>JACLAC010013927.1_pt1 | contig 18696 bp, 9 predicted proteins | sample 8027881 | NCBI WGS metagenome assembly JACLAC01 (sample SAMN15725517, study PRJNA655200) | protist metagenome | isolation source: fluorescence activated cell sorting (FACS) single amplified genomes of... | place: Spain: Blaines Bay Microbial Observatory, Mediterranean Sea | collected 2016-01-19 | reverse complement strand
CACAGTAAGTCTGGCAGTCGTTTAATAATATGTAAAAAGACGTTTAATATGTAAAAACAGTGCTATTCAATGATTTTAACATATTATACTTAATAGACTATATATTTTGATTGGAAAGTATGAAATGAGGTCAAAAATCAATCATTTTTGCGGAAATATTTATTATTTTAATGTGTGTCCTAGTTTCCCTTAATTTCTAGTGCTATAAATTATTGTCATGTGTGTGACAGTTTCACGAAAACAATTGGACACATCTCATGGTGTATAAAATATTATTATATACAGAAATAGGATTACATACATAACTAACATTCATAACATATATATTTATATCTATTTAGTTATTGTAATACATATATTTATTTAAAAAACAAACAAACCATGTCTACCGCAAATACAGATATTGCAAATGCCAATCAAGCAAGGCGTGCAGGGAAAGCAGGTGATTTGTTAAATATTATATTCGATCGTGCTGTTGCTTCTGGATTATCATTTGAAGAATATGTTGACACATTAGATATTGATAATTCAGGATCCGTATCGCAAACTGAATTAGGTATCATATTAGTCAATAAAGGAATTAAAACAAATCCAAAAATTGTATCAGTATTGTTTCAAAAATTAGATCGTAACGGTTCTGGTACAATTTTAGGTAGTGAATTTAATGAAAGTTTAACAAATATATTAAAAGAAAGAGCTGGGGAAGGTGGTTTATTTGGAGCTGGTTTGCAACCAGAAAAAGCAGTTTATGGTGAACAATTTCTTTTGCAAAAATTAGTACGTTTACAAAAGGAACAATCTCATTTTTTTCGTGATTTTACAAAAGAAGAATTGCGTACGTTGATGCAATATAGTGAAGGTACGATACAATTCGAAGCAGGGGAAATTATCGTTCCGCACGGCGAACATGGACATTGGGTTGGCTTATTATTTGAAGGAAAATACGTAGATTTAATGGAAGATGGGGATCCAATGATACATGCACATTATCCATTAGGTAGTTTTGTACGTGAGTTTGAGTTTATGGATGCATATTTCTCACATGACCATACACATGGTAAACCGACAAAACCACCAAAATTGCCAAAAGTAGGCTTCATGCGTCAGCCTTTACCAGGTATGGATCAACTTGAAATGTTAGAGGAAAAAGATACACAACCAGCAGCGCAAACACGCTCTCCTACAAATATTGAACCTAAACGACCACAAAAAAGAAACGAAGGATTGCGTATACGAACATATCCACGACGAAATAAATTGCCAATCAATAATAAAATAAGTAATTACAATGGGCCTAAATTTCCAGGACCCAGTGGTGCATGGAGAACGAAGAATATGAAAGAAGCAAAGACGAAACTTTATGGCATAAGAGGTACAAGAAGTAAAAAGAAATTTGGCAGCAGTAGTATTTATGATTACGATTTTGGTGAAGGAGGATTACAACAATGATTTAAATATTATATGATAGTACATATCTCTTTAATAGTCATACGGTAAAGGCTAATACAATATTATATAGGTAGTTCGTATATAATTCAAATATTTATGAGGTTCCATATGTTTTGTTGATTTATAAAATAGCATGGTAATAGTATTCGGGTGAAATTCCACTTTTTTTCAGGAGATTTTTTTAAGGTCAAATCTTCAACTCAATGTTCAAGCTGGCAAGTACCACAGCATCCAAGTGTACCTTAATACAGTAATAATAAGAATAAGCACATCAATAAATAAATATATCTCACTTAATATAAATATATAGATATACACCACAAAATATATAGAATATTTAGTATCATTCATTACTACATCATATTCGCAACGATTATTTTATTGATTGTGATTCAAATTCAACTATTCATACAAAGACTAGTTCGCATCTGCCTAAATATGAGTAAGAAACGTAAAGCAAGTGATATTCCACTTGATGATAATCGTAATGATGATAAATATAATAATAATAATAACAATTTAACAAAATGTCCATATTTATCTACAATCAATCGGAAGGTATTGGATTTTGATTTTGAACGCCGCTGCTCAGTCACATTGAATTATAACCATGTGTATGTTTGCTTGGTCTGTGGAACTTTTTTTCAAGGACGCTCCAAACAGTCACCTGCATATATACACGCGGTGGAAGGTGAACATTGTCTTTTTATGAATTTAGAAACTGCAAAAATTTATTGTTTACCAGAAAATTATGAAGTTAAAGATACAACTTTACAGGATATACAATATGCATTACAACCAAGCTTTGACGACGTTAACATTGAAAAGTTACCAAAAAATGATGTGCCATGTAGGGATATGCACGGTAAATTTTACCTCCCCGGATATATAGGTTTAAACAATTTAAAGCGTACGGATTATATTAATGTCATTGTACAAGCAATTTCCCGAGTGAGACCAATACGTACATTTTTTTTAAAGGGGAAAGAAGTAAATTATGAAAAATGCGATCATCCAATTGTTAATAGTTTTGGCAGCTTATTAAGGCGTATGTATAATCCTAGAAGATTGAAAAATTCTGTAGATCCACATGAATTTGTACAGACCGTATCAACTCAAAGTAAAAAAAGATTTGATATTGGCTCGCCAAAGTATGCAATAGATTTTTGTTCATGGTTACTTTCTACTTTGGATCGCAAATTATATAAAAAATGCAATAAAAATGAAATTATAAGAAATACTTTCCAAGGAAAAATTATTGTCAAAATAAGAGATAAAACTACAAATGAAATGGTTTCCAATACGACAAGTCCATTTTTTCACTTAAGCTTAGATCTTCCAAAACAAGAAACATTATTAGCGGATGGTAAACAAGGAATGCGTACACAAGTAACTTTGAAATCGTTGTTGGTGAAATATAACTTGACAAATAATAATGCTGTGAATTCAACATCGTCATCTTCTGAAAACAATACCAATTATATACATACAGAAAATATCCATTTAAGTAATGGAACAGTACATTTAAAATCATATCATGTAATAAAAGCGCCAAAATTTTTAATATTAAATATCAAACGATTTTCAAAAAATAATTTTTTTATTGAAAAAAACAACACGTTGGTACAATTTCCATTAAAAGATTTCCATTTTCTTGGAAAAAAATATAATTTAATTGCTAGCATTATACATACGATTCCAGATGGTGTAAAAATTGGTGAAGATGATAGTGGCGGGCATAACATTGGATACTACAAGGTGCATGTACAACATGAAGGTGAGAAGAAACAATGGTATGAAATGGAAGATTTACGTGTAATTCCAATCATGCCACAATTGGTTGCATTAGCAGAAACGAGCGTTTTGATATACGAAGAGATTTGAAAATACTTTTGGCACAGTGTTTGTATAATATGATAATAAAGTATCATACATATATATATATATATATAGTTTTTTACCAACGAGGGTATATGATGGTATACATATATATCATATATCAGTATGATATGATATGATATGTATGATACTTTGTATGAGATATGCATACATATATATATATGATAAATATATATTGGTATAAATTATACCATATTGTTTCAATGGTGATTGCATCTATTTACCTCCACCAATATTTTTTAATCTTAAAAATAATGGCACATGCCACACTCTCTGTGGATTATGATGAACTCTTATCGCAATGTTACAATTCATGGTCCATGTTTCAGTTTAGTGAGAAAGAAGATATTATTTGCCTCAGTTGTTAATTGTACGCGTAATTCTTTCTGGAGAGTAGGAATTATCGCACATGAGAGTAAGTATATGTCAAATTTAAAAAAAAAAAATATGCCAATCATTTAAATTTGTTTCATATGATCAAAACCACGGCTTTTTGCCACAACCGTGCACTTCAAGGATCTTTTTCCGGATAGTTACCGGTTGTTGTAGATTCAGACCTACTTATGCTTAAAGAGTACGTATTAGCTTGCGGCGGCGTATGGGAGCTTTAATTAATAGTGTAGGAGTAAATGCTTCTTAAATTGCGAGGATTAACAATATTAATTCCTGAGATTGAGTATTGAGCGTAGTATTTACCACGGGAACTAAAATTATTTATAACACACACTCTTATGATTTTAAACCATCATATTTACTGTCTGCTCTCTCCTTTTTCATGACCTCAAAATTTTCTTGCGCTGATAGATTCTACTTCCAAATTAAATTTACCGGCCTTTCCAGGGAATGCTGTACTAATACCAATCATATTAAATTTATCAAGTTGTGTTGTGATATCTGGACACCAATCAACTTTCTCTCCACGCCATGAACATTTAAATGCTGTCCATGGAACATATAATTCCAGAAAATCTTTTGTATCACTTTTCAAAGCAAAATTAGCAGTGTATTGACCACGTTTGAAATCATGTGTAGCACCAGAACTTTCCAACGTAACACGGAATAAAGTGATTGCTGAATTACGCGACATAGCTTTGACGACAATGCCATCAAAGCCAACTACTGATGGTACATCTTCCTTCTTATTTAGCCCAGGAGATTGTATTGTACAAAAACCTGGCGCATGAAGGAAAGGGACGATTTTGACTTCACCAGACCAATATGCAAGTTTATTCTTTATTGTAATTGTAGAATTACTTTGTCCACCCATTACAGGATCATTCACGGCGACAAAAGGCCAGGTAGTCCCTTCAGCCCCATCAAAGGTGGCAATGGCTTTGTCATTTGTAGCTTTTGGGGCAATCGTTGTTTCAATGCTTTTAGGATGACCACTTAGGCAAACAAGATCAGTACAGAACCTATCACCTAATTCATCGGGTTGATTAGATCCTAAATGTGTACCACATTTTGATACTAACTCTCCAGTTTTTAAAATTTTAACATTGTCACCAATGATCTCATCTTTACGAAAACTAGGCCAATGGTATTTGTTACTCTCTGTTTGAAATTCTTCGAAAGTACGATTTTTTGGTGCTTCAAACAATGGCAATCCACAGACACTGTCATAGAAAATTGTTGTTTTTTTACCAGTTTTTTTAATCGCACCAAATAAATCAACGTCAGGCCTTGAGAAAAAGAAGGCAGGTTCCGCAAATGGTTTGAAATAACTATCGCAACAAACTGCATGTGCAAGTGACTCTTTTGGCGTTGCACCGTCTGGTAAATAATCCTCTGCTAAACGATTGGATACGTTGTATTTTAATTCCGATTCAACACTACCTTGGCACGTATCACGCGATTCACCTTCCGTTTCAAACTCTTCTGGATTTCCACAGCCGATCCACATAATATCCAAATTAAATTTACCTGCAACACCTTCCGTCCATAAACCAACTTCTGATATATCTTTCAAATTTTTCTTCGTTGGGCATACTTCAGGATGTTCACTGGAACAACATACATGTTGTTTTCCTGTTGGATCCTTCGTATCACATCGTCCAGTATATGCTGACCAATCGTTTGAAAAATCTGTAAACGGAATGGCAACAGTTTGGTAAGTATCAGAACTTGTCATATTAAACGGCGCTTTAAACGAATGGAATTGTACGTTTAACGTATCTGCAGCAAACGAAACTTTAAAACCTCTGTAACTTGGTGTATTGGATTTTGCATGGATTAATAAATGTGAAGTTGCTGAACAGTCATTAAATTTTGCGAACCAACTATCTGTTTCAGCATTACAAAAACCAGGCGCTTTCAACGAAGGTACAATTCTTACTTCTCCGTTCCATGAAGCTGATTTTGATTTCGATGCATCAATTTCCCACGTAGATGAACTTTTACCACCCATAACAGGGTCGTTTACATCTTTCCATTTAAATGTAGTTGATTTTGCATTATCAAATGTTGCTAAATATGTTACTGATGACGATGACGCACCAGCACTTGCAATAAATGTGAGTATAAATAATAAGCTTGTAACAGCAATTCCTTTCATTTTATATTTGTATATTTATATTATCTAATAATATGATGTCACACTGTATATCTCTCGTTTTCTCTGCTTCTCTATCTTTGTTTGCCACACAGGATTATAATATTATTTTGTACCTTGAACTAGGTATATAGCTACATAGTATGTATTATTGAAATTATAAGCAGCAGCCTTAGCAAGAAGAGCAACTGGCTTGTTGATAAGAGTGCAAGAAGAATCTTAGAACAATATTTATTTTGTCGCGACGTCATTATCAACCAGAATTTCAGAATTTCAAGCCTACAACCAGCTAAACGCGTAAACTGGTAAACCTTAACCTAAAAGCTGCGCTATTACCAAAACTAAAACCCTTAAAAAAGTAGCATATAGCAGACGAAATAGAAAATAAAAACAAAATGATTATTTTATAGTTCTAGTACAGTTTTAGCGTATAGCATTAGCCCATAGTGTGTGCCTGCTAAATATACTAAAATACTTAACTCCTAAAACATGGAAGCCGTACACTTTGTTGATAATAGCTCTAAACCGTACTTAAACATCCCAACACGGTGGAGAACTCTCAGGCGAATAGCATTGATTCCAACAACTTCAAACAGACGTTAAAAAAGTCCGCAGCAGGTATACAATACGGATATTTATAGATAGAAGACGCTTTTCTGGATGATGGCACTAATTTAAAACGTTAATCATAATGGAATAAAAAATAATAATATATTACATGGATAAAAATAATTTATGGTACTTTTACCCCCTCCAATTTGCATAACGCTATTGCCATGTAAAAAAACTTGAAAACAAGCAAAAAGGACATAGACGGGCAAATTCCTTACCGCCAATGCTGTGTCTATGGTTCCTGACAATTCCACAATGCTGTGTCTATGGTTCCTGACAATTCTCTTACAATTCCACAACAAAATATTATTCTTCATATGTGGTGTTCAAGTATGAATTTAAATAGGTTATTTGTTACAATGACTATACCATGCCGTCAAGATATTTTTGGAGCAAAAAAAATCAGCTCCTATTCATTTACTCCCAAAACTTTTAGATAATTTATGGTTCACTTGTTTCTTTAAGAGAATTGTCAAATTAAGTGAACCAGAATGTTGGAGCAAAATATTTTAGCGCCTATATTCATTTACTCCCAACTTTTTTTATTATATAGAGGTGATGTACTGCAGCAACTGTTGGAGCAAAATTTGACGGCGCCTATAATCATTTCCTCCCAAACTTATTTATATATTTCAAGGTTCACTTATTTCTTATAGAGAAGTTTCGTTCCGTCTGCCGAAGAGGTAATACCAATCCAATCGTTTGAACCATCGCCTACAGTAATTTCCGTCCAAGTGGAAGCACCCACCGTGCCTACGCATATCGTGACCATAATAAATAATATGCTGTATGCAAATTTCATATTTGTTTTGTTTGTCTTTAAATCGTTCAAAGTATTTTTTCCTCTTTTCAATAATATTACAATCCGTTCAAAAAACAATCCGTAATCTATGTATTCACGCGTGTGGATGTCAAGAGATTGTATACATATGTTTAATTATGATTTATTTAATAATTATTATTTATTATAATATATTATTAAATAGGAATCAATATACATTAGCGATATCACATGCTTCATTATCACTACATATAATTATATTTATATATGTTGGACATAAATATTCTCATGGATAAAGGGCATATTCATAATGATAAATAGTGCTAATTATTTGCTTAAAAGAATACAAAATTTATATCCATTCGTGATGTGCTGTTTGTAGATTAACCTCTGTCAATACATTTTGGTACATTGGAAACGAAATGTATTGGTCATTTAATATATGAATAGCATAAAAAATGTCTTGGTACGTGTTGTACACATGTTGCAAGATATTAATACCCTCATGCAAGGGTTGTTCGGGTAGATTGAGCAGAAAGTATCAAATATGCCTAAAAATAATCAAACTTTTGTAACGAACGCACGAACGCTCAAAAATCCAGTTTCTGAAAAAAATATGTTTGACATACATCAAAATATCCGAATGAGGTGTTCGTATCGGACTTTTTATTTGAAAGGCCATGCTTTGAAAATAGGCATTTTTCCAGGTGTCTATTGACCATTCCAGCTCGATTCCTCTATTTTGAGGCCTGGTTTAAGGATTTTAGCTGAAAAAGTTCGATGAGTTCATTTTTGGCGTTGGGACTTTTCGGCAAAGTTGAAGCCATGCTATGTAGTGCTAATCCCAACTTTCCTACAACTTTTTCGGAAATTTAATTTTTTATGGGGCGGAATCGTATTATAATCCCCTGGTAGCCCAAAATCTAGGGATTACAGTATATAAAGCAATAATAATTTACACGCTCCATTAATTTATTAAAAACTCTTTTACTTAAAACTTCAGACACGTATCATATATCATATATACGTATATTTTATATATATGTGTGTACGAACGTTCTTAAATGTTAATTCCTATTAAAATCATTCTATCCCAATGTATCATATCATATAATACATACTGTGTATATATATATTATTAAATAATGCAAAATATATTAATATACTTTACTGTATACATGATGTACATATATAAATATGGTGTTCCATATATCATCAACCGTTGCTAAGATTTTAATTGCACGTAATTGCTTAATTTTACTGTCACCTTCTTCCATTGCGCCAAGCGCAGAAATGGTACGGAAAACATCACGGGATACTTTCCATAAAACAGCGTTACTACTGGTGACTTTAATACTTGCAGCACGTGGTGCATCGTATAATAAAGCAAGTTCAACAATTAATAATAATATAATACAGTTGAATGAAAAGGAGCTTAAGCTCCGTGGGAAGCTAATGCTATCGAGTAGCTAAAATGATGTGACAAAAAGATCCAACTTCGTGTGTAGGTTTTGCGTTAGAGAGTCACGAAGGTGATGTGTGGTGCTAAAAAGCCAGCCAGGCTACATCCATCGTGTGAGCACACTGAACTGGGCGTGTATACCTGTTACAGTACAGTATATATATTACATGATAATCGCTATTTTCTTTTATTGCGTATATACGGCTACTATCTTTCTATATTTACAAGTCCTAATATTATTAGTTTTATATTGTACTATAGTACTGTACTGTACTGTATTGAATTTTACGAAGACGAGGGCACCTTTCTTTTCTTCCTCCAAAATTATTAATTTTCATTTTCCTCCTCCTCCTTTATTTTTAATTTATAATTTAGACACATAATCATTAATGAAATTAATCATTAATTTTATACTTGGAACTGTCATTAGAATACTAGCCACGTTATAGAGGTGACAAATAGCACTAGCTACCACCTGCATCATTTTGAGATTATTATTATGAGAGTTATTATTTTAGGAGGGGAACAAAACAGGAAATGATAGACGATTATTATTCGGAATATATATACATACACTGTAAAAAAACAATTTATAGCAAATATAGATCAATGTATAACTTTCTAAATATATGTTCATATATATATATACGTATATATATATATATATATATATACACAATCATAATTTTTTAATATAATAGAAATATGATGTTGTTATCAAGCAATGCTTATGTGATAATCATTTTTTGTATTGTATTTATCATTGATGTGCAAACAATTCATGCAATAACAACAATAAAAAATAAAAATATTTTATCAATATTAAAAAATGGTAATAGATTAAGAGCAAATGCGCAACCGAAAAGTGGCGATGTTTTAATACATGCTGGGCCAGGGAGAATGGCACAACCGAGTGAATGGAAAGGTGAGTCATGGATGTGCCGTTCTTGCGTTGATGTTGTACAAACATGGAGAGATACGTTTCCATGTGCCGGTGCAAATGATCCAATGCGCCAAGCTAGGCAAATGACGGATACACAAGGATGTTCATTTAGTTCTAGATGCGATATGTTTAAAGATGAGCGTCTTGGGATATGTCTCGATATGAAAAGAGCATTTAGGGAAGATAGATTTCATAGCCAATTGATTCATAAAGAAATACGAGCGAAAACATCTTTTTATGATATATGTGAAAAGTTAAACAGATGTGAACCACAAACCTCAGAGCAAGGTTCGAAATGTTCAAAAGCTATCAATGAATTTGATTGCGCAGATGATCCATTTTGCAAAGATCGTACAGAATGTGCACCTAGATGTCATGTATGTTATTGGGTAGTAAAAACATGGCCCGTATTTATGGAAGAATGTTATCGCGGAGTATTCAATGGTGAAGCACCACCTAAAAATTCAAAAGGATTAAATTCTCAGGGAAAAAGAAGACGAAGGCGCCGTTTGCAGCAAAAACAAAGCCGATCAATGAACTCAAAAGATCATAGGGGATTAAAGCCAGGCGCTGGATCACCACCATGGGAACCAGCGCCACAAAATGCAGAAAACCCCGTGATTCTGCAAGATTATTGTTATCAATTATGGGATGAAGTAGAAAATTCTGCAATTGATCGATATTTAATCAGTGTTAAAAGCGAAATGGGCGCGACGGATTGGCATGCACAAACCGTTTGTCAATGTATGAAAATTTGTCCATACGATGAATTGGAAGCAATTGATTTATTATCTTATTGCAGTGCAGATGAACTAAAAGATCCTGCTATGCTAGAGGCTATAAAACGAAGCATGTTTCCAGATTTATCAAAATCATCTGCTTTGCCCTCCAAGCATCCGCGTAATCCAACGAAAGATATGGAAGAGCAGAAAAGTATTAAAAATTTTTGGGAGCATGGTTGGTAAAGAGAGAAAAAATGTATTTTTGTGTCGTGTGTGTGTACATACGAGGCGTAATATAATTATGACATACTTAGATGGTATCATATGATATAACTTAGATTTTAACCATTATTATATTATATGCATATAGTAAATTGTTTTAATATTCAAAAGAATCTTCATCCGTCTGTGATTTGGAGTTAGGTAGAAGAGTTGCTGCTTCATAAAGTTGTAAATCACGAGCTTTAACCAATCGGTATTTTTTTGTATCGTTATCCAAACTAACTTTCCATTTTCTATCCTTACGTGAGGTTGCCTCAATAACTGTCTCTATACTTCCTTTTTTAAATGTTTCATTGCCCGTTGTATAATCCTTCGTTAAGTGTATGACTCTTCCAACAACACTTATTTCATCCTCAGTGTCATAGATATTTGTCAGGATACATTTCAATTGATGATTGTGAGTCACTATTTTCACCGTTTCCACTATTATCGACACTTATTGAATCAGTCAGTTGAAGAACAACATGATCCGATAATAATATACTTCGTATACACGTAATATTTTTTTATTAACACTATATATCTTTACAAACACTTCGTACATGTGTATACGCGTATTGCATATTATCTCTCTCTTTAAATATTATACGAAAAAACATTTTCTGTTCCTTTTTCATAACCACGTCATATTATTTCCGCTTGACCAGCAATTTCAACATTTACCGATACATGTTCCTCTCCTTTCCTAACACATTTCAATGCACTTAAATAAAAGATTTTTTTTTTCACATTTTTATTGTATTTTTGTTCATAATACACTTCGTCTTCATAAAATAAACCAAATTTATCTTTCTCATCATCAATGTTGCAAAAGCTATATTGTGGCAATATTTGTTTCGATAATTTAATAACCATATCCATATTACGTAACAAAAAAAATAATTTACCACCTGGCTTTAATAATAATGAAATTCGTTTAATAATGTTTGACATTTTCCTTTTTACATATTTATATTCACTACTTGTCCCAATGCCAACATAAATAGCAACAGCACTGTTATCAAATCGTTTACCATGATATTTTTTCAAAAAGTGTTTCATTGTTGATCGTTTCCAATCTTTGTAGCTTGATCTACCATTAACATAATGAAATTGTATCAATTTTCCTTTTATTTCTTCTTCTTCTTTTGGTATTAATACTGGTAGGCGTTCTCGATCATCATCATCAGTAGGAGCAATGTTTCTAGCATCTTTCTTGTAAAAATCGTTTGTATGCGGATCGTAAGGCATATCATAATTTAGAATTTTATTTGGGCGACCACATTTCGATGATGTTGGTAATGTTTTGTTGATATTAGCAAACATATTCTTATCTTTGTTACTCTTGTCCATCATACATACGGGTCCACTGTACAAATGCATTCTCTGACCGCCATATCCTTCATGCATATCATGTATATTTCGCAATAAAATTTCAAAGGACTTTGTAAATGTTTTTGTATTGAACAGATCCTCGAGCATCCGTGATTTTTCTATTTTATCATCAAGTTGTCTGGACAAGTAACGATTGTTTGCATATTCAACAGCAACCTCTTCATATTCACGCAAACTGCTAACAATTGTAAGTTTCGATACCGAATTCGGTGTATTTGAACTTAATGATCTTATAATGCTACTGGCGATTCTAACACTCATCCGCTTTCCGCATAATGTTAGCACAGGCACGCCTGCCCATAGTGCATCCGTTGTGGAAGTATGTCCATTTTTAAGTGTCGTATCCAAAACTAAATCTGCTATTGACTTGGTTAATATATGATGAATCCATGGTTGAAAGTCTGTAAATATGAGCCTTCTGGAATCAACTCCCAATCTTTTCAATTCATTTTTTAAATTAAGCGATGCCTCTTCATGGCCTGGGTGCTTTAATAGCCATAACACGGTATTTCTTGTTCGTTTTAAAATATTACTCCAGATCGTAAATATTGTTGGATTGATCTTGCCAAAATTGGAAAAAGAAGCAAAGATAAATTTGTCCGATGGTAATCCAATCTCACTTGCAAACGGTCGCTTTCTCCAAATTACATGAGATTGTAATTGTGCATAATCATTCACAAAAAACGACGATGGGGTGAATACTAAATGTTCGGTAAAATCCTTGGTTGAGATAGCTGGATCAATTGCTACTTTATCCCCAATAAAATAATCTATAAACATCGTTCCAGTGGACATTGGGAATCCAAGGAAAGATATTTGTATTGGAGATGGTCGTAAACCAAAAATTTTTAACCCAGAATGTAGTGTCAATCCATTTAAATCAATTAAAATATCAATTTGATGTTTTTGTATTAATTTAGCTGCTGCTTCTTTCTCTAAGCCAAATATGTCAATTGTTCTACTTTGGGGTATCATTGAGGTAATATTTTCACGCCACCAAGAAGTTTGTTTTGTGTATATAAAAATATATGGGTCAATTCTTGAAGTGTTTAAAAATCCAAGTACACCTCTGATCAAAGATGAAACAGGATGAACACCGAAATCAGATGAAATAAATCCAACTTTTAACGCAGGTGGGATCAGAAGTGTCTCTGTCACCTTTCTATTGTAAAATCGTTTTCGTATTATACTATGTGTAATAGCAGTTGTTAATCTAGGAATTTCATGATGTGGCTTCCATAATAATTTATTTTGTTTCAACATATATTTTGCATCTACATCAAGAAAATCACCAGTTGCACGGATTTTCACTTCAGCTTCATTTGCCATAATGCGTTTAAACGCATTGTAAACTAGTATTTCTAAATTTTCACGATCACGCCAATCACACAACCATGATCTCGCCCGCAACAATGGAGAAAAGTCATTTGAAACATTATGTACAAGTAATGCGTTTTCATATGCCCATATAGAATAATTGGCTTTACGCATATGAAGCAGACAGTCACCTAAATTTAACCATGTCAAACCATCCTTATCGTTTTCCATTAATGCATAGCGAAACGAATCTACGGCTAAATCAAGTTGATCTAAATTATGAAATGCAACTCCTAGTATTCCATATATAGATAATTCTTTTTTCTGCTCGTTGCTTTTATTTTTCAAGTAATTATAATCTAATTTATTCTCTTTATTCAAAAAGCCAGTCTTACTATCAATTAATCCAATCTTCATAGCATGTTCTATGGCTTTCAATGGTTTTCCTAATCTAATCAACGTAGTGAGAACATTTGATTGAACTGCATGTGAGTTTGGTTTTGCAATAGATGCTTGCATATAGCATTTTAGCGCCTCATCAAGATTGCCTGATTTCAAAAATGTATTTCCTTTTCTATTTAGCCCAATTGCTTGTTTCATCAAAAATATCTTACCATTGATATTTGTCGTAATATCTTCATTATTAATTGCAACTATTATTCGTGATAAAAAGCAAAAAAAACACGTAATAAAAAAATAGGATAGGACGACGAGGATATGAAAAAAACAGTTTTTTTTCCAGCGTATATATTTCATGGCCTGATATATTATTATATCCTATTTGATAATATGGCCATTGTTGCTTCCTTTTTGGTTTGTTTGTAGTAATGTGTGTTGTTCTTCATTTTCTTTTCATAATAAAGTTATTAGTGGTAGTGTCATTATTCCGCCGTAGTTTGTATGTTGTTTATTGAATTTATAGAACTAACGTAACGTCGTTTTAATAATACTTGGTTAACCCCGGGCAGCAAGGACACAGGGGGGTTATTCGAATTATCGAATTAAGGAGGTTAAGAGTAAAATTAGTATACAAATATTATATACTTATTATTACCATAATAAAGACCTTTAAGGGATATAAAAAGCATTTATCTCAATTTTCAATTTATTTGTGTTTGAGGTGTTATATAATTGTAGTATAATTTTCGTAGTCTAATTTATACGTCGCTACGCCCATTTTAAAAGGAGTGTAGCGTTAGTGCGTTAGTAAAGCATAGCGGTGGTTTCCTGAGTAGCTGGCACACAGAGTTTTCTTTTTCAAACGCTACCTTAGGTATCCAGCTATTAGTGCACTAATATATACTATATTAGCTGTGTGATGTGGCCAGTGTGCCAGTATTTTTTATTATTATTATATTATTGAAAATACCAAATTATTTATTATTATATTATTATATAACCTGATGATATGTGCATATAATATAAATAAATATTATATATTACATATTTATTGATTAACGACATTGAAGATTCAAGATAAACAATATCACATACATATACAAGGTTACATAAAAACGCAAGTGTGTATATACATACACCTAAGTGCATATAGTATTCCAAGGCAACAAACAGAAAAAATGAGTAGTAATCAACAGCTTACTACTGATGGTGTAAGACGCAGGCGCTCCGGTGCGCCATCACCAGCTTTTCGAATGAATGGAAGAAGTCCTACGATAAGCCAAAAAACGGCAACGTCTACGCCAAGAAATAATCGTCCCACAATAAGCCAGAAAACCTCATCATCTTCCTCAACTAGAAACCGCAGTGGTATGCGCCTCTCCAGACGCAACTCACCATCATCAGCAAGCACGCAGTCAATTTCCCAAGTTAGAATCTCTCAAAGTGATACACCAACGTCTACAAACAATACTATGTTTTCTCGAGCCAACTTAGAACGTTTGAATGAAGAAGTAGATATTGACGACGAAAATGTCCATATGCTACTTAATAAAGTCAATACATCATCATGGATAGGATTTTACGAATCGACTACTGGTCGTGCAGTTTATGTCAATGAATTGACGGATGAGCATACTTGGGAAAAACCTATAAATGTTAAAATCAAATGGGTCGATGAAGACTCTTTTAATGGTGAAAACTGTCCAAATTTCGATCCTGAACATTTAGGGCAAGATTATTTAGACACACCGTGGATAAAACCAAATTTCGAAGCAGCCATACATTTCCACAACAGGAGTATCGCTTTGAATGGACAAGGGAATTTTTTTACACCGATTGTTGATATGGATGACTTAGGAAGTGGTGTCCAATCGTATTTATATTTTGTCCGGTCAATGGCAATCTCATTTTGGATTTTGTCCATACTTGTTATCCCGATAATAGCTACAAATATTTCAGGAAATAGAATAAGCCCGTTGCATATGGATTATTTTTGGATGCTGAAGACCACGTCTGTAAATGCAGGGGACAAAATGTTACGAAAGTGTGACTCTGGAAACCCATTGATGAATAGAAAGAAATGTATTGCAGATCTGCAAACTTTGAATATAAAAGGAGATTATCTTTTTCAAGCAGGTGCTTCATTGAGTATCCAGGAATATACAAACATAATATCTTCAAGCGACTTAATCATAAGTGGTTTATTTTGTCTAATGCTATTATATACATATTTTGAGATGGAACGATTTTTGAAACAAATTCATGAAGGAACAGTTGACATAACCGATTTTGCTGTTCAAGTATGGGGTTTGCCACCAGATGCTCTTGAAGATGAAATCATAGACCATTTTAGCAATTTATATAATTTACAACATGTGGATTGGAGTGGCCGTTTGCCCCCGAATCCAATGTTGTATCCTGTTGGACATTATGGAAATACTTGCAATGAATATTATTACAAGAAATGGGTAGCGGAAGTTTCAATCGTACACCCAGTTGGAGCTACGATACGTAAATTAAGGGAACGCGTTGGAATAATTGATGAGTTAAGAATTGCACGTGCACAAGCCAAAGTTTTCTCTACAAAAGCATCATCCGGAAAGTATTATCAAAAAGCTGATAAAAAAGTACAAATGTTAGAATGGAAATTAATGAAATTGTTTGGAGAACGCAAAACAATAATGCGACACAATTTCAAACATTTAGACGATACGGTATGTGCATTTGTCATTTTTAATAATATAGAATCATACAATAGATGTTTGGAAGATTATAATTCTAGTCAAAATTCTTTATACGGCCAGTTTTTTCAAAATAAAGAATTGAAATTCATGAACGACTATCCGCTTAGAGTATTTCCCGCACCCGATCCAAGTGATGTCCTATATGAAAATTTGGAAGTATCAGATTATTACGTATGGGAACGAAAGGTTTTGGCGTTTGCATTTACAATCGCTGTACTTGTAGTTAGTACCTTATGTATTATGATTTTAGTGATATACCAAGATGCTGCTATTGGTGACTATGAAGAAATGATTGATGGAACAAATGAATTTTGTAGATCTGGTATCGCCTCCTCATATTTTGCATCCGAAATCAGAAGCAACACGAATTTGACTAGTTCCAACGGTGAAAACTATGGAAAGCCATTGCTCGCATCATATAACGTGGAGTGGATTGGAAGAAGTAAGCAGTCGGATGAAAGACGAGCCAGAGATGCTGCTTGTGGTGTTGGATATCGCTATTTGGAATTGAAATTAAATCCATTAGATTACAGTGATTCGAGTGGTAAGCTATCATCAATCAGTATGAACATGTCTCATTGTCCTGCGCATTTACATGATGTACCGCCATTACAGAACGGCAAGATCGAAAATTGTATAAATTTAGAAACATCGAAACATTGTCCATGTATCCTTACAGATACTGATGAAATAAATAGGCTACCAGTCTGCAAAACAATACCATGCACTTTGGATCCAGATAATAATAAAACTATGAATCTTCCAGGATGTTCAAAATCATACAGAGCAACAGATATTATAAATTGCTATTGTATGAGCAGAATCGCGTTATATTTAGAAAATAACCCGACCATGTCGCAAGTAAATATGTTTACAGCAGAATCACTAAACGACCCGTTGTGTAACGAAGTTAAGAATGAATATTTAGTTGCCTCTTTAAATTCTAATTTTATTGGATTAATTATAACCACATTCAACGAAGTTTTGGTTAGTGTGATATCTATTTTGATTGAGTGGGAGCATACGCATACAATATCCGAAGTTGCATCCTCCATATGCGAAAGAATTGCACTTTTCAATGTCATAAATATAGGCTTTCTACCTATTTTGTTAACATGGGATACTTTTTCGATCATTGGAAACAACAGCATACTTTCCACTATTGTAGGCATAAGTACACAAGATCAATATATTGGATTTATTCCACGATGGTACAGCAATATAGGTTTTAGCATTTTACATGCAATGCTTATAGATTCTATTTTCAGTTACATTCTTCTTGGATTAAATATTTCTTATAAGTTTCTGAAATCATACATGCGACTTACTTGTAGAAAAAATGCTTATACACAAAAAGAGCTGAATACGTTATTAGATACAGAAGAATTTGATGTAGGTTCAAATCTGGGATATGTCAAAACAACTATAGCAATGACCTTATTATATAGTAGCACAATGCCAATACTGATACCTGTGTGTGCATTTAATCTTACAGTTTACTATGCAATTGAAAAGTCTTTGCTGTTGTATTATAACAAGAAAGGTCCAAAGATCAAAGTAGCCGTTGTAACAGATTCTATGAAATCGTTTTCTTTCGTAATGATTGCACGTTTGGTTATTACAATTTTTTTACTCGGGGAGTCTACTGTTTTCCATTCAACTACAATAAATGTGGAATCGCAAGAGAATTTTTACTATGATAACGGTATTTTTAATTTGTTTGTTGGTTGTTGTTTACAAGAACACTTATCGTATCATGTCATTGCGTTGATCTTGTTGATTGTAGTAACCTTTATCATGTACACACCAGATCAATATTTACCGATTTGCTGTAGAAACAGATGTCATCACAGACATAATCGACACTGGAAACGTCTTCCATCGTATTCATACATATACGAACATGTTGATTTTATAGATAAACGAAATATTGCCGCAATATGTTGTTGCTGTTGTTGTAAGAAAAGAAAGCCTATTCCAGATAATGGAAGCATATTTGATGAAGAAAAGTTGTTAAGCGAAGATGAACGTAAAAATGGTTGGTACGTCGAATCAATCGATCGGCATAAAATGTCATATGTTAAAAGAAAACGCTATATGCGCGATAAAATGGATGAAAGTGATGGTATGAAACATAAGAAAGGTGAAATTTTTAGAACAT
>JACLAC010004525.1_pt1 | contig 18703 bp, 7 predicted proteins | sample 8027881 | NCBI WGS metagenome assembly JACLAC01 (sample SAMN15725517, study PRJNA655200) | protist metagenome | isolation source: fluorescence activated cell sorting (FACS) single amplified genomes of... | place: Spain: Blaines Bay Microbial Observatory, Mediterranean Sea | collected 2016-01-19 | reverse complement strand
CCGCTCAAATAATAAAGAGCGCCACCCTCAGGCCTCAGGCCTGCTTTACTATTTTATTTTAATATTTTAAAAATAAATAAATATAAAAACGAAACACCCCACACCCCACCTCCTTCTTTTATTTCATTTTAATACTATTTTTCGACGTATATAATAATATATACTTATTACTACAGTTAAATAGCATCAAAACGCACTCGCGATGGCGGCAAACGTCAACCCGTCGACGCCCAAGAATGAGGAGAATAAAAACGATAAAAAGATCGAGGGAATATTAAAGGCAATGGACGACGCGGGAGTGACCTTTGATGACCTTTTGAGCTATCGCGCGCGGCAAAGGGAAAAAGTGCTGTTATGTTATGTTACCTTATGTTACCTCATAATAATAGTTTTAATATTTCACTCGTGGGAGTATAATAATAATAACATCACATAATATGTTGTTATTTATTACCTTATTATTTTGTATGAGTACAATAGGCGCTTTATATTACACACGCAAAACAAATAATGATTTCAGCAATTTGTGTATACGCAATTTTATTTTCACTGCAAACTGATACGTACGTTTATATAATATCATACGAGTAGAAGTAAGTACCTGAAGGTAGTACTACCTTATAATTCTTTTGGATAATACATATTTTACATGCCATAAATATTTACTTTAGGTCCTAATTGTTGTTTCTTCTCAGGCAGACGAAAGGTAGTAGCTCCAGTTGACACCTTTCAAATCGGGGCACGACACGACGAGCTTCGCTTTGCCGTCTCCAACGCACTTTACGCTTATATTAGTCGACTTGCCTCCGTCGAGCTTGATGACGCCGGAACCGCCAACAACGAAATGCTCCGAGTCAGTAACAGCGCGAAACTCCTTCGTTTCATTAAACACATTCCGAAATTCGATCGAGCGATCTTTTCCTTTCGCCACATCAAATGGACCTTGGGGACGAGGCGGTTTGCACACGCCGGTCAACGCGCACGTGTACTTGGATCCATCGTCGCTCTCGACGACAAGGACGTCGCGCACATCACCGAGAGCTTGCGGCTGGAATTGTATTTCAACAGCGGCTTCAACGCCATCCCAACTATCAGCGCCTCCGACTGGTACAGTCGGAGGAACAATAAAGAACAAGTCATTTTCGACGCTAACTTTGTAAGTGGTCGATTTTTCCTTCGAAAAATGCCGAAATCGAAAAACTTGACTCTGAGACCGACCAAGCGTTGCGCGGAACGCCATCGATCTCTCTGAGCTGGTCGGTGCGCTGAACAGCTTCAAGGCGTACCTGTATTCTCCCAGCTCTTTGCAATTGATGACAAGCGTCGCGTCGACGTCCTTTTCCATTTTGAGTGGCCGATACTCAATGCAGAACGATCCCTCGCTTTCACCAGTCATATCTTGGTGAACGAGTACCCGGATATTAGAGTGATCGCATTTCCACCACGAATCGCCCGAAAAATCGATAACGACGTCCGGGGGGAGCGGATTGGCGACAGTTATCACCTTCGATGTAGACGTCCTCACTTGGGTGCGAAGAGTGAATTCATCGAGCATGCCCACGTCACCAACATTCACTGTCAGCAGATAGTAGAGGTACTCCCCAGTCTCTTTATTTGTAAATGTGACCTTCCATTTTGTCGTTCCCGGGATGTATCCATAGAAGGACACTTTGTACGTCCTCGTTTTGTCTCCAGGCACATCTATCGTCTCTGGACCAGACACGGCGTGGATAAGGTCATCCTTTCTCTCCACTACTTCGATGTTAACATGAAAGCGCTGCGATGCGGACACCCAGTTCGGGATCTTCATGGGTATCACGCACGTGCGCTTCGCATCGCATGTCTTTTCGATATTGCCTTCGCACGGCGGAGCTGTTGCGGTACCTTTCAACTTGTACAGAAGCGACGTTCCGTCCGGAAGGGAGAAGAATACGTTGCCTTCATGCTTCGATTCTTCTGTCGTCATCAATATCGGTTTGAATACCACCTCGTAGCTCTTTGATTCGTTTGGTCCTACGACAAGACGCTCAGCCCCACTCCACATAGCATTCGATATCGTCGGCTGTAAAACCCACTGTCCTTTGGTAGTATTCTTCAACTCGATCGTCTTTTGCTGCGTGCTGCGGACCTCGCATTCAAAATCAATTTGCTGGATGCATTCATCTGGCATAGATATGCATCTTCCAGTGCAGTTCAGCGTGAGAGGGGGTGCGCCGTCGACGATGCAGACAATATTTTCAGCGACGTATTCATCCTGCAAACAGCGAGGTGTAAATGTGACATCAAACACGCATTGCGAGTTTGCTGGTAAGAATGTCTGCTTGGGGGCAATCGAGATTTCAGGGGGAACCGAAGCCCACGATACGCGCGTACCGACATCGCCAATATTTTCAATCTGAAGCTTCTTTGTCAGCGAGCAGTTCTCAAACACAGCTCCAAAGCTAAGAGTGTCTGTTTCAAGTTTGGCATCGATGGCTTGGCATGCCCCAGAGACAGCAAGTAGCTTTTGGCGAACGCCATTTCGGCGGAAAAATAGATCTTCCGTAAATTGGGGTAGGCGTTTCTTTGGAGCAAACGTGATTTCAACAAAAGTAGATTGACGAGGATTCACAACGACGGATGAAGTCGGGGTGAAGGAGACCATTTGCTCTGCGAGTCGACCCCGTGCAGCATCCTTATGGTCTTCAAGTTCGTACGTGACTGCCTTTCGCGACTTGTTTACGAGGCGAACCCTTCGTCGAACAACGTTACCTACACGGATGGAGCCAAAATGTACATTGAGATCATCAGGATTGGCCAAGCCAAAAACCATCTTTATGCCCTCTCCTTGTACCTTCACGTTGATGGTGTAGAGTCCATTTATCTCAAAGGGAATTTGTTCTTGAATTAACCCGACTTCGCGCGGCGTGTACGTGATGGGAATATCTGTATACTCGCCAGGTTTTAGAACGGTGGGCGAAGACAACACGTCTAAAAACTTCTTATTGGAAAACAGGCATTCAAACGAAACGTCTTGGTCGATCTCATTGTTCGTTACGCGAAGCACCGCTGTCTCTGGCTCAGCGGGTCCGCCTAATTGGGGCAAAAAGCAGGGTCCAAAGTCGTGATCGACGAATGAAAATACGATGTTTGGCTTGACTCCCTTGGCGCACAAGTCTACTTTGTAGCGCCTTCCTCCGCCAATCGTCACCGACAAGTTTGACGACTCAACAAACTCTTCTTGCGAGGGATTGTACGAGACAACGCACACGTTTCGATCGCCCGCGCGAACCGTTCCGCGCCTCGGTTCGATGTTCACTCCATCTGGAAGCTGATCAAAAGTCCACACATACTCGTATGAGAATGTGCCATCATTATAAAATGCGATTTCCTTTTTTCCAACGTCGTTAACATGCACATGAGCAAAGTCGAGACTATTAACTCCATTTGGGCCAAACTGGACGTCGTCGAGGACGAGTCGCTCATGGATGGCTGTGCCATTGCCTTTGATGTTGAGAGAGAGATCCATCGGTTTGCGGTCGACGACGCATCTCAAATTCCAGTTGTAATCGGATTCTTCTTTGGGCGTAAAGACTACTTCGATCGGCATGGATCCACTTGGCGGGATTGTGCCGGAGGTTGGTGAGACCTTGAGGGAATTCGAATTGTTTATACTTTTCGTCATAAACTCAAACGAAAACGGCAGATGTTCCCTGTTCACCAAGTGGATAACTTTGACGCCTCTTCCTGTTGTCAAGACAGAGTGGAAGTTTATGTGCTTCGTATCCATTTCAATGCGGGGCTCGCGAACTTGCCCTGCCAGCAATATTGATTGCTTGATATTGTGCTCAGGAATGCTGAATTCAAACAGTGATTCCTGGGACTCTTCGTTCTCGGGAATGTACTGAAACAGAAGTTCATACCTCTTTCCGGGCGCCACGATACCCTTTTGAGTAATGCACTTGAACCGGGGATTTATAGTGCCGACAGGAAGTATCTGAAACTCGTAGGCAAGGTTCGTGGGGTTTACTATCATGAACCTGCGAGAATTGAGGACATCTATTCCAAGGGATGTAAACTCTACGACCTGCGTATTTGAGGGAAGCACCAATTCAGAGGGTTGACGGCGGTCGAGGTAGGTAGATCTCTCGATGTCAAAGTGGCAAATGGGTCGGGAGGCGGTGCCAGTCACGCGAAAACTAAGAGGGTCCATATCTTTGTGAAGATTTTGAATAAAAGCAGAAGCAACAAAGTCAAAGTTGTAGACCTCTAATGGCGCAAATCTCAAAGTGAAACTTTCTTCACTTTCTGGGTCAATTGTGGCTTCTCCCGGGGTGATCGTAAATGGGCAAGGGACGTTCTTGCCGATAAATTCCCAATCCAACTGCATGGGGACTTGGCTCGTATTCTTAAGATTAAACGTGTGAACGCGCGACTGAAACATCATTGTATTTCTAAAATTGACGACCCCTTCGATGGGAAGTTCGTACTTGACGCTGTCCGCGACTCCAGAGCACAGCAAAACGATTTCTTGGCCTCCATAAGAAAGGACAATTTTCTCATCCGCATACTTTACAGTTTCACCCGACGAAGATTGAAAGGTGATAACGACGTCTACAAAACCATTGGCTGAAATTTTGCCCGCCTTCGCATCGACACTAAAATCAACGTGCTCTGCCCATTCGTACTCAATTTCTTCCTCGGTGTGATTCATAAGTTGAAATGATACAGTCTTTGATGATTGTTCTTCGGCCAACGTGACAAATCCAAAGTCAATGCGATCGTCTTGACCTCCTGGAAGTCCCTCGAACGTAAGGTCGTTCATAAACGCTTCGCCGACGATGTGTATACGCTGAAGCTCATACTCATTATGGAGCACGCGGATATTTAGATCGTTTTCAAACGTTCCGATGCTTTGAGGATTAAATGTTACGATGCCAGTGAAACTCTGATTTGGTTTGAGCGTGGTAGTAGATCCCCTCGCTGAGAACGACACACACTCATGTATGGGCATATCAAATCGAACAGTAGCATCAACGATGCCATCGTTGCGCACCGTCACCATTTTGGATCGCTTCTTGCCCTTTTGGAGTCGACCAAACTTCATCGAGAGCCTCGACTCATCGTCGAGTTCCGTGGGTTCCTGAATTGTGACGCAAGGGAGAGTGCCCTCGCCTTGCACATCAAACTCAAGAATATCCTTTCCTTCTTTTACCGTCGCGGTGAAACGAGCAGCATACAGCGACATGGCCTTGGGCTTGAAGAAGACGTTGACAAACATAGACTCGTGCGCGGGTAACTCTGCAGAGGTCGGCTGGACTTCAAAAATTCCCTCACTTTCTTTATTCCTACCCTCGATCGCAAAATCGACAAACGTTTTAATCTTATTTGGATTAGATATTTTGAATCGTTCGCACACTCCTTGTTTTGGCACGTTGGTTGGAATTCGCGCTCCGTAGCTCAACACGCGTTCTTCTATGGAAAAAACGCCCCGTGTTTGCTGATCAAACGTCCGCACAATAGCCTGCTCCTCAAAAATACTCTCATATCCTGCCGTGTTGATGCCAGGAATGCAGCTTTCGCCCAAGAGCTCATACACGAGCGTGTTGTAGAGCGGGAACTCTTCAACAGCAGCAGATCCCATGACGAGATCGTCAGAGTGGTCACTGGGATCCCTTCCGCTGATGGTGAGCGCGACTCGCTCGCGATAGAGCTTTTTCCCCTTTGCTGAGAACTTTACAGTCACTTGAATAGATTCACCGGGCTGGAGAATACCCCCTCCAGGGGTCACGAGGAACGCACCGATTTCAAAAGGATCGGGACTTGCAGACTCGCTCGGTTTAGCAGATGCCTCTTTGATTTTTAGCTGCTTTTGGGCTTGCATTTCTGAAAACTTTAAAACAGATGATCTTCTTGTAAGGGATTTTGAGTTTGAGCCGGAGCGAGGCGATCGAGGCGAGCGCAAGTCAGAAAACGATGATGCTTGAAATGAGAATGCAAATGATCCGTCGTTTTTGAGTTCAAATGTCCTCTCGGGAGACTGCTCGTACTTCACGGCACCAAAATTGAGTCCTCGGAGGGGTTGAAGGCGAAACTTGGAGAAACTTGCGTCACCGCTCACCGCAAGGTTGAACGTTTCATATTTTTCTCCCGTCTCAGCTTCCATAAGGGTGCACTCTATGTCCTTATTGTCCCTCACCGTCATCTCATCGACTGGAGAAAAGGTGACATCGATCTTTGCCTCTTGCCCTGGCTCGATAGTGCCGCTGGGTGGCTCTATGTCGATGAGATCCCGCATTCTCCTCCTTCGGATCGCAAAGTCAAAAGAGAGCGTGTATTTGCCAACGTTTTTTACAGATAAAGATTTTGTGGTATGCTCAAAAACGCGCGAGGATCCAAAACTGAGTTCGCCTCTATCGTTGCGTGTTCCCTCCGGATCGCAATCGAGCTCGACTTGGATATCGTACGCTTCCGCGGTGATATTGACCGTTTCGCTTCGCTGGCGCTCTTCTACGTCTATGCCGCCCTCGTTGTCGGAGTATATAACTGTAATTGCTTTTTCGAACACTTCGCATTTTTTAGCCTCGAACAAGACCGCGATTTCCGTACTTGAACGGGGGTGAATGACACCGCTTGTTGGATACACCTGGAATTCATCTAACGGATCTAGCTGCGAGAGATCGAGCTTCCACGCAATCGGAATGAGCGCGGTGTTTTTAACGAAAAAAGATTTGCTCTCTTTTCTTTTCAGCAGCATCCTTTGAAAATCAATTTCTTTGACATCGAGTTCAACTTCAGGCATTTGTCCGCAGCATCGCACCTCGAACTTTACTGGTTCGGGATTATCCATGATGTTGCAAATAAGCGTATCTTGAATATCCCCCACAGCCGACGGAAACGCCCACACGACGATGTCTTGCGTTTCGCCGATGTCAATGCTCGCCTCAGTGGGCTCAACAGAGAAAACGGGTTGGGGTGGCGCTTCGCCCTTTTTTCGAGAGTTGGCCGCTGCGTCCTCTTGACCTTGCGAAGCGAAACAAAAGGATACATTTTCGATGGGCAATATGCCATTGTTTGAAATACGAAATACTTCTGAATTGACAGCTTCTGCATTTTCGTCTTCGCGTGTCCTTCCAAGTCTCAGTGGGCCAAACTCATAAACATCGTCTTGAATGATAAACTTTTTCATCACAATGCGGTGCTCGGGCTTGGCGCGCACGCGCTTCATAAATACGTTTTTGCTCTCGGACGATATCGTCGGGATCGACGTTACGCTCTTTGCTTTAACGGTGAACTGCTTGTCTTGATTGACCGTTTCAAACGTAAACGTTTGGTTGTACTTGCCGGTGTTGTCAGCGTGGAACTTGATGAGAAACTGCATCTTGGAGTTGGCAGGAATGACCCACCTTGTATCTGCAGAAGGTACATCCTCTGCATCGTCCTTCTCCTCCTCTGCCTCCTTTTTCTTCTTCGACTTTTTCTCGTCAGCAGGTGCTGCTTGATTTTCCTCGGCTTCAGCGCCTTCTTCGATGTCGCCTCCATCTTCTTGCTCGGGGTCAGATTCAACAACAAAACCCAATGAGGTGAGGGTAAAGTACATCGGCCTCGGCAATGCCTTGCGCTCGTAGGGATAGCGGACAAGTTGATAAACCTCAGACGTGGGAATTGGAAGCTCATATCCGGGATCAGTAGATCGCGGAGTGTGCGGTCGAGGCACTGCGTGCGAAATTGCTACTTGTACAATAGACCTTTCTCCAGAAGCATCGATGCGCTGCATAGTCTCACTCTGAGGAAAATCGTCGATTGTATTGTAGTAAGCATCCATCTCAGAATCGTCTAATGATCGTGCGTTTTCCAACGCCCCGTGTCGTTCCTCGAGTGCATCGCGGCTCATTGTTAGCAGCACGACTCTCACTCCTTCAAGAAGATTCAAAATGCCCGCTCGGTCCAATTCCGCGTACGAGCATCGCAGGCCGTCAATAACGACTCCTGCGCCACAATCCTTTTCTTGAAGTCTCGCTTTAATGACCTCTTTTAAAATGTCAGGCGAAGGTGGAGCAGGCGTTCCTTTAAATTTCGACTTGGCCCCAGATATCTTTTTGCTCAAATACGCTACTTCCTCGGGAGAAGTAAACATTTCTTGCTCAAATCCCCATACGACGATCTCATCCAGGGTGAGAACGTTGAGGCCAAGGGTAGTCGCAACGTGCTCGCATTGCGTCGACGTGCCACAAAGGGGAGGACCATCGATGACAACATCCACTGCCAAACCGCGTGAACGGTATGTCGGTTCCTCTGCTGCAGTATCTTTGTCCTCCTCTAGTTCCCCCACTGCGTTTTCGTCGCCATCGCCTTTCTCTTCATTTTCCTCGTTCTTTTCGGCATCGAGCTTGCGATTGAGCACAAACTGCTGGATACCTTCTCCAGGAACCCGTGGGGTCATACGAATAGCACTCTGCGACTCGTCAAATCCCCCAAATGACCTCATCATTTCTTCATCAATCAAATACTGCTCATCAAGCTCAAGGCACACGATCTCAGCGTCTACATGACTAGCATTTTCTATTGTGAACGTAGCTTCGACGGGCTCCGCGCGGCCAAGGGATGGGGGTAGAGTCAGATAATGATCCGAAAAGCGAAGTTCGTACTGCTTTCCAACACCTCTGCATGAAAGATACTTGGGCTTTGACGCGTACTGCACCGAGAAGGGCATCTTGAACTCGTAGGGCTCTACCTCAGATGGAGTAAAACAAATTTCGACGTTGCACATTTTTCCTGGCTTTAAGTGACCTGCGAGAGGCGTGCACACAAATTGATCGCTCGTTGCCTGCTCGCCAGCTCTCGGCGATTTGATCGTAGTCCAGTCTGCTGGCACAAGCGACGTATTCTTAAGCTGCACGTGAATGGTCTTGCAGTGGCCTAGTTGCACTTCTTCAAAGTCAACAGCTTTTGAGCTCAAAGTGATCTCAGGCGAGGTTGCGTTTGCAATGAGGTGAAGCTCAACGCGGGCACCTCCTTTGACAAGGATTGGCACAATAAGCTCGACGGGGCCCTGGGGTGTTCCACGTCGCGGATGGTACGAAACTTTGAAATCCTGCTTCTGACCAGCTTCGAGCGTAATTTTGTCCGATGGATCTATGCTGAATCCGGATGCAACAGTCAGCACGGACGAGTCTATCTCAAAATTGACTGGCATCGGGCTTGAGTTTCTCACATGAAACATCTTTCGCCTCTTTTTCGCACCGATAACAACGTTGCCAAAGTCTGTGTAGTATTTGGAGATCGTAAGATCGTTGGAGTCTGTTATTTTCCCGCCTTCTTCGATGTAGCGCATAAATTCAAGTCGGTTGGCTTCCGTCTCAAGCTCTGGCGAGTATTCGGACGCAACGTTAATGTGGCTAATTGCCGTCGCCATCGTGCCTGCGGTCTGCAGCCTCGGGCGGACGCTTCGAGGCGACATGGTGTTTGCGTCTGCGCCAACGTTTATCGTCGCCGCAGAGCCGGGTGGCATGCTTGATTCCCTCGATACTGTCTTGGGTCGCGATGCGCTCGTGGCTGGCGTTTCCATATCAAGACGCTGGCTTGCGTACTGCTCCAAAGGTGCGTAGCTTTTTGCATCCTCCAAACTCTCGCGCGCCGCGACGATAGCTTGCGCGAATCGCTCATCTTCGACGCGGGGCAAACTCAGCGTAATGCCCGCAAAAATGCCACGCCCGCTTATTGGAAAATCAAACGGCTCAAAATGCGCGATCTCCAAGACGAGCACCTCGTAGACGTCGTCGGGTACGCATGGGGAGAATTTGACAGTGAATTTGCGATTCCCCTTTGCCCCAATGCGCCCACTTTTGGGATGCACGTCTACGACGCCCTTTCGTTTGAGCTTGTGCGTTGATACGTTGAAATCAAACGCCACTTTGCCTATGTTTGCTACATGAAAAATCTTCTCCACTTTTTTGTCGTACAATAGCTTGCCGAAATCCATGCATTCTCTGTCAATTTTGTAAGATATTTCAGACGCTTCGCCCACGAGGGACACTTCGTAGTCGGGCCCACCGACTACCTCGCAGAGAGCTGCTGCCTTGAACCGCTTGTTTGGATGTCCGTAAAACTTAACCTCGACGCGCTGCGATTCGCCAGGGGCTAGGCGGCCAGAGATCGGCAAGATGTCGAACGCTTGGTCCGTTGGAATTCGCCTCGGGGACTTGCGGCCCGATTCAACAAAATTCCATGCGTACTCAACGTCGACAGTCGACACATTTTTGATGTCGATCGTCTCAACCTTAGATACGCCGTTTAGGATGCTACCAAACTCTATCTTTTCCCTACTTAGGGACAAGTTGGGATAATGCACTTGCCCTGAAAGTGAAAACTCGTTTTTGTGAGGGTGGCTGTGGTGGCTGACGATCAGCTTGCTCTCGAAAAGTTTGCTCTTTCTCTCATCTCGAAAGATGGGATCGAAGGACACAAGCACTGGGAGTTTTTCTCCCGGCTGCAAGTCGGCTTCCCACGTATTGACGCTAAATGGCGCCTCTGCTTTCATGATGAAGCTAAGCGGAAGCGCCGTGACGTTTTCGACCTCAACTTGCTTTTGCTGGATTTGTGTTTCTTCGCCCTTTTTGTAAACGTACTCGAACGCAACCTCGGGATCGGAGCACTTGAGGGAGGGCACCACAAATTCAGACTTCATCACTGCGCACAGAACCTCCACGAGCTTCTTATCGCCTGGGAGCCTGCTCTCAAGACGAAATGTCTCGCTGGCAGCGCACGCGTCAGGCGACTTGGCTGTAATGGTAAATCGGCAACCCGTATTTGGCTTCAGCTCGACGGTATCGGGGTAAAATGTGAAGCGAGACGAGAACTCGGGTGGCGCTTTCAGCTTGCCCTTTTTGCTTTTTTTGTTATCCTTTTGTTTTTCCAGCTGGGCGATCTGGTTAAGGATGCGCTTTCTTTCCGACTCGCGCTTCGCCGCAGTAAGGTTACTCCATGTGAGCGTCTGGTTGCGTTTACCTCTATTTTCTATCAGATACTCTTTTCGCGACCCCTTTGTAGTAAACACATATCCAAAATCAACGATGGCGATATCTCCTTTGCATACAATTGTCGTGCCGGTGCCCCGAGCTGTCATTGGCACCTTGATGTGCTTTCCCTCGGTAATGAGAATGTGGAGCGTTTCTCTGTGAAGCGTGGTGTCGTCAGGGCATACGACGACGATTAACTTTGCCGTTTCGCCCGGATCGAGGCATCCTTCGTGGGAAACGAGCTTGAAGCGCGAGCCCGGCGTCTTGATAAACGCGTGAAACGGTGCCGGAATGAGACTCTCGTTCGTTAGCACAATCTCCTTGCGTGACTTTTTTAGGCAGGGAACTTTTCCAAAATCTACGTTTGGGGCGTCGAGGGTGACGATGGGCCCAATCGACTCTGCAGTGACCGAGAGGTTGAGAGCAGGCTGCTCACTTCCCGAGATGCGGACCGTCACTGGCATCGATATTTTACCCAGGGACTCGCAGCGTAACGTTAGCGGAATGCGCTTTTCTTGACCAGCCTCAATCCAGCCTTCGCTCGCCTCGGGGGTGAGGCTGGCAAGTATTGCCGTCGACGGCAGCTGGTCAGCAATCTTGTAGTGCGCGGGAAGATCGGGCGTCTGGTTGACGAGAACAATTTCTTTGTTGTAGTCGTACCTGATGAAGCAGTCTCCAAAAGACATCTCATTTTTGTCTTCGCCATCGTTGCCAAGGACGACGCTGGCGCATCTGCAGTAGCCGTGGATGGGAATTTTGTGCACTTCGTTACCCACGCCTTTGATATCAAGGGCGATGTGCATATCGTAGCCGCCGACATGCCTGGATCGGAAGTCCACATGGATGTTCTCAACGGTCATCGGGGGTATCGTCCCTTTAGAGGGCGTGATGGTGAACTCGTTTGCGCCAAACTTGCCGTCTTGCGGTACGCGCAGCTCGTACGTCATGGGTATATCGGACGTATTGGTGAGCGTGATATCCCTCTCGTTCAAGAAGTTATAGGCCACCTTTCCGTAGTCTAGCTCCTGAACGTCGAACGTGAACGTGGGTCCCACGACGCGACCGCGAAATCGCAGCTTGAGAGTCTCGTTGCTGCCCAGCATACTAAATTGAAACGTTTCGTTGAAGGGTCCCAACTTGGACGTAGAAAAGTAGACGTCGATATCGTTTTCCTCGTTCACACCGAGGGCGCCCTCGGTAGGTTCGAAGCGAAAAAACTTGGACGCCTCCGATGCAGCATCTTTTAGCGCGTACACGCACTGGATGTCTCCGCAGTTGGAAATAGAGAGCTTGTACCTGTGCTTTGAATCCATGAATATATCGCCCAGATCGAGTTTGGAAAAGGAGAGCGCTGCTTGGGGACCTATGCCAGTTCCCACCACTTTTAGGGGAATTCTGGCTTCCGAGCCCGTGATGTCGAGGCACGCAATGGATGCATACTCGGCCGCTGTCATGGGCTTAAACTTGATTTCTACCTCGAATTCAGAGTGGGGCGCAATCACCCCCGAGAGCGGGTATATAGAAAACGCCTCGTCTGCAAAGTGCATGCTATCTTCCATGACTGCCTTGCGGAGCATTTTGTATTTTTGTGCGATGACGCGCTTCTCGCGCTGCCTAGCCCTCCAATCGGCGTCTTTGGCGAACGGCTCTTTTTGAGCACCATCGTCGTCCGAGTCAGAGTCGTCAGATTCGGGACCAAGGTCGTCTTCGGGCGTGGCGGGGAACGACTTTGATTCCATAGCAGCGTACTCCTCTTGCTCTAGCCTCAGGAGCTCATCCCGGAGGCGCTCTTGCTCTTCCCTCTCCTCGGCGACTGTGGCGAACGCAGACCAATTGAACGCGACCGTCACATCGCTCCTATTTTGCACCTTGACTGTATTTTGGGATGTGAGAGTGATGTAGGGAGCCATGAAATTGACGACGGGCGAGCTGAGTCCGACGTCGACGTCTGCCGCGGAGCCCCTGACGGACACGTACGCGCTCTCGCCGTTTTCGTACATAACCTCGATGGCGTCTTCGACCTCCCCGCACACCCTGGGATCGAACGACACGTTTACTTGCACGGACGCACCCACGGGCACGAATCCCTCTGAGGGACTTACCGAAAACGGAGCTTCTGCGCGGAGCGCAAATTTGGCGTCTACCTCGCCTACATTCCGCACTAGCAACGTTTTCGACGACTTGTACTTTACGGGGCACTCGTCAAAGTCGATGCGGTCGGGAAGATCGAGGCACATCGTAGGTCCAAGCGCAAGCACGTTGACGACGAATTTCTCTCTCTCTGTGACGCATACCAGACGTTCCGAATAGTCTCGCCTCTCATGCGGCCGAAACGTTACTGTCCACGACGCTTCCATTCCCGATGCGATGCGATCAGCCTTGCGTGGGTTCGCTTGAATTGAAAAGTGAGGCGAGTCGAGGGCGTCGACTCGTATCCGTCTTGGCACGACATCGTTATTGCGAAAGTAGAGCGTTTTCGTATACACACCGTACGGTTCGTACTCTGTAAACACCAATTTGGACGGGAATGCCTGAAAGAGAGGTTCGTCGACTGGCACCCTCGTCTTGGTCGCCGCCGTGTTGTCGGCGAGGTCCAAAAACTCGATGATCTCGGGGTAAGGGACTGGAGCGCCCGGCTTTTCGCCTAGGCCCCTTCCCAATGAGTCCTGGCGCGAGTATATTCGCTCTACGGCCATACTCGGGGATATTCGACCCTCGCTCTGCTCGCCATCCTGAATGATCGGATACTTGTGATGAGGCGGTATGGAAGCACTCGACTTGGGAGATAGGTCTCCCGGTGAGAAGCTCATTTTTTTTGCTTGCACAAATATCTTTTGCTGCGCGCGCGAGAATAAATATAATATCACTATTGAACGCTCGCTCGTGAGCCCAAACGCGAAGCAGCAGCGCGCGCACTGCGACGAGACGAAACGAAAAGCGGAAATGAAATTCTTGCAAATGAATAAAATAAAAAAAAATAAAAAATAAAAAAAATAAAAAAAAAGTCACAATTATAATAATATATGTCAACTTTCAACCGAAAAGGACGCAATCGTATGCACGATACCCATATTGTTCATTTTTTTATTATACGTATTGCAAGCAACCGGCATGATGCTGGTCGGGCGAAACGGATTGATGCTGCCCAGCATTATTTAATTAAAACGCCCTTCAGGCTCCCGACGTAGGTATAATAAATAAATAATATCATTGATAATATATATCATTGAATATCAAAGTAAATAAACATATTAGCGGGCGCATGAAAAAAAACGGATACATTGGCGCATATATACCATACCGGCTCTACCGGCTCTATACACGAGGAGGTAATCTACAACCTGAACTCTCGTCCTCCTTTTTTTTTGTTTCTCTCCGCTTTTTCTACCCCTATTACACCGCATATACATACTGGTTTTTCATTTTTATCCTTTGGTCGGAATCCGTTATTATGTAAGAGTTACGTACTTATAGTTATTATAGATATGATGTTATTTATCATGTAAATACTACTCGCACATCATAAATCATAACATACGAGTACTACTACTCGTACCTTAGACTTTTAGGTAAATACGAGTACAATAATATGTAATAAATATTTATATACTGTATTTACGTACTTTAAATATAATATGTTGAATACTCTGTAATAATAATGAGGCGCAGTGAGGTCATAATAATATAATGTATGATGTCGTATTACATACACCTGGGTGAACTAATTAGATTGGATCGCGGCCGCCGCGCGTGCGACATCCTCGACGACTCTTTATGCATATGTTCGCCATTATATAATATACTCGTATGTATATATTAAAATATTATTCGCCTACAATAGGGTATGTACAATATGTTATTTTTTGAGTTGGCGGAGCAATGCAATCAATGTTGCACGGGGGCGCTTGTTGCTTTTGCTGCCGCGTCGATTTTTGTAAATAATAATAATGCATGCATCGCACGCGCACCAAGCGTCATTCACTCCTTTCTTTTCTTTTTAAGGGAGGACAAGCGTACGTTGCATGCAAAAATTGCTTTATTGGACAAAAAAAAGAAAAAGCGTCGACTCAAAAAATATGGAACTTATGGACTCCGAGACGGGCCTTTCGATCATCGCCAAGCCCCTGGCGGATAAGAAGCTGTCGAAGAAGGCGCTTAAGGTAGTGAAGCGCGCAGCAAAGGCAAAGATGATTAAGAGGGGTATTAAGGAGGTGCAGAAAGCGATTCGGAAGCATCAAAAGGGCGTGTGCGTTCTCGCGGGAGACATTTCTCCCATCGACGTCATATGCCACATTCCCATCCTTTGCGAGGAGAACGATATTCCTTACGTGTACGTCGCGTCCAAGGCAGATTTGGGAACGGCGTGCACGACGAAGCGGCCGACGAGCTGCGTTCTCATTACCCCCGGCGAGGGTTTTGAGCACCAAGAGCTTTACGACGAGTTGAAGAGCGCGGTCGAGGCGGTGGCGCTCTCGTAAGTGCTGCTCCTCACAAAGTAAATAATAATATGTATAAAGCTCGCGCTTCTCCTTCCGTTGCGCGCGCCGCTGTAATGCACGCGCTCTTTATAGTCTCTTTTAATTAAAATATGTAGTAAGAACAACAAATTCCCCCTTTTCCACGCAAAGCAATAAAAAAGGGTATAAATAATATGACATAAATATTATTTTTCACAACAACATATTTTTAATAAAAATATTTAGTACTCTTTAATTTTTACAACTGCCTGCTGGATCTTTGCAAACGTTCCCAGCACATTGTCCAGGTCATCTTTTGGCAGCTCTACCACGACTTCCCGCGACGTGCCGCCAACGTCAGCAACGCGCAGCCGAAGGACGAGCAACGGCTCTCGCTGCCCAGAGAGCTTGTCGCTACCAAGCGCAACGCGGACGGACCAGTCGAAATCTTCGAGGTGGGAAATGCCCATCGCCGATAATTCTTGCAACGTCGCACGCTCGATATCCTCCTGCCGCTCCGCCGCGACAGACTCATACGTCTCCTTTTCCGCCTCCGGGATGGTGGACTCTTGCGCATTAGACGGCGCTCGACTCGCAGCAAGACACTTCAATAATAAAGCTATCGACGGCGCACCGGACGACGACGCGCCCGCGTTTGCGCGCTTGGCAAGACCATCCACATCCCCATGAAGCGCGTCTTCTAACCCCCCCATCACTTGACACCAGCAGCCCTTTGTTCAAAAAAGATATTCAATATTTTCCCGTTGCCACTCGAGCGCACCGCAAATTCCAAACAATGCAAGCCAAAAAAACAAAGCAATGCGCGGGCGAGCGGATGAATGAAGAGAGCGGTTTCGGAAGAAAAAAAAGCGACAATGCAGTGAATGAAGCAATATCCACCTCTTCTTAATCCTGCCCCCCTTGCATAATAAGGAGATCTTTTCATTTTTTGATTTTTTAGATTTTAGATTTTGTAAAAAAAATCCCCATACAATTTATATGGCGCACTTATTATTGTCCTATATTTATTTATTTAGGCAATTTTGGTACTAATAATAACATATGTTACATTATATTATATGCAGTTTATTCATGTATTTAGTTAAATCAAGGGGAGAGTAAATACTTTGAAAAAGAAACATTTATCTATTCGCGTTTTTCATCGTTCTTATTTTAAGCGTGTTGGATGTAGTAGGTACGTACGCATACGATTCTACGTATGCGAAAGATATTTTATGGTATATGGTAAGGTGTACGAGGGGGTGGGGTAAGAAAACAACATACAACGAGGCAGGGGCAACAGGATGAACGAACGATGCGCGCGCATTTTGTTTACAGGTTCCAGATTTCCCCGTGGTTGCTGCTGCTCTTTGCCTTCTTTTTGGGCTTTCCGCGCTTCTTGGCGGCCTTCTCCTTCTGCTTTTGCTCCGCCTTCTTCTGCCTGTACGATTCCATGATCTTCATGTAGCGCGCGCGGTCCTTGGCGGCCTTTTCTCGGTAGGGTGTCTTTTGATCTTCGGGAAGCGCGCGCCACATTTCGCCCAGAATCTTTGCGACCTCCGCGATGCTCTTGCTTGGATTCTCCGACCTCACCATCTGCCTGAACTCGTCGCAATAGTACAAGTATGCAGACATGGCTCTCTTGGGCGCGTTGGGATCCTTGCGCCTTTTGCCCTTGATGTATTCAACGGGGGGCTTGTCGTAATTCTGCATCGCTTTGTGGTAACGCGCAGCGTCCGCTTCAGCCTGCTGCATGTACTCCACCTTTTCGTTCTCGTCGAGCTCTCCCCACCGACGTCCGATCTCAGACCCAATATCCGTAAAGCTGATGCCAGGCATCTCCGAGAGAACCACCGGACGCGTGGCGATCGAAAAAAACATAAACGCCGTTTTCGGCCTCTTCGGGTGATTCGGGTCCTTCTTCCTCTTCCTCCTGTACTTTCTATCGATCCTTCCCATCTTTGATATTTCCGTTTTCCTCGCACAAAAAAAAGACAAAACAAAAAAAAGGAATACACTCCAAACGAGTTGATACTATCCCAAATATTTACAAACTGATGCACTGATGCAAAGGAAAATCGATGATTCCTTTTGAGACGACGAGAAGATGCCATTATTTGCAAAGCATCGAGCAAGAAACCGCAACCGCGCGCATGTATTGCGCACACAAAGTGGGGACTCTCGGACACGCGCAATAGCCAGAGACGCCTGTGATGAATGACATCGGACGTCTATTCTTCATTTTTTATTTAAAAAAAAAAAAAGTCAACGACGTAAATTCAGTATGTGCATTGCCCATATACCGCTTCTCAATGCGGCATTCGCGCACCTGAAACGAATTCTCCCATTTTTCACTATATACGGCGTTTGGCCTATTATTAGTTCCAGCGCGGGGCCTCGTCGCGCCGCCCCGCGATCCACGTCGCGGTGCATCCCACGATCGTTAAATTTCGTTAAAATTAGATATGGGACAATGGGATCATTTTGGATAAAAGAAGGCACTAGTCGATTCATTCTGGATAGCCATCAAGCCCATCGCGCCCGTACGTTTTGGAGCGGCCGAGCGCGTAGGTTTAGGCCTCTGCTTTTCGTCGTATCAAATAGTATGGGAAGCGATCGACGGCCTCCTTCGACTGGTAGAAACGCAAAACCGGAAAAGGAGAAGGGAAACTGCTCCAAACGTCCAATTGAGATTTTTCCCACATGGTTACAAAATGAAGGATACGTATAACGTGACTGGCAAAGTGCCCCCGAGAGCGGCCTCGTATGAATACGACACTAGGAGACCGTTGCTTTTTTTTTTCATTCTTCTCGAGTCGAAAAAATCGAAAAAAAAATCTTTTTATTTTTTTCCATCTAATAATAGAGCCGGAGCATATTTTGGGTGCCTCGTTCCCATCAATCCAGCTTTCACTATTTAATTTGTAAGAAAACATGCGTTTTTTCTCAAATGGCCGCGTCGCGCACGCACGCAGGCAAGAGATAGATAGATAGATAGATAGATAGATAGAAGGAGGGACGAGGAAAATGAATCATACATAAATAATAGTGCATATTTTAGACGATATTGTTCAAAATATATATTTATTTCTCGTCGTCGACGAACCAAGCGACGATTTCTTTATCTGGGAGTTTTTTGGGGATCGCTCTGCTTTCGCGGTACATCGAGTCGATGGAGCACGGCGCCTTTTCGAAGAGCTCGAGGGGAATTCGATCCGCTGCCGTCTTTTGGTTAAACACCCACGTGCT
>JACLAC010015751.1_pt1 | contig 18704 bp, 14 predicted proteins | sample 8027881 | NCBI WGS metagenome assembly JACLAC01 (sample SAMN15725517, study PRJNA655200) | protist metagenome | isolation source: fluorescence activated cell sorting (FACS) single amplified genomes of... | place: Spain: Blaines Bay Microbial Observatory, Mediterranean Sea | collected 2016-01-19 | reverse complement strand
CATGAATTCCAGGATCAAACCTGGCAATGGGCCCGGGAACTTGATGATGAAGGCTTTTTCCTGTTTTGCTACCTCATGCATGATTACGATGAGAAACTGCTGAGCAAAAATTCCTACCAAGAAACAGTTTACACCCTGAATCTTCTGCGCCACCGCCTACTGCCCCTAGATCTTACCAATCAAGGGATCAGCCTGATGGATCAGTTTCAAATTCTCTTTAATTTGTACGAGAAGCTAAAGCGAGAAAACATGCACTGGGACGCATGCGAAGAATTTGTGCAGGAGCAGTTGAAGATGCACCTGCAACAAAACTGAGGATTTATCCAGCAGCAGCTAGTGGAGTGGATTCCTTCCTTGGCAAAAGCAGATTCTGATTTTCTAGAACAAGGGAGGAAATTTTATCGTTCAACTTCATACTTGCACAATTATCGGCATGCCTAATGGCGTTTCTAATCGAGTAAGGTTTTGAACTCCCGTGACAGATGACAACTGTGCCCTGTACCCCGAGAAGTGGAGCGCCACCAATCTCAGTGTAATCCCCCCTCTCTTTCAATGCCTTGAATGGCCTCTTCATCAACAAATATCCTAACTTCGCCACCCAAGACTTCTCAATCTCTTCCTTGAGAACCTGCTTTACAAAGTCAAAGGTTCCCTCTGCCACCTTGAGCGTGATGTTCCCCACAAAGCCATCGCATACCACTACATCTACTTCATTCTGGTACATCAACTTGCCTTCGATGTTCCCATAAAAATTAAGCGTGCTCTTCTTTAGTAAGGGATAGGTTTCCTTAAGATTTTGATTTCCCTTACCTTCTTCTTCACCGTTGTTGAGAAGAGCTACTCGTGGATTGTCGATGTTCAGCATCGTTTGAGCATAGGCTCCCCCCATCAGCGCAAATTGCAATAAATACTCTGGTTTGCAATCCGTATTGGCGCCAATGTCTAAAATCACGAAGGGGCGATTACGTTGTGTGCTCGGCATGAGGGTCGCGATAGCAGGGCGATCTATTTTTGGAATAGATTTAAGAACAAATTTGGCAGTGGCCATTGCAGCGCCTGTGTTGCCAGCACTCACGACAGCGCTAACCTCACCACGCTTGTGCAGGTCCATCGCAACACGGATTGAAGAATCCTTTTTTTGCCGCAATGCTTGACTAGGTGATTCATGCATTTCCACCATCTCCTCACAGTGGACAATACGCACTTTATTTGCCGAATGTGGCATGTTTTGGAGTCGGTCCTTGATTTGCGTCTCTTGACCAACAAGAACTACTTCAATGCCTAATTCGTTGGCGGCTCTTACGGCTCCCTCCAACTGAATGGATAATGGGGAATCTCCCCCCATCGCATCAACCGCTACTGGCATGCTTATACATGATGGTGGGTTGGAAGAGGAGATGGAAACCCCCTCGGAGGATTCTGATTATGATTAAAACTGCTGCTTAACTTCCATAACTTGGACACCTTTAAAGTATCCGCAATGCTGACAAACTCGATGTGGACGTGTCATTTCGCCACAATTTGTACAATTAGAAAGTGCAGGAACTGAAACATTGACATGATTTCTACGGTTGTCGCGTCTGCTTTTGGAAATTTTTCGTTTTGGGACTGCCATGATTTCTCCGTGTTTTTGTGGGACTGATCAATTATTTTTCCAACCTGAGTTACTCAGGCTTGAAAATGGGTTATATGTCTTCAAATTTTCAATTTCTTGAGGATTCAACGGAATTTCACATGCTGATTGCCCTTGCTCCTCACACAAAATTCTCATTGGAAGAGTTAGTATTACCTGATCTTCTAAAATTCCCTTCCAATCAATTTGGTCATCTCGATAAAAGTCCATGTCCAAGTCTTCATCCTCCAAAAAAACTTCTTTCCCGTTCTGTGATTCCAAATTCGCCTCAGGAACCATTTTGAAGGTGAATTCTTCGTCCACATCCAGTTTCAGCGGTTGTCCACAACGATCACAGGCAATTGACAACGTTCCTTCAAGATTTCCAATACAGGTAACTTCTTTTTTGTTTCGTTCTAAGTTAATCCGATATTGTAAAAATGAATCGCCTTCTACCAAGATATCAACGAGTCTGGGCATCTCATCTGCTTGGAGTTCACCTCTTTGAATCCAGGCCTTAGATTCTGACAACATAGAGACTTGAATAAATCTTTCCATGTCACTCAGTCACCTGCAGCCTTGATCTCATCCAAAGTTCTTGCAGTAGACAAAGGATCTGATTTCTCGCTAATCACAGGAAATTCTTGGCTTTTTTCAGAATTAATCTCCAAATATTCTTGATACTTCTGAGGAAGATCCACATCCGCATAGATTGCCTCGACGGGGCATTCTTCCACACAGGCGTTGCAGTCAATGCATGATTCCGGGTTGATATAGACCATTTCTGGTCCTTCGTGGAAGGCCTCTACCGGACAGACCTCCACACAGTCAGTATACTTGCATCCATTGCAATGTGCAGTGACAACATAAGTCATAGGTAGCCTTCGACTGAGGAGAAAAATTTAACAAGTTTTATTAAATAAAATTAAACTTTCGATAATAAATCTAATTCGATTTGAGAGCAAGTTGAAACTAGACAATGTTCTTGTTGGCTAGGTTAGAACACGCATTTGTGTGCAAACGCAGCGTGCGACAACACATCTGATTTTTGGTGTTTGGCTTGTTATTAAAGCCTCCATTAGTTAATTATTCGTAAATCCCTTCCACAATAATTTCTACCTTCTCTAAAGGTAATCTATAATGATGAAATGGCTTGCATTAGGTTCAGCAATTCTCACTTGGCCTCTCATTTCATTTGGTGCTTTCGTACGTCTCAAGGGTGCTGGACTGGCCTGCCCAGACTGGCCACTGTGTTATGGGCAATTGATTCCACCACCTGGATACGAGATTGCGCTCGAAGTGGGCCATCGCTTCGTTGCCACCCTGCTTGGTATGTTGATTGTTTTAATGGTAATACTCGCTTTCTCCCGTCCTCACTATCGTGAATACAGAAACCTTAGTCTGGTCTGCTTGGTAATGGTTTTAATCCAGGGAATACTTGGAGGGCTCACTGTGACGATGCTGCTGAATCCTTACATCGTCACAGGTCATTTGATCGGTGGAAATCTAACATTTGCACTGCTGGTTTATTTCGCTTGGAAGACTTTTCATCTCAACAAGTGCCCAAGAACATTCAGTTGGGTAAGGTGGAGTAGTTGGAGCCCAACGACCAGAAAGATGGCTGGAATGGCACTCATACTTACGATAATTCTGATCTCCGGTGGTAAAAACAGCACAACCTATTCTGGTTACTCCTGTTCGGCTTTCCCTGGTTGCCATAGTGGAGCTCCTTTATCCATAGCTATACCAGCCCCGGATGGAAGTCCAAACGTACCAGAAGCTTTTGTGGGGCAGTTCATGCCGAATCACTTCAACGAATGGATTCACATGCTTCATCGCTTCTTCGCTGTTTTTGGTGGAACTTGGCTAATGTTCATGGCTTGGCAACTGCGCAAAGGCTCACCTCTACCCGGAATTCGTTATGTAGGCTCTGCAATTTTGCTATTGATTCCATTGGAGGTCTCAGTAGGTGTAGTCAATGCGCTCTACCGGATTCCCGTTCCTGTTTCTGCTCTCCATACTGCTGTTGCGGCGACTCTGGTTGGCTTAATAGCATATGCGCTTAGTGAATCTGTACTCTTGTCCAGTGACAGTGAATCTGCTTCGACAGAACAAATGACCGCACGTCCAGCTAGAGCCGGAGTCGCCGCATGAATACGCTACCTTTTTCAAACCGTACAGCCATTAGTGCAATTATCACCGTCAGTACTCTCGTTTTCCTCTTTTTGTTGTGGTTGCTCTATTTCAAGGAGAGTAGTGGCACTGAGACAGAAATGGATTTGAGCTTCATGCCTGCGCTCAATGCGCTACTGAATTCAGCTTGTGCGCTCTTTCTAGCTCTGGGAGTCATTGCGATCAAGCAAGGAGACAAGGAGCGTCATTGGCGAATGATGCTGACCGCACTAGGATTTTCTGCAGTTTTCCTGGTTTCCTACTTGGTCTATCACCATTTTCAAGGAGACACTCCCTTCGAAGGTTCTGGCTTTATCAGACCAATTTATTTCTTCATCTTAATCAGCCACATTGTTCTTTCAGCAGTCATGCTGCCCATGATTTTCACAACTCTCTATTTTGCTGCCACAAAAAACTTCACTTCTCACCGCCGACTGGCAAGATACACATTCCCGGTCTGGATGTATGTTTCGGTTACTGGGGTTTTGGTGTACCTGATTCTTTATCATTGGCCCACCGCTTAAATAACTACGAGGGCTCCATCTGAGCCATCACCTGTCGAAGTCGTCAAAAAGTCTTCCAATCTAATGCCCAAACGCGATCGCGGCCCGGTTTTTACCCCTCTTGAATTCCGTAGTATTCTCAGCCTCAGCAGCATCATGTTTTTTCGGATGTTCGGGCTCTTTCTTGTACTTCCGGTCTTCAGTCTATTGGCTCAAGAGTTGGATGGTGCCACTCCATTGTTGATCGGACTGGCCTTTGGCGGGTACGGGTTGACTCAAGCCTTGCTGCAAATTCCATTTGGGATTTGGAGTGATCGCATAGGCAGGAAACCAGTCATCATGGTGGGTCTTTTCTTGTTCATTATCGGCAGTCTGATTGCAGCTTTTGCTGACAATATTTATTTGATGATTGTAGCTCGCTTGCTTCAAGGGGCTGGGGCCATCAGTTCTGCGGTCTTTGCCTTGATTGCAGATCTGACGAGACCGGAAGTGCGTACTAGGGCGAACGCTGGCATCGGTGCAAGCATTGGAATGGCTTTCGGTGGAGCTTTTTTTATTGCCCCCTTCTTAGGTGGTTTTGCAGGATTATCTGGGATTTTTGGCCTCATTACCCTAATGGCAACAGTTGGTTTGATGATCCTTTGGCGATTTGTTCCTGAACCAGAAAATCAATCTAGGACACCAAATACTCCAACCCTGGAAATGATCAAATCTGTATTGGTCTTGCCTTCGATTCGTACAATTGACTTCGGGGCATTTGTTTGTAGTACGGGTCTCTCAGCTGTTTTTTTCATGATTCCAATCCAACTTGCAGAGCAAGGTTGGATAAGCTCTGAGCTGTGGCAAATTTATCTTCCGATGCTGTTGAGTGGAGGTTTGATCATGGTCGGAGCAGCGATTGTAGCAGAGACTAAAAATCGCTTTCGTGAAGTGATGTTTCTGGGAGTTGGTTTTTTAATAGCCTCTGTTTTCTGTTTGGCTTTTTTTCATGAGTTTCAAGACAATTTCTTACTGATTGCAGGACTCTTCTTGTTCTTCATGGGCTTTAATGTTTTTGAGCCACTGTTCCCATCACTCGTTACTCGGCTGACAAACCCAACAACCAAAGGCACTGCTAGTGGTGTTTACAATTTTTGTCAGTTTGTCGGTCATTTTGCGGGAGCAGCAATTGCTGGAATCTTCTACTCCACAAATTTACTTTTTCTGCTGGGTTTGCTCCTGATGATCAATCTGGGTTTCCTGTTTCTTCTCTACAAAGACTTCCAGAATCCTGCACCCCGTCAGAAATAAACTCTGGAGAAAAGACGGTTTGAATTAGAGTTAATTTGTCTTTGCGAAATAAGGGGGCGAATTTAGGGATCGTACGGGGCTTCTGGCAAACAAGGCGATAGGGTAGCTGAAGTTCGATCCCAGTAGACCAAACTGCCAACTCTGTTCAGGTTAGTGGGGCAGGGTAATTCAGGCGTTTGCAGGTTGAGGATTAGTCGAAGAAGGCGCTGCAGAATCTTGGGAAGGCGCTGCAGTTTTCGCGGTTGCTGTCGCCATTGCGTCCTGATTACTTTCGGGAGTTGCTGGCTGGGTTTGTTGTGAAGTCGAAGGAGGGCTACTGACTAACGAAGGCTGCACTCCACCCTTGTTGCCATACGTCTGTACTTTACGGCTTGGATCGATCAATTCAACAAATTGTGGTTGTCTCAACAATTCAAAAAGCTTCAAACTCGCTTGTCCATCCGTAAGTTTATTTTCAATTCTATCGATTAACTCCTCAGCATTCTTTACGTTCAATGATTTGACTTCAGGAATCCGCAGCAGCAGAGCTTTTTCGTGATCATTCATCTGAGCAACCTGCTTCTCAAGCCCTTGAATAAAACCCTGAATCGCAGGCTCAGGTAAGTTGTCATGCCGAGCGTTCAAATTTTCCAGCCTAGAAACAATCTTCAGATAAGCCGACATGTCCTGTAGTTGTGCCGATTTTGGAGTTCCCCCCAAGGCATTTGTTGCACCCGTTTTAGGAACAGCAACATTTTCGACTTTTGAATTCTTGGAAGCTTTCTGCTCTCCATTTCCGCTGACGACTGACTGTTTAATTTGCATCTCAACTCAATGCCAAATGTTTGAAACGTCTACTTGGATTAAACTTTTGAGATTCAAATCCTGCGCCAGTAGGCTGGGATCTCAAGGGCTTAAATGGTGCAGAGCGTGTTCGTTTCATTCCTCGTCGTTCATTCGAAAGCTCTTGGCTCTTTTCCAGTACATATGCTACCGTCAGTGAAATTTCTGCTCTAGCCGGCAGTTTGCCGGTTTCTGTACCGCCTCAATCAATTTTTACGACATGACCACAGAAGAAATCAATCAGGAAAATCAGGATCAAGATCCGCAAGAACTCCTGCAACGAATGGAAGAAACTGCCTGGCGTCAGGGACAGCCCAGACTAGAATTTTTCTTCTCATATCTGATGGTTGAGATCAAATTCCCCAACAACAATGATGATTCAACTTGGGAATTGAACACTCGGGGCCTGGACATTGATGCTCTCAAAAAAGCACTCCAGAGAGAGCAGGATATGATGCAGCAGGTCCTGCAAAATGATTCCTTCCCCTGGGTGAAGTTCGGAATAGAGACCAAACTTGTCAACGCTGCTGAAGTTCAAGAATACCCCTACAATTTTGCAGATCTTATCTTCGTGAGCTTGTCACTCCCAGCTTGGGTGATGCCACCTCAACGACCAAAACTTCTAGCAAAGCTGAGAAATATCCTCGTGCTTTATCGAAACAACAATCCGGATGCGATCATTGTCTCGATAACGAAACACGCACCATTTCGACTCAAAGATCGTCTCTCCTACCAATGGGGAGAACTCAGTCGTGAATTGGGAGGCATTGGAAACAAGGGGGCCATTACTCGTCTTGTTGCGCAGCAACTGGCTTCCACAAGTATTCTGCAGACTTACCTGGACGGAGAGCACACCACCCAAAAGATTCGGAATCAGACGCGGATACAAGACCTTCAAAACCATTTGGAGTCCTTGCAATACGGTCAAACCAGTATGAGATTGATCGTTTGCATCGAAAACCAGCTACATGATACTTACGCCAAGCGCGTGAATGCAGTACTGAGGAATAATAAATTTAGTAAATTCATGGTGATCAAAGAATCTGCATTGAAGCCCGAGGTATTGCGGAAATGCGACTTCATGATCCTGCTAGGCTTTGAGGCCTCTGAAGAGTTGAAGAAAACCAAGGAGTATCAGCAACGACAAAAACGCATCTACGAAGTGGATCTTGATCATCCGAAGGGATTACCAGACGTTCCGGTTCGTTATGAAAACATGATCAACAAGCTGGAAAAGCGTTACCTAGAACTTAGAGAGCTCCTAAAGGAGGAGCGCTACAGTGAATACTTCCAGCTAATCTTTCAAAAGTATGAGTCTTATCAGGATATTGCTGCAAATCAGTACGAGATTGATCAGGAGCTAACCAAAATAGAAGCTTTCGGTCGCAAACTCGCCAAGGGCTACTTTAATCTTATTGAGTCAATCCTGTTGCTGGGCACAAGGCGGGCTCATGTGGTCACCCGCTTCGGTGGCATCATGCTACAAATGACCCGGTACCTTGTTGTAGACGACTTCTCACCTGACATAATTGACCATCTGGCAAAAAAAGGCTTCCCACGACACCAGCTGACCTACATGAATTCTCTCGATTTTCTTCAGGCGTTCTTGAAGCATAAATTAGAGAATCCCAAGTTGGCAAACGCTCCTACGGAAGCAGCCTACATGCATTTTCTTCAAAACGCCCAATTCTTCAGAAAATTTGAGGTCGTCTTCATTAACGGATGGAATCTAGAGGAAAGTGGGGATTTGGTTTTCAAACTCCGAACTTGTGCTGTAGCAGATGACGAGAATCACAATCCTACGCCAACGGTCAGTTCGGAAAACATGCACACCCTTCTCTCTACCCCAAAAGATAAGCTTCTCAGAATGATTCTGCCGGATAAAGAAGGCAAGGAAACGGATAAAGATCGTGAGAAGGAAGAAACCTTACTCAATACTCTGAATAGCACCCTTGCACTGACAGAATTGGCTCCACTAGCAAAAATGATGGCAAAAAAGAAAAGCTACTCGTTTAAAGTTAAGTCTCTGAATGACCAAGAAAGCAAACTCCTCGAGGAAATGAGGTCAGATGAAACTTTTGAGGATGAAAAAGCACTCGCAGAGAACAACTATGGTCAGGAGTTGTCAGGGGCCATCACGGCGAAGAGTGTGCCTTCTTCCAGACTACAGAAAACTGATAAAGCTCAGGAAGAAGAAGAAGTTATCAGAAAACTAAATCCAGAAGAGGAACTCTTTGGTTCGATTATTAAGTACCGGCTCAATTCTTTAAAAATTCATAGCTTCGCTTGTGGAATTCGCTGGTTAGCAATGCTGGAGAACAGGAAAGTCATTTCATTCCTGAAGACTCAGCCAAAAGCACAGGATATGTCCTTGGAAGAATTGCTCGAATTCGGCCGAGTGTGTATTGTCAGTGAGGACAAACCTGTTGGAGAAGCTGGTATCCGAGCCGCGCTCAGTGTTGGCGATTTTCCAGAGCGGCTGGTTTACATGCGAACTCTTCCAGGCAAAAGAGAATTCGAGGCAGAAAATTTTCTACTCTACATCGTTGATTGTGAGTGCTACTTATTTGATGACATCATGCGCTTCTTGTATGCGAAAAATCTCTCCTTGGCAGCTCCTATTCCAGTATTGCTATTGATGTCGGAAAACTTCCAAAAACAGATCCAGAAAGGGGAAGATATCCTATTAGCTCACATGGCAGGCATCGAACCCAGAGATGATCAGATCAATCCGAAGGGCTTCCCTATATCTAATCGCATTGATTCCCTGGAAGATGAGCAAAAGGTTAAGCACATCATCCGTGGAGCACTTGGCCTACCCATTGGATTCTACGAAAAATTTGAACAGAAAAAATTCGGAGGAAGCAGTTCTGCAGAAGGTGGCACCGTAAGCGCACCCAATTCCAAAGAGGTCTCCGAGGAAGCTATCCAAGAAGAAATGAAAGACATGGACTGGTCCAAATTCCCACTTTAAGAATCTGCCGGATTTCTCTGTAAAACCGGCATTTTGATGAAGTTCAGTCCGACCCTCCAGAGTATCGGCGCCCTGCAGCTAATGCTGGCTGCAGTCCTACTCATTCCTCTCCTAATATCCCTGCTATACGACGAAAATGACACACTAGCGATCCTAGCTGCAATTGGTATTGCAGTTTTGATCGGTGTTCCTTTGTGGTGGTTTAATCGCCAATCACGCAATTTACAATTCCGAGACACGGTGCTGATTGTAACTCTAGGTTGGTTCAGTATCTGTCTAGTCGGCTGTCTACCCTTCGTTATTCACGGAAGTATTCCCAGTCTGACGGATGCCTTTTTTGAGGTCATGTCAGGACTGACAACTACAGGCTCCACAATTCTCGATGACATCGAAGCTCTCCCGCATGGGTTGCTGTTCTGGCGCTCCATGACTCATTTTCTGGGAGGGATGGGAATGATTGGACTATATCTGTTGATTTTCTCTTACGTGGGAAGTGGAAACCTGCAGATGTACCGAATTGAGTCAGCCCCTGGTCAAGGGGGAACTGGTGATAAAATGCTTCCGAACGTACGGTTAACGATGAAGTGGCTTTGGGGTATTTATCTACTTTTGAATGGAGTATGTGCGATTTTGCTCTGGTTCGGGGGGCTCTCTTGGTTTGATGCCGTCTGCCACGCCTTCAGCGCCGTAGCTACAGGAGGCTATTCAACATTGAATACCAGCGCAGGTGGGTTTGGAAGTGCTTACGTTGAATGGATTTTGTGCCTCTTCATGTTTTTGGGAGGAATGGATTTTGTCCTTCACTACCAAGCTCTCAAAGGCAATTATCAGTCCTTAGTCAAAAGCACTGAACTCAAGGCTTATCTGATGATTTGCTTTGTCCTTGGGATTGGAGTGTCCGGGCTACTTTGGCTCAACGGAACAAACTCAAATCTGCTGGACTCCTTGCGCTACGGATTCTTTCAGGTGCTTTCCCTACTCACAACGACAGGGTATACTACAACAGACTATGAACTGTGGCCACAGGCAGCACAGATGTTATTGTTTTTCTGCCTGTTCATTGGTGCTTGTTCCGGATCAACAACAAGCGGAATCCGCATCGTCCATCTTGTGCTGTTGATTCGATTCTTGGAGCGCTTGCTTCATCGGATGGCCAGACCACACGCGGTTCAGTCAATCTTGATTGATGGCAAACCGGTTGAAATGTCGGTGGTAAGTGGTGTGCTGGGGTTCATCGTTCTGCAGATGCATGCCGTTGTCATCGGAGGAGTTTTTCTGAGTATTCTTTCACCAGAGATGGATTGGTGGTCCGGTCTCAATATGATGATGGCTTCACTCTGGAACATCGGACCAGCTTTTGGAGATGTCGGTCCGACTGAGAACTATGCCCATGTCTCTGACGCTGGAACTTGGTTTCTTTCGCTGATGATGTTGGCGGGACGACTTGATATCATAACGGTCTTGATCCTTTTCTCACCTGCTTTCTGGAGAAGTCACCGGTGATTCCGTTCACTCTGCTGGACATTTATTAGAGCTTTCTGCATATTGCCTTTCACGGAGACGGATGCGTCACTGGTGGGCGCCCCGGACTTCAAACCCGCGTGTATGGCTCTAAAACAGTCATTGGTAGGTTCGATTCCTGCTCGTCTCCGCCATACATAGAATTGATATTATTATTTTTTCCTAGATCTTTATTACGTACTATCTAACATCTTGGAAAAAAATATCTAACACCACTATGACAAATTTTTTCTGTAATTGTTGATACTGTTACGAATCTATCAAGAATTTTTTTACTTCCTGCAAACTAGTAAAATTTCTCAACAAATCAAAAATTGATAATCAAACCAGCAGTGGCAAATTACTAAGGTTGAGGGAGACTAACAAATATAGAATATTTATGACTTTTCTCCAAATTTCCTACCTGAGTTCGCCTTAGTCGAAGAATTACATTTATTCGTGAGATGTAATTCAGAATGTACTAAATTTTCCAATATAGTGAGTATTTAAGACTTAGAAATAATTTTTTTTTTTTGAACTACAGGCAAAAGGCAAATTGCTTGAGAGTCGCTATTTCTCTCAGAAGTCTTAGTGAACACCTTATTTTTTAGTTTAATTAAATTTATTTTGAGTTAAGAAATATTAGTTTAGAATTTAAATTAATTCGAATAAAATTATTTTTTTCAAAATATGTTTACAGCCTAAATTATTTCAAAAAATTATTATTGATTCGATGAAAAACTTACATTATCAACCAATACTAAACTTGAGACACCTGTGTCACCAACATCTGAAACGGAAAATTCTAATGTAATTGGAGATTGGAAATTTGTTATATCTATTTTTGGTGAAACACATTTGGAGCATGAACTATTGTTATTTGTTTGGAATCCTGTTTGTTGAAGGGTTTCAACAAAAGGAACAGAACCTGTAGAGTCACTTACTCCGACTAAATTTACTGTCGCCATTTGAATGACTTTTGGCGCTTTTCCAAGACTACTTACTGTTAAAGTAAACGTATCATCATATGTTGAACCTACATATGTGTCAAATTCGGCAGATAAGAAATTATAGGAAAATTCAACGTGAGTGGCTCCATTAGGAATTTCAAATTCCATTACGGCACTACTTGTTGAACCTGAAATAGCACCTGTACTAGATATATCGTTACCACTATTGAAAGTGCTAATTGCAAACATCTTATCTCCCTCTGGAGCTTCAACATTTGGTATTTGACTAGATTCAACAATACCTGCATTTCCATTAAACAGGATGTTACTTGCCACAATATTTTCAAATCCAGTTTCTCCTTTAAAAGGTTCTATCTCTTCACTAGTTACCTGAAAGGTCATTTCATATTTTCCACCAGTGATTGAATTTCCATCATTATCTTTCATTTTTTCGTTAATTATAATTTTTACCTCTGCATTTTCAGCAAATTCAACTACATTAGATAAACTTAGTATAGTATTTTTGGATGTTGAAAGCATTCCACCATAAATACCATAAATTCTCTTATCATTTTCATATATTTCAAAAGACTCATCACTAACTGTATCAGGGTTTATCTCATCATTAAAATATATAAATGCAGTGCTTTTCCTTGCAACATTATTTGAATTATTTTTTGGTGTTGTATGGATAACACTAAATGCTGATGTATCCGTGATATTGTTTACTGAATATTCAGGAAATTCCCCTTTTATACTGCCATTACTCAAATCTAATGTCTGTGTGTCAACCTCAGAATTTGGCTCATTGTTGGAAGGTGACTCTAATGACGTTGTATAGTCAATGGGATCATCAATCGCACAGGCTCCCAACAGAGAAAGAAGGGCTGTGCTGAGAATTGCGCTTGTTTTGAAGAAGTTGGATGTTTTGCTCATTTGTTTTCTCAGTTTGAGAGTGGATCATTTTGCCGTAAAATCAATCAGATTTCACATTTATGAAACGTCTTGATCAAACTCTATATCAACGGGAAAACTTTTGGGAGGATGACTGGGGGAGAGCTCAGCTTTGATGAGAGCGAAGACTGCTCAGTCACTGGGATAGCAGCCAAAATTCAAAGCACTGAAGAGTTTAGGAATACCAGGAATTTATGGTCTGTTCTGGGGGCAGTTTGAAACAAGAATCAATCTGTCAGAGAAAGCATTTCAAAATGGTGAGAGAAATTTTCGGGTCAAAAAACTAAAATCCAAACAAACTTGCTTTTGGATCAACAGATTTTACAGGGACTCTATCCCAGTTCCAGACAAGAAGAAGTGTTTGACTAGATTGGGGCTCAATAATGGCGTCACCACTATCATATTTAATGGTTTGGCTCTCTACGAAATGGTTCATCGCATAGCCAAGCCAAATTTTTCCAGTTATCTCCAGAATTAAATTGAAGCCATACATCCCAATGTCAGTGCTACTTGTACTCTCTTCGTAAGGAGTAACTGTACCACTAGAAGATGTGCTTGTTGCACTGTAGGTACTAGCTCCTACACCATATGCCAAGAAAGGTTGAAGATGGGCAAAATTGGCTAGGTACCAATCAAACCCAAAAGAGAAGAAAACACTTTGGTTCTTGTAGTTGACAGCGTGTAACTCACCAGTATTGTCAGTTCCTTCACCAGTAAAATCTTGGCTGATCAAATGCCAACCTGTGAAGAGATTTGTAAATGGGCTCCTAGATTGACGAAGTGCAACCTCTTGGTGGGAGCCCTCCAGTGTCATTGAGAATCCAAGATTTTCTATTGTGAAGTTTGTTGTTGAATCGCCAGAAGCTAACCAACTAATACTGCTGTCTTCTTTTTGAGCAAAAGCAGAGGTTGTCAAGAAAATGATTATAACTACTGAAAGAGAGCATAGAAGCGACTTGGCAACCATAGCAGACCTTTGGTTTATTGCCTCTTGCATCCATGCTGAGGGAGAATGTAAATTTTGATTGGAATTCACTTAAATGCATGTCATGCACCTCACTGACAAAATCTTTTGTTTTTGCCTAGCTACATGATCTCCCCATAAAAATCTCAAATCACGACAAAAATTTTGGAATTACTTTGAATTATTTTTCCAAACGAAAATTCAGTAAATCAACAGTTTTCTGGGCAGCTTCCTCCAGTTCATTCTGATTGATCTCAATATAAATCATCGTAGTCTTGATCTCAGAGTGGCGCATCAATTTCTGAAGAACTGGCATTGGGGTACCATTGGCTGCATGGACACTCCCAAAGTGATGTCTCAATCCATGTAGGAGGCGAAAGCTTTTTGGAATTTCAGCTTTTTCTCTGATGACTTTGCTCCAGTTATCAATACAGGTCTGCCTTTTGGCGATTGGTCTTCCATAACTATCAAAGAATACACGATCTGCTACCAAGCAACTTGCAGTACAAAGATGCATTTGCTGCCTTTGGTTTTTGAGTACTTCTGCTGCTGCCTTTATTAAAGGGACAACTTCATACTCCTTTCCACTTTTTGGACTGCGAATAATGATTTTCTTGTCTTCCCATTGCACATCTGCCCATTTGAGATTCACAAGCTCTGAACGCCTCATACCTGTTAACATGGCCAAATAATAAAGATTAGCTCTGAATGGAGGTTCTTTTCTCAGAACCTCCATCAGCCTGTTCAGTTGTTCTTGGGTTAAGCGTTCCCTAGTATGAGTTATGATCTCTGATCTCTTTGGCTTTGCTAGTGAGAGCTTTTGGTCACCTGGATTGTACCCTTTACTTGCTGCAAAGTTTTGGAGTTGAGTGAGCATACTCATAATATTGTGGATTGATTTCGCAGCCAATTCTTTACCTCGCAGTTGATTTCTCAATTTCAACATATCTTCTGAAGTCACCTCATGAATCAGTCTTTTATTGAAAGAGCTTAGGTACTTACTGAACTGAAATCTCATAACTCGTTCATAGCTAAAACCTCTTAATCCCCTCTCCAATTTTTTCCACTGGATGTATTGCTCAAACAATTCTGATATTGTTGGCGCCTTTGGACAATTTGGCTCTTTGGCTCTTGAATGATAATGGGGAAAACTTGCCTCCGCTACTTTAGAGTCATCTAAAGTTGGAGGAGGAGGATGATTGGGTTCTAAGCCAGATCTCCTTCTTACCCTTTCCTCTGCATTTTCAGAGTCATCTGTAGATGGGGGATGATGCTTGGGTTCTAAGCCAGATCTTCTTCTTAATCTTTCTTCTGCAGCTGATTCAGCTGTCCAACCCTCATTGATCGTCCCAAGACGATCCATTTGTTGCTTGCCCTCTATTCTGTAGCTGATGTAGAAGACACTTGTCCTTTTCCTTCCACGACGGATATAAACACCAGGAAAATTGGTGGATTCCTGGTAGTATTTTTTTCTCATGACCAAACCAGCAAATAATTGTTTGCCTGAGGGACGTATTCTCAGCTGATTTGATGGATGCTATTTCAGAAAATCTATCTAACATTCACACCATTTCTATCTAACACTTGGTGTTTTCACAGATGGAGAAGAAAATAACATTTTCATCATTTTTCAAACAATTACAGTGGTTTACTTCAAACCCGCGTGTATGGCTCTAAAACAGTCATTGGTAGGTTCGATTCCTACTCGTCTCCGCCAATAACCAAACCATAAGCTGATAAAATACTAAATCAACTCGAATGGCAAAGAGCACTCCCTTCAGTAGTGGTCAGTGAACACGCCAAGAGTCCACACCAAAAATTCATTCTGGGAGAAAGAACATGGGCTACCAGGCAGAGCACCGGGAATCGATTGAAAGCCCAGAAGCTTTCTGGCGAAATCAGGCTGAAGCCGTTGACTGGTTTGAGTTCCCAAAAGCGATTCTTTCTCAAGATAGCAATCAATCCTATCGCTGGTTTGAAGGCGGTAAACTGAATACCTCCTACCTGGCACTGGACTATCACGTCAATTCAGGAAGAGCTGAGCAAGCTGCCCTGATCTACGACTCCCCAGTCACTGGTCAACAACAGACTTTCAACTACTTAGAGTTGCGTAATGAAGTTGCTCGTTTTGCAGGTGTCCTGAAAAATCACGGCGTTGTTAAAGGGGATCGGATCATTGTCTACATGCCGATGATACCACAAGCCATCATAGCCATGCTGGCCTGTGCTCGTTTAGGAGCAATTCACTCCGTAGTGTTTGGTGGCTTTGCCCCAAGTGAATTGGCTGTTCGTATCGATGATGCTCGTCCAAAACTTCTGGTAACAGCGTCCTGCGGAATCGAGGTTCAGAAAGTAATTCCCTACAAACCACTTGTGGATGAAGCGATTCAAAAGTCCAAATTCCCTCCAGAAAAGGTGCTGGTTCTCCAAAGACCCCAAGTAACAGCTGATATGAAGGATGGAAGAGATTTGGATTGGCAAACTGAGCTTTCATCTGCAAATCCCACTGAACCGGTTCCAGTTGATTCATGGGACCCCCTCTATATTCTTTATACCTCTGGGACGACAGGATTACCCAAGGGAGTGGTACGGGATAATGGAGGACACGCTGTGGCCATGCCCTATAGCATGAATACCATCTATAACGCTAAACCAGGTGACATTTATTGGGCAGCCTCTGATGTTGGTTGGGTAGTTGGCCATTCTTACATTGTTTACGCACCACTACTTCATGGATGCACGACAGTGGTTTATGAAGGCAAACCTGTCAAAACACCAGATCCAGGCGCATTTTGGCGGATGATTGAAGAGCACAAGATCAATCATTTCTTCACTGCACCAACAGCTTTCCGAGCAGTCCGCAAAGAGGATCCTGATGCAGAGTTTTTGAAAAAATACGACATCTCTTCACTCAAGGGAATCTTCCTAGCCGGTGAAAGATTAGATCCTCCGACTTATGAGTGGCTACAAAATATTTTGGATATTCCAATCACGGATCACTGGTGGCAAACTGAAACGGGTTGGGCCATCGCTGGGAACCCAATGGGCTTGGAACCACAACAGCCAAAGAGTGGTTCCGCAACGCTACCTTCTCCAGGTTACAACGTGACTGTACTTGATGAAGAAGGATATGAGGTGTCTAAAAATACCCAAGGAAACATCGCCATCAAGCTGCCTCTTCCACCAAGTTGTTTACCAACACTCTGGGGCGATCATGATCGATTCAAAGCATCTTATCTTGATCAATTTCCCGGCTACTACAGCACCTCTGATGGAGGATATATTGATGAAGATGGCTATGTCTTCGTGATGGGAAGGACCGATGACAACATCAACGTAGCCGGCCATCGGCTCTCTACTGGAGAAATGGAAGAGCTGATTGGCTCACATGCTGCCGTTGCTGAATGTGCAGTAGTAGGAATTGATGATGAGTTGAGAGGGCAGGTACCGGTGGGCTTTGTCGTCTTGAAAGATGGAGTCACTGCTGAGCCTGAATCAATTGAGCAAGACCTTATCTTGCTGATTCGACAAGAAATTGGCGCAGTAGCTTACTTCCGTCAAGCCGCTGTTGTAGCTCGACTCCCCAAGACTCGTTCTGGAAAAATCCTGCGAAAAACCATCCGAAGGCTAGCTGTTGAAACAGATGTGCCTGTTCCACCAACCATTGACGATCCAAAGATCATGACCGAGTTGCTGGAAGCAATGCAGTCCAAAGGGATCGGACAGTTCACGAAATAACACACAAATCCAAGCTGGCCTCATTCCTCTGGGCCAGCCACTTTGCCCCTTCTTGTTCCTGATGACCCCTACTAAACTCCCTTGCATCTTGTTGGCACAGAGCAACAGCGTTCCGATTGCCAGAAAATATTTTTACAAGTACCTGAAACCAGAAAATTCAACTGTCTGGGAACCGCCTCAAGTCATGCAGATTGAGCGGTGGCTGTTGCAACTAGCCCATCAAGCGTTGCTGTTTGAGCAGGTAACTTTTCCGGAAAATCTTGGTCGGGTTTTACAAAAGCGTGAGGAACAGCTGGTTTGGGAGGAAATCCTCAGAGAGGACCTTAAGGGTTCAAAAGATTTTCTACAAATTTTGCCACTGGTGCGAACCGTTCAAGAAACTCATCGTTTGTGGCAAATCCATCTCAGTTCAGAACCTCACGACTTTCCGCCCAATCGCACTTGGGAGAAATTCACGGAATGGCAAACGACATTCACAGACCGCTGTGACAAAGAAGGCTGGTGGACCGAAGCAGACCTAGTATTCAACTGTCTGAAATGGATTAGGGAAGACCAAATTCCTATTCCTGAAGAATTCTGGTTTGTTGGCTTTCGTAAAGGCGAAGATTTATTACTTAATGAACTGCGACAAGCCCTTCAACCCCGCAACTGCACTTTTAGCGATTGGGAAATATCTAGACCGAAATCCACAAAACCTGTTACCCGTTGCTTTGCAGATCAGGAGTCAGAGCTTCGCACTGCGATTGACTGGCTAGCGGGCATGCGAAAGCAACGGCTTGAAGCCAAATTTGCTTTATTGATCCCAGGGCTCTCCCGAGTTCAGCACACCGTGAGACGACTGTTGGATGAACAGCTGATCCCAGATTTCGAATGGCAAACTGATTCCAGCCAAGATGTCTATCAAATAGTGACTGGACAACCTCTCTTGGAATTAAAGGCTTTTCAGCATTTGAATCATTGGTGGGAAATCCTTCAACTGCACTCCAGCGCGAGCTATCCCAAAATTCCTCTTGAGCTGCTTTCCCAAGTGCTTCGTTCAAGTTTCTGGAAATCAAAAGATTCTCAGGAATCTCTCATTCAGTTAGAACTGGCTTTACGCGATAAAGAATCTCTCACTGTGAGCCACAGCCTATTGAAGCATCTAACTGAAAAAACTGGTTGTCCACATTTTCTGGAATTACTGGATAGCTTGAAAGAGCTCATCGCAAACACACCTAAGAAACAA
>JACLAC010010078.1_pt1 | contig 18704 bp, 17 predicted proteins | sample 8027881 | NCBI WGS metagenome assembly JACLAC01 (sample SAMN15725517, study PRJNA655200) | protist metagenome | isolation source: fluorescence activated cell sorting (FACS) single amplified genomes of... | place: Spain: Blaines Bay Microbial Observatory, Mediterranean Sea | collected 2016-01-19 | reverse complement strand
GATTGATATTTTGAAAAAGTATCCCCATATTTATCACTTTGGTATATTTTTTTAGCGCAGACTCCAGAGATGTCGTCTGGCTCCGACTCACAGCACTATATCGACCTGAGGTCCTCGGTTGACCTCGGCCGCAGCAACTTCGCCTTACTTGATGTCGGTGTGAAGGATGATGTTGATGATACCAACAACAGCAACAACAACAACAACAAGGACAAGGACAAGGACAAGGGCATTGACCCAGCTCATGATGCGAACCATCCGACCGATGCTGCTACAGTCTCATCACCCAGGAAGGGGATAAAGACGAAGACGAAGACCAAGTTGAAGAGGAAGTCGAAGAAGAAGTCAAAAGGGCTGCAGCCCATCTCACCCCGGTCGCGCTCCGATCTGGCCGCCGAGGAGGACATCTCGGCATTCTCACTCTCGGGGCATGGGCATGGCGTTGGTGTTGCTGCGGCTGCGTCTGCGGCTTCTGGCCAGTCGGGTGCCTTTGACGTCGTCCTCTATGACCGCGGCCTCTTCATCGACAGCGGATCAGGACAGGCCGAGATGGACGACGGCACCGACGGTATGCAGTCGCTGGATGCTTATCAGAGCTCGTGTTGCGGGAGCTTGTGGAGCTGTGGAGGCCGTTGTGGCCTGGCTGCCCGTCTGTGGGCCTTCTTGAAGCGGCTGTCGCTCACGCAACGGACGCTGATAGGTGTTGTTCTGGGCGTGTTGGCCGGCGTCCTGATCCAGCCGCACGAGCCCAACGATTCGGTCGTCGAGATTCTGGGATACCCTGGCGAACTGTTCCTGAGGGCATTGAAGATGTGCGTCCTGCCCCTCATCGCTGTCAACATGCTACTGGCCACCCAGCGTATGGGCGACCTTGCCAAGGCCAAGAAACTGGCAAAGCGAGCGCTGGCCTACTACTTGACGACAACATTTTGTGCCGCCTGCATTGGTAACTAGAGAGGGGTTTTCGAGCTTTTTGGGGAGTTGATGTGGCGTTTGTTTGATTGCTTGCTGCCATCACTGACAAACCCTTATCGTTTGCAGGCCTGTTGGCTGTCAATGTGTTGAAGCCAGGATCTGGCGGGGGACTTGGTGACGGTGACAAGGATGCCATCGCGGAGATGGAGAAAGACCTGGAGAAGAAGTCGGTACAAGACGCGTTTCTGGACATTGGACGGTCTGTGCTGCCTGACAACGTGGTAGAGGCCTTTGTCGAGTTCAATGTGCTGGGAGTGGTCAGTTTTTTTCTGATGATGGGCGTCGGCATCTCGATCCAGCCAGGTACGGAGCGCCTGACTGAGATCTTTGACATTTTGAACAAGGCTCTGATGCGATTGATTGAGACCATTATCAAGGTTCGTTTGCTCCCCCCTCGCTCTCTCTCTCTCTCTCTCTCTCTCTGTCCCTCCCTCTTCTATCTAACTCTCATTCTCACCATTCTCATTCCCATATAAAATATGTATGAATCCTGATAGGTCACTCCCTTTGCCATCTTCAGTCTGGTCATGGCTGAGATCTCGCGTAATGCTGATTTTGGGAGTTTATTGGCTGACTTGGCACTTTATGTAGCTGCAGTCGTGTTTGGCCTGGCGTTGCAAGTGCTATTTGTGTACCCAACAATCTTCTTCATCTTCGTGCGAACCAACCCATATGCCTACTATCGAAAGATCGCTAGTGCCGTTCTCACAGCGTTTGCAACGGCCTCGAGCGCTGCCACGCTGCCCGTCACACTGCGCAATTGCGAAGAAGCGGGTCTTGATCCGGAGATATGCCGCTTCAGCTTGCCTCTGGGTGCGACAGTTAACATGGACGGTGCGGCAATCGGCTTCCCCATTGCGGTAATATTCATCGCTGAGCTTATGGGCGTCTCACTGAGCACCAGCCAGCAGATTGTTGTGGCCATTGTTGCTGCGTTCGTCAGCATGGGTGCCGCTCCTGTCCCGAATGCAGGCCTCGTCTATATTGTGCTCTTGCTCAGCAGGTTCGTAGCCGCTGTCCTCCTTCTCTTTTTGCTGAACGATGAGTAATATTTCTGACCCCATCTCCCTCTCTCTGCACGACAGCGTTGGGTTACCTGTCACGGGCCAGGTGTCATTTGTGCTGGCCATCGACTGGTTCAACGATAGGCTGCAAACCGCTGTCAACATTGTAGGCGACGCCGTGGGGGCCGCGGTTCTGCACCATACAACGCACAAACGCGGCTTCGGAGACGAGCTATTGGCCAACGACTCTCTGCAGGCGAGTGTGGCTCTCGACGAGGAAGAGTTACTCTGAGGCCCAGAGGCCCTGATATGTGTGTGTTCCACACGTTCCTTCGGTCATGGCAGCTGCAGAGTATCTGATACCACGTTAGGGGGGGCCGTGTCAAAGGGAGAAGGCACCCCGAGATCGCGCCTTGGGTTGCGCGGTGACCTATATGGCACTGGTGCTTTGCCCACATTCTGGAGCTGTGCATTGGCTTCTTGCTGAGCGAGCGAGCGTTGTATATCGGATGTGCGTGTGGGATACAATATGTTGTCAGCAGCTGCCACAACAACAACAACAACAACAACAACAACAACAACAGAACAGAACAAACATACCAAATTCTGCTTGAGCTGTGAGTTGGACTTGAGCAGATGCTTCAGAATGCGACTCCAGTTGAGCAGCTCAATATCGCGTTCACGCCGCTCAAGCTCACGGGCAGCCAGCTCCTCGACCAAGCCCATACACTGGCGGTCTCGGTGGTAGAGCGTCTCGGAAAGCAGGGCTAGCTCGTCAGCGAGGCCGGCTGAGAGCTTGGCTGCCGAAGCTAGGAGGGCATCCTCATCCTCCTTTTCAGCAGCCGCAGGGCGAGAAACGCGGGCAGCCCCATGGTGGGCCAAACGCTGATGGCTAGGGTACTGCTCCGTCGGAACGGCAAACGGAAAGCGGCTCTCAACGTCGATCCACGCCCCATTGGCAGCCCCAACGTCAACAGTGGTCGAGGAGGAAGATGAAGTATTGGACAAGGTGTCGGAGAGCTCTCTCTCGAAGGCGTGTGCGCGCTTGTCCCGCTCTTCCTCGCAACGATGCTTGGAATTGGACACAATAGAGCTGACCCGTTCGTAGGCATCAAACATCACATCCTGAGAAAACTTGACATATGCACTGCTGCTGCTGCTGCTGCTGCTGTTGTTGTTGTTGTTGATGCTGCTGCCGCTGGTATTAATTTCGTTACCTTTGCCTTTGTTCGACGCAGTAGCCGCCGCATGTTCTCGGTTCACAGCAAGTGGGTCCTGTGGTTGCTGCTGTTGTTGTTGTTGCTGCTGCTGCTGCTGCTGCAACTGCCTCGAAGCCGCTGACGAGGCCAGACCAATCTGAAGGCGACGGATAGCATCCTCGTATCCGTGTCTAATCTGGGCCTCGCGCTGCCTGAATGCGCTCTCCAGTCCCGAGAGCCGTTCCTGCAGCTGAACACTCAGGTCCTGATAGTTGACCTGTAACGAGAGAGTGGGCCGCGTAACAACCTGCATGCATCGTGATGCAAAGTGAAGTGTCGAGATCGACTCGCTCACAAAATGTCCCGAGGGCCCGATGGTGGCAATGAGACATGTGCTGGCGTTGCCATTGAGCACTGGCTTGAGCATACGTGTGAGCACCGAGTCACGAAATGGCACGTGTCGTGACTTGGGATCGACCAGTGCCGTAATACAATTGCCCAGCGCCGACAGCGACACGTTAATGGTCCGCATCTCTTCGAACCGCGACTGCTTATCCTGCAACTCGTCCTCCGAGTTGGCCGCCGTCTTGAGCCTCTCCGAACCGGCCAGATCGACGAGGATCAGTGTGCCTACCAGCACGCCTACCTGTTTACGCCGTGACCCACTCCGCCGCAGCACACGCGGCTTAGACGTTGATGGCGACATAGACGGCTGCTCCTTGCTCTCGTCCCCATTTTCATTGGGAGCACTCACATTGGTACTTCCGCTGCTGTCAGCCGGCTGCTCTATGTTGATGGTCAACAGCGTATGGCTCCGACTGGACGTCGAGTTCATCAGAGTGGGCGCGATGATTCTGTTCTCCAGGCCCAAGTTGACCACCTGCACGGCCTCCTCGTAGGAACCCACGGCGAATTCACGCACGTCCTGCACGTAGACACCCCGTCGCGGATCCTCGCGCAGCTGGAGGGCCCGGTCGCCCGGGTTGAGAAGGTCCTGTATCTGTTCACGGTACAGCTGGACAAAGTTGATTGATACGGTCCAGCTAGAGGGATCGGGACACTGGTCACGGCTTTGGAATATCTGGGCCAGAGCTCGCGACACCAGGCCGCTGTGCTCTGCGTCGATACGCTCGAGGATGCCCATGGTGTAGGTCTTGCCCGTACCCGTTTGGCCGTAAGTGAGCAACGAACCATTGTAACCTTTAAGCACATCCTCAACTACGGGCCGGCCAGCGCGCTCGTACACATCCACTTGGTTGGCCATCGCGCCAAAGACCTGGTCAAAGGTAAACTCGCGACTGAAGTCGGAGGTGCCGTCGTCCACCTCGATGGTATCAGGCCGTGCGTCGTCAACAGTGACGGCATTGCGATAGGACGGGTCGCGCAGCTCAGATTTGAAAGGCGGCCGTACGCGCACGGCCACGTAGACGCGACCCATCCTAATTTGTGGTGTCACATTCGTTGGAATAAGGATTTCATAACATTTGTAAATTCAAGAAATATTAATCACATCAATACAGACGAGGTGCATAAAGAAAGTGAATTCATTGCAATATGGCAAGTACAGACAAGACAAGACAAATTACCTGTCAGAGGTTGCGCTATGTTCGCGTGAGGAGGGCGCCGTAAGTGACCGGGAAGAGCGCGGCGATGGAATAATTGCAGAACCTGAGGCTGGTCCTGATCCGGATCCCGATGAACTGATAACCATGGCACCGCTCTTGTCACTATCCGCGGGAGTGAGGTTAAATATGGGAATCGATGACGATGACTTCCTGCGTTGGCGTCTGAAGCTATTAAAATATATATATAAAAGAAAATAATAAAATGAAACTTAGTTTACACATAAATACATACAAAAACAAGAATAAGAAGAGGGCGAGACGCAGATGGACGAAGAACACAGTCCCAATTAAACAAATAAGAACCAGTATATCATTTACCTGTGCCTGCGCTTGCGTACTAGCGAGGGTGACCTCGCTCGCAATCTTCGGCTGCTGTTGCTGTGGCTAGAGTTGCTGTTGATACCCTTTAGCTGTCGTTGCTGTGACTTTGCGCTCTTGGCCATCAACGAAGTGAGCAGAGCGCTGGCCGCTGCTGATGGAGAAGCTACCAGAGGAGATGTCAACGGCTGCGCAGGGGCCAACAGAGCCAGGTCATGGTGAGAGGAACCACGGCTGGGAGATCTGCTGTTTCTAATATTACTATCCATCGTGGACAGGTTCTGGCAGTTCCCGCCGTTCGTCTTCTTGAACCCTTTCACAAACAATTCATATCGAGTCTCACCGACAAACTAAATAACTTCATTAGTATAGAACTAGATATTGGAACTACTCACAAGCAATTGTCATCTCCTCCACATTCTCACCACGAAGCACTCGTCCCTTATCCTCATCCAAATGCAAAAGCAGATCTCAGTCTCGGAGGCAATCAACAAGAGCGACCGTCGAGACCCTGAGGCAACCATCCGCTGCCGCGCGTCTACAGGCTCAGTTTTCAGACCGTCATCCTCGCCTTGCAGACTTTGTAGACTTTGCAGTCAACCAGACATTTTCCTTACCTACACCTACCTACACTTACACCACCTACCTACTCTACCCTCCACATGCCATCATTGCCATGGTGCATTCCCGTGTGAAGTGCATGCGGTAGCAGCCTTCAACGTCCTTTAAAGTCAAAGTACAGGAGCCACCGGAGTCATGGGAAGGTAGAGTTCTAGTCTACTAGATTGCATTAGGTGCGTGATGTGGTCCTTATGGTAATGTACAGCATGAGATAAGTGCATCGAAAGGGTTGTCTTAGAGACTGACAGACTGAAACAGTCTAAACTCTCAAGTCTCAACGTGTTGCAACGTGTTCAGCAAGGTCATTCAACAAATACCATGAAGCCCGGATAAACTTGGATAGTACGTAACCGAGACGGGTGTTTCGAATGGTCGGGCAATTGGGGCCGTTTGAGGTTGGATAGCTGGAGATAAAGGCCAACGAAGATACAGACTTATCGTTAACTATATCTATTACTTATACTCCTGCTTATGCCATGTCATCTTTATGCACACGATAATTAAATAATTTAATATATACCGACTATGTCTAAGTCCTGCAAAGGTTTGTATCGAGTCGGGTGTGCGTAACAGCGGCGGAATGAGCTTGCAAAGTCGTTCATAACGTTGAAGCAAAAGTAACAGTCGCAAACAACTAATCATTATGCAAGTTATGACTGGTGGATCAAAAACCATCCATGTGGCAATCCACTAATTTTACCACCAGTCAACCCTAACAACCCTAATAACCCTAGCTAACCCTAGCTAACCCTAACTAACCCTAGCTAATATCTAATACAAGTCCGGTTTAGTTGTATAATATATCTAATATAAGTCCCTTTTGAACTAAGCACTAGGTAAAATGGGGTCGTCATTTGGGCTCAGTGTATTATAAGTCCGGACTTATATTAGAGATAATACGGTACTAAAAAAAGGTACTCAAAACGTGTTTTTACCCCAACCCTTATTGTTTCCCGGTGCAACCGATCCGACTTTCAGATGCACCACTTGCAAGCAAAGGCCTCTTTCCATATGCATTGCTGCATATATGCTGCAGCTGATGCGAACGGTCTGTCTTTAACTCGGTGAATAGCCTTGTCTCCCATCGTTCTATTAACTATTGTTCTATCAAACCAAACGAAACCTAAGTCAAAAACTAAACAAACAAAGATTCGATTTGCTTGTGCTCTGGTTCTCGGAAGTTTAAGTCACGATGAGGGCTGTCAAGCGTCGGCTGAGTATAGTAACTCAGCGCCTTTCGAGGTCGTCGTCATCCTCAATTGTGGCCCCACGCAGTTTCCAGCGCAATGAGGAGATTGAAGAGGCAAACGCTGTGCTACTCTCCACAGTGCGTATTAAGCAGCTGTTTGCCACCAGGCTGACCCATCGGATACATACGGTCATAGACCAGACCACTCATGGACTATACCTTGTCAAGAGAGTCGCGAGCTATGTCAGGTACGTGTTTTCAAGAATGTTATATTGATTTTCAATCACAAGTCACCTGCACTAAATCCTTACCCTACTTACACCCATTCCCACAGCAAAGTAGCTGTCCAATACCGCCAGCACTCTGACACAGTTCTCGACTTTTCCGAACACGAACTGTCCAAGCACTCTCGTCTAGCGCGCGACCACATGTTCAACCATATAGCATCCTTTTTGCTGATCCAAGACTCGATGAAGAAGACAACCAAGAAGCAAAAAGCCTTTGCCTCTGAGCTCCAGTCGAGTGTGGTCCAACCCCTCATGTCGTTCCATAAGCAGGCGGCGCAGAGGCTTAAGAATATCATATCGACTGAAGAGAAGGTCCGAAATGATATGAAGAAGTTGACTAAGGAAGTGTCATCGCAACGAAAAGAGTGCTTGAGAATGTGGGCCCAACTGGGTGATATGCACAGGTATTTTATTATGTCATTTTATTGTTGATTTACTTTTCACTTTCATGCCGTTTCGAAATAACATATATATGTACATATAATTTCTTACTTTCCATGTCTTTCAAGACTCACTTTTGATACTTGCACAGCTCATTTAATATAATAGTTCAATTAAGCCACTTCATTCATTTCATTCCGTATTCTTCCGACTGACACTTTCAATCATATCGATCGAACACATCACCTATATTAACAGGGCTGGCAAGAAGACGACGAAGATTGAGCGTTACGCGGGCAAGGTCAAGAAGAGTTTCCATGCACTCGAGGTTCTGGTTCACGCTGCCAACCAGCAGAAAAACGACTATCTTCAGCTATCTCTTCCCAAGATCCTTGATCGTCTTGAGCTTCTTGAAATGCAGCGTCTGACTATGCTTGATAAGTGTCTGGGCAAGTACTCTCAGCTGCACCGCATAATGATGGATCCCATGGCAGAGTTTGCCCGCGCTGTTGACGAGAGTATCGCTAAGCTCGATTCAGACTCAGAAATGACTGCATTTGTAGAAGGAACTGTTGCTGTTCATGGTTTACCGCCAGAAGTGGTGCCTTTCAATGTTGGTCTGCCATGTGGCGGTGACGAGTTGGCACTGGTATGTGCCCCATCTATTTTTCCCCCGTTAATCTTCTCATCGTAATTAATATACTGACGTTTCCCTCTGTTTCGATACCACCCATGCACACGAACAGGGCTATGGCGACCGGCTCCGCGCACTGCTGGAGAAGAAGGTGGGCCGCGCCATCCTGGAGCGCGAGCGCCGACTGGCCGGTATCATAGAGTTGGATCCAGACGATCCCGACGTGGTGGCGGCTCGGGCCGACGAGCCCGTGGTCATGGCTGTCGTTCTCAAGGACTACGACCCTGTCTACCCGACGGACATTGCGCTGCGGGAGGGCGAACTGGTCCGCGTAGCGGTCAAACTGCGCGACCCGCCCGAGATGGCCTCGGCCTCGGTCTCGGCCCCAAAGGACGGGAATGGTTCAGCCGCTCCGCCCCACAAGCTGCCTCCATCTTCCTGGTGGGCCGGCTACGTCCTCAAACTGGGACCGCACGAGGAGGAGGGCACCTTCCCGTCCTCCTACGTCAGGCCCGTGGCCATCGACAGCGACATCTCGCTGCGCGCCCTGTTGGAGGTTCCTTGCGGCACACGCCTCTTTCTCCGGTTCCTTGAGGAGGAGTACGCCGACGAGAACCTGGACTACTTTGTCAATGTCCGGGCCTACCGCGAGCTGGCCTACGACGGAGACCACCGCAGCGGAATGCGCGACAGCGTGGCCGCCGCCAGCGGTACCACCAGCCTGGCTTTGGGTAAAGGTGTTCTGGGCCGCGGCAGTCGCGGCAGCATGGGTGTTCGCGCCGACAGCCTGGTCTCTTCGTTCTCTCTCTCTTCTTCCGCCAATTCGCTGGCCATGGCGCCGGTTGCCGTCGATTCCGACACCATCGCGGCCGACGGCGAGCTGTGTGACATGCTACGTGGCCGTTCGAAGCAGATCTTTGACGAATTCATCGTTGACGACGCGCCCAAACAGATCAATATCAAGCAGAAGAACCGCTCCAGTATCGATGCCGCGGTCGCTGCCGAGTCGGCCCGGGCCGACATCTTTGATGGCGCCGCGTGCGAGATCTTCAAGTTGATGGAGGCCGATTCCTTTGCTAGGTTTCAGAACTCGCCTTTGTTCATCAAGTTTCTCAACATCCATGGTGTGCTCTGTACCGACCAGGTGGACAAGGCTGTGTGATCTTTATTAGTGTGTCTAGAGAACGATTAACAGCAGGGTCATCGGCAGTTCATTGTCAGCAGCTCTGGCAACTGCGGACGAGGCCATCTTTGGAATCGTATCCAAGTCCTGGATGCTTGGTAATCGTCTACCTCTCCTCCACCAGAAGTGCGTCTGCAGTGGTGTGGCATGCATGTATCTTATCCACGCTTCACCACTTCGATCTCCTCCCGTAGTCGCGGACGGTGTACGCCACGGGCTGCGGGCTCAGTTTGACCATCTACGTCTTATTGGAGCAGGGGGACGACGACGACGAGATGCGAGGTATCATACCCGTGCGTCGAGAGCACGGAGCCGACTAGGTTCACCTCAGCTCACAAGAAAATAGGATGTTCTCAACGAGGATATTGCGTTTGGTGCGATCGCATATGATGGTTTATCCACTTCTTACCGTTACCTCACTTTTTCCATTTCCATACAGAGTAAGTGCTTCATGTTGTTTGCTCATTCTGCCTCGTCAGTTGTTAATGCTGTCCTGCACTATCGATATGAGTGCACCGAGGTACTCGTTTCGCAGGATCGAACCCTTTTCCTCTCTGGTCACGTCGTATTCTGTGGAATTCTTGACCCACTTTGCGACGTGATGCGGGTTGGTGTTAGTTAGTGATCGTGTGTGTGTGTGTGTGTGTGTGTGTGTAAATAAATAAATAAATAAATTAAAAAATAATATTTAAAAAAATAATAATAATAAAAATTAGATATTGGTAAATGCATTAAGGTACCTCGAGGTTGTTGTTGTAATTGTGGTGGCGGTGGTCCGAAACGTCCAGCTCCGGGCTCAGCAAATGGGAGAGACGTCCTGAAGGGAATTGTGAAGCGCAAGGGTCGCCGTTGCTGCGGCTGTTGACCATGTTGGCGTTCTCCGTGCCACCAGTTGGCGACTCTACGCACTGGGAAGTCGCCATTGAGGTATCTGCTGTCGTACAATTCAGGGCCTGCAGTCCAGTCCGAGAGAGCCGGGGGATAGGGATAGGAATACAAATAGGGATAGCGAAAGTTTGAATATGATTTTGATGAGAAGATCGTTAGAGTTAGCTGATAGCTTATAGAAAACGTCTTGACAAGAATAAACAATCAATTGTAGTAAGTTATGGTATTATAAGAAAACTCTTTTTTAAAAAGTGGTTGATTGCTTACAAAACAAAAAGTAAGCTTAGTTGGTTTTCTATGCATACATATATTTACTATGATGGGCATCAAGATGAAGATACAAAAAATGGTAGGCACTACGAAACATATTGAATAGACCATGACTTTCAATATAGAAAGTGTATCACACTATCAAAAACAAAATAATCCAATCACAAAATAAGCGTAAAGAGTAGCATAAGGTAGCATAGGAAGAAAAGACAAATAACTGACCATATCGATATAAGAAGCCCACATCACGCCATCCCTGCCCCTTGTTCAGGCTTCCCACTCCTGCGCGGGCTCTTAGCCGACCGTCGCTATGGCTGGCACCTTGTACTGCAGCATCAACAGGACTCAATGGCAATAGGAGGGTCGCCAGGGTGAGGGTGAGAGTGAGGAACATTGTGAAGAGAGAGAGAGACGGCAGACGGACGATTATCTCTTCCTCACTCGCACTTTGCTGCTGCTACTGTCTTGGTTTGTGAACTTGTACGTGACAGGTCATGGTCGGTAATGTCACGCGACTCGCCTTAGGGCTGGCAGCGGACTCCAACTTCGGTCGGTTCTTGGTCCGTATGCGTACTTGTCACATGGCGGCGATGCAAGGCGATGCAAGGCGACTGCCACGAAGGCCCACGACGATGCACAACTCAGTCGATTGAACTTGACCGGCTGCTGCACTGTGTCGCACGACGCATGTGTCGGACACTCTTTCAGCTGTCGCTGATGTGTCTCCACACTCTAATCCTCCACTGATAAAAGAAGGTTATCTCAATTCCCATAAATTGCCACTTCGCACATGAGCATACAAGCACGTCATGCAAGCAGTGCCGCCTTGTATATCAGACAGCACAGATCACTACTATAGCTACTAATGCACCTGCTTGATCACCATTGGAGAGGGTTGATGGCACTTCTGAGTTCAAACTGCCCATACCTACTTGGCATGCAGATGATGCAGTGTCATTGCAGTCTTCGACCTTTCTCTCTCTAGAGAGAGTCTACTACCTCTAGCAGGCCTGTGGTCTACCGCACGGTTATAAAGTGAGGCTACAAGAAAGCCAGTGCATAACCCTGTCTCCTGACTCATCGGTCGGGATCTTGATGCCTTCAATTTATGTTACCTACTTTGCCAGCTTCAGTCTTCCAGTTTCAGTTTCACTTTTATCCGTTAAATTCAAAAATTCAAAAGATTTGAATTTCTAAACGAACATTCTTTCTTCCGTCTCTTACTTTTCATTCCCTAAACAGCATCGAACACGTACCCATATTATCACAGACTCTCGCCTGTGTGTTTACAAAGCACTTGTGTCTCGGCTGAGGGTCTTCAGGCTGTTGGGTGGTAGCTATCTGCAGATGCTGTGCACTTGATTGTGCATCATCATCATCATCATCATCATCATCATCATCATTATTCACCCTCTATCTAGCACTCTTCTCCAGATACACTTGGCTCCTCGAGCTTTAGTTTGTTTCCAGTTAAACTATCTACCCTCTGGTCTTTTATTCAGGCTGAGTCGGCGTCAGCAGCAGCCGTCAGCGTCATCAACAGCAACTAGCATAGAGCAAGTGCCATTGAATTGATTGAAACACTCGTCAATTTCAAAGACCTCTACAGGCAGCTACAAAGGTTGAAATAGTCCTAATTAGTCTACCATTCGAGATAAAATCGTCTGATCTATGCCATTATCTGGTAGTCTATCTTGTGACGGAGAGAGAAGATTGGTTTCTTGAGGCACACAACCAACAATTTCTGGTTGTCGTTGACTCGTTGAGCTCAACATAACCAAGACCAAGACCAAGACCCAACCGAACTGTAACTTAGATCAGTCCAAGATGACTCGCCCGGGCCCCTCACCTTACCGCTTGGCCTTTGTGCTGGTCGCTTTGATGGCGATACCCTTCACCCAGGCAGTGGTGATGGGCAACACCAATTCGAGGCATGCCAAGCACCACTCGACCTCAACCCTACGCGCTCTCGAGACCCTTCTCAATGACCTATCCCCTGGCAGGGGTGGTCATCACACTCAGGCTGCTGCCTCGTCTGCATCCTCGGACGTCGCCCGTGTCGACCGCGGTGTCCCGGCCCACGATATCAGCCGTGAGCAGGCCAAAGCCCAGCTCGAGGAGACTCTTCATCAGCTTCAGCACGACACGGAAGGTGACGAAGATGACGCCTCGCGCATTGATGTGGTCAAACCCGTCTCGACGGAGACCAGCGGCAAGCACCACAACCACCATGGTTGCGACGATGACGATGACGAATGGTGCCGTGCTCACCGCAGCCGTTGGCATCGTCCGGGCAAGTTCGAAGAGGACGAGCCCGTTGCCATCCACTTTACCAAAGGGGAGGGCAAGAAGTCCAAACGCGACACCCACGCGCTCGAAGACAGGATCTCCTCTCTCATCGCCCGCCTGGCCGACCAGCAGGGCGATGACTTCCCCAGCGACGAGGACTTTGAGGAGCACATGCATCCCCATCTGGTGGACGAGCTTTCAAAGCATCACGAACGGAGTCAGAAGAAGGAAAAGAAGACGAAGAGGGAGCCTCCGCATCAAAAGGCGCGGTTTCGCAAGATCATCGAGGCTGCTGAAGCGCCCGATGCGTCCGTTGAGGCAGACGTCAAGGACGGCATTTCCGAAGGCAAGCACCACGACGGGGTCTTCAAACCGGCCGATTACCCTCCTAAGCATGGTCTCAAGCCTGAGTTACGGGACAACCTCAACCACGACGGCGAAGAGGAGAGTGAAGCAGAGGACGAGGAAGAGGAACAGCACCACCGCCACAATCACCACCACCGTCATCACCACCACAAGCACGGCGACAAGGAGGACGAGTTGGAAGAGGACCTGGACCGCTGGGTAAGGCTCCATGACACGGGCGATGGCCATCATGTTGGAGCCGGTGCTGCCGGATGCGACTGTATGTCGCCTTCGTGCGATTGTGAGCCTCATGAGAGCCGTTCTGATGTGCTTATGAAGCGTGTGTCCCAGTTTTACCGCTGGTTGCGTCAGCAACGGCACACGGCCGAGGAGGAGGAGAAGGAGGACCACCCACACCTATGGCGCCGCATTCAACAGAGCCGTCGCAAACAGCACGAGCTGCAGAATCAGCGCGACTTCGCCATATCGCGCGGCGAGTGGTCCAAGTGGGTCAAGGAGCTTAAGGAGCTGCGCAACGAGGTGGCAAGCAGCAGCAGCAGCAGCAGTAGTAGCGAAAACGAGGCTCACGAGAAGCACAAGTTCCGAACATCGGATCCCCATGGTCCCTCAGCTCTGGAACAAGAGCTGACGAAGGCCGAACTTGCTGCGAATGGGGCGCAGATGGGATCTGTCTCGGCATCGGATCTGGCCCGTTGGCGAAGTGTTCTGGCCACGATCGCATCTAAGGCCGCCGTGACGGTGGCGCCGACTACCTCGCCGTCCGCTCCTGCTGCTGCTGCTCCTAGATTCCAACAGGCGATGAGCCCTGCTGGTGCAGCTGCCCCTGTTGGCGCTGCTGGTGCGGCTTCTCGTGCTGCTGGAGCGGCTGTACCTGCTGTTGCTGCCGTGCCCCAGCAGCAGCCTGTCGGTGCCGGTGCCCTGGCCAGGGCAGCAGCAGCAGCAGCAGCAGGCCAACCGGGCATCGCGACGCCAATGGCTCTTGTTGGCGTGCCATGAGGAGACTGGACTCGAATTCTATTGATCAATCCGTAGATCTGATGGTACAAATATACGTTTCGAAATGACTCACACTCGCTATCGTGTGTTTATATAATTCACTTCCGCGAACGGAGCCTGATGATTTGCTTTCAGTTCGCAAACGGGCCCCGTCTTTTGATCTCATGGTCGATTGGGGTATTCCACTGTTGAATGAAACCAGGTCTCTTTCAATCCATTCATACTCTGGAGTCTCGATCACTTGGTGAAGACGCCTTCAAAAGAGCAACTTAACTTCGATTGATCAAAACTGAAACAAAGCTGAATGACAAGACGAGACATACATGGTCAGAACTTTATCACAGTCTTGACACTCTCGCGCTGCAGGGCCTTATCAAGGGCCGTCTGAAAATCGGCAAAGGCATATTCGTGCGTGAACAAGGGCGCCACGTCGATACGTCCCTGCTGTATCATGTCAATGGCCAAGGGAAAGTCATTGACAGAGTCTGGGTGGCAGGTACCGATAAGTTTGAGATTCTTTCGAAAGAGCTCCATCATGGCGAAGCCGTCGTAAGTCGATTGATGGGGCACACCAAAGGCAAGGACGGTGGCATAGTCGCTGCAGAGTTGGAAGCAATGGTTGAGCGTTTCGCTCTGATGGCCAACCATCTCGACAACGACATCAGCCATACGGCCGTCGGTGAGCTCGGACACGGCCTTACCGGTGAGTTGAGATTGCGTTGTCAGTAAATGAGTCAAGTTGCGTTGCCAGTTCGTGTGCCGCCAGAAAGGTGCAATCTTTTGCAAACGTCAACATAAAATATACATATATATACATACCAGACAGATACAAAGAGAAAATATACAAAATAAATACGGTAAAAATGAAATAGCAAAAACCAGGAACAAGCACACATACCTTGACCACGTCCTCATCAGATGTCGCCTTGATACAATGTGTAGCCCGCATCCGTTTGGCCAGAACTAGCCTCTCATCGAGCTTATCAGAAACGATGACACGGCGAGCACCCAGATTGCTCAGCAGGTGTGTGGCCAGCAGTCCGTTCTGGCCCTGTCATATTGTTTCGACGGGCGATACACACACAAATAGGAATAGAGAGAGAGAGAAATAACATATAGGCAATATTGGTCAGCATAATGTAAATAATAACAAACTCAGTTTCATGTCAGTAAATAATAATAATAATAATAATAATAATAATAATAATAATAATAATAATAAATAAGTACAAACAATGCATACCTGCCCCACAACCACACAATCCTTTCCCAGTATATTTGGTAGTTTCTTCATGGCCCATATGAGCGTACCTAGCGGTTGAGCAGCTACATAAAGCGAGTTCAACTCTGGAATAGGGAAGCAGCAGCTTTCGTGCGTTAAGAAACGCTCACATGCTGCTCCATAGAGAGGCAGAGCGTCAATCTGCTGTGCGGTCTTTGCAACGACGGGAAGAGAACGATTAGATCCAGAGACCGGAGAAGCGAAATCAAATAATAATAATACAAAAAACAAGATTGGAAGAAGAATATTTACCTTGGCATCGATACCGTTCTTGTTCCACACGTGTATGTAATTAGATGGCAAGGCTAGAACCGGATCTCCCACTTTAAGCGCCAATTTGCATTTTGGGTGCAGGGCCACGACTGTGCCCACTACTTCATGTAGGCTGTGCCCAGCGCACATGTCAGCCTCACGAGGCAGTTCGAAGTACAGTCGATCTGAGCCGCAGAGCGACGCAAAGACTGGCTTGACCAGAACTGCGCCAGCGGGACACTTCTGCAATTCGGGCTCTGGCTCGTCTGACACCATCTCAGTCTAGTTCGAGTTAGAAGGAACAAGATGACACTTTTTAGTAAGAAACATATCTAAATAAGCTATTGCTTTGACCTAGATTTTGCTCCGAAGAGAGGCACATCCGACAAGACACCATCTCAGTCTAAACAAAACGGTGATGAATGAATTCATAAAAGGCATATCGGTTGAGATCACGCGAGCACAAAAATGTCCCATGGTGAAGTTGAGTTCCTCCGATTCAGCAGTTCGCACGGCTGGCCATGATGCTGCCGATGATTCTGCCGTTGCTGGCCATGCTTCCGATCACCTATTTGTCAATGCTGATCATGGCGCTGATGATTCTGTCGTTGCTAGCCATGCTGTCGGTGATTCTGTCATTGAGGGCCATGCTGCTGACGATGCTGTCGTTGCTGGCCATGCATGCTGCTGATGCTTCAGTCTGGCATTGCTGGGCATGCTACCGGTGATTCTGTCGATGCTGGCCATGTTCTCGGTGATGCTAGAATTGCTGGCCTGCATGCCAGTGCATGGCCCATCAGCGCTGCTGATTCTGTCCGAATGCTGGCGACGATTCTGTCATTGATGGCCATGGTGCTGGTGATGCTGGCATTGCTAGCCATGCTGCGGCCCCCTGCGGGTGATGTCGACATTGCAGGGCAGCGACTCGGAGCAACTTCCGAGGGCGAGCCATGCGGGGAAGCGACAAGCCGGCAAGGCAAGGGTCAAAGAGGCTCCGGCCGACTCCAGTCGCTACAGGCTACACCGCTACACGGCGACTATTGTGCTTGCAGTGCTTGTCAATTTTCCATACAGACATCGGCCGAATCCCCGAACCCGCTCACCAGAAAGAATGCTTAGTCATACCTCGGCTTGTTGTAATGACATGCTGTAAATGTTTATTTTACTTCATACTCCTCCCCGTCCGTGCAGCACTGGTGACTGCAATGCGCTTTCCTTTGATTCAATAAACAGGTTCGGATACATCCTCGGTCGGGTCTGGAGGCGACCTTGCCATACAACCCATGAAGCAATTAACACCCTTCCTGGATCCACACAAACGGTATGCCCTATAGGTTATCAGCTTTATTCCGCGTTCGAATGGGCAACGGGTGCCAACTTAGTTATGTGGTGCATTTACAGTAGACCACGTTGATGGCAGGCATTCAACATTGGCAGCCCAGCCGGACTCATGAACGATGTGTACTCTAGCACCCACTGGCATCAAGCCTTACCTTGAATGCCTCCTTCCATCGTACCGCCTTCATCAAACCTAGCGATTCCTTCTGTTCGTCCTTCTGCGGGTCAGCTGACGCCATCGTAAATAAATTGCAACTTTTGAATGGCTGGTCTGGCGAAGTTGAATTGCTCAGTTAGAAATGGGAGGATATCAATCATTTACGACTGGGGATGGCCGCAATTTTCACAGTTGTGAGAAGCCAATTGCGATAATTCTTCCCGCGTGACTGCCCTGGCCCTGACGTCATGCGGAGACATTCCACCATTCTCGAACAATACCCTCAAGAAGGTATTTCCTCGTTAACCTGCAACCAACAATAACACAATTGACTAAGGCTCAGGTATTATTAAAACAACAAGCGTTGCGTGAGCTATATGGCTATGTATAGTCCATCAAATGTGTTGTAAGATTTTGGAAATTTGGCGCCAAAAATGATCGATCAAAGATATTTATTACAGCCTATAAAAGTGCCTACGAATCAACGTTAAGCCCTTTAATAACCAACTGTAGCGATGGTTAGAATATGGTGTGTTTCTTAAGTGAACATATTTGGACGGATCAGGGCCTTTAGCGGTCTGTAAGATCATTTTAAAGATGGCCGACCATCGTGTGAGTGGAAGACCACAACTTGACGGACAGGCAGAGTCCGACAGACTTCAGTGTCTTGTTGACAAATTACAGAGTTGAAAGCACCCGCCTGACCCGATTCTCTGCGAGTCACTTTACGGACTAACCATTGTTTCCATTTGTTAGAGATATTGCGAACATAGAATATATAAGAGGGCGTAGCTTAGAGGTAAATACTAAAAAGCCTGAATTCCCGACCGACCGAAGTTTTTAATTTCAATTTTCATGTTTATTTTCAGACATGTTATTATTAATTAAAATAATATTAATTAATTAATATCATTAAAGCTGAGACTATTATAGGTTCGATCGACGTTTCCAAGTTTTGGTTTTGACAGCTGCCAGTCGCACAGCATAGCTTGTGCATACGTCACAACGTCGCAACGATGGATACCCACAAGACATGACGCGTCTTTCTTCGGGATCACTCTCTCCTGTACTGACCAGACCTCCTATACCGCCCAACCCCCACAGCGATTTAGTATTTCCCTCCGACCATGTCTAACATCAACCACATCTCGGAGAGCAAGGAGGAGCAACCAACGATCTACGAGGTAGATAACAACATTCCGTTCGACGATGTTGTCCAGGTCAACACGCTGGTGAACTGGGTCAAGGCGACCCTAACCGCCGAGGGCATCATCCTCCCTGACTACTTCCCACAAATCTACCGGCTCTGTTCGCACGATTTGGGGCTCATCGCGGCCAAGCTGATGATGAACGTGGGGAAGAGCAAACCACTTTTTCAGACAGAAGACCAAAAGAAAGCCTTCTGCCTGAAGAAACCCAACAAGCTGGGTCACTATGTCAAGGACAAATT
>JACLAC010009041.1_pt1 | contig 18717 bp, 2 predicted proteins | sample 8027881 | NCBI WGS metagenome assembly JACLAC01 (sample SAMN15725517, study PRJNA655200) | protist metagenome | isolation source: fluorescence activated cell sorting (FACS) single amplified genomes of... | place: Spain: Blaines Bay Microbial Observatory, Mediterranean Sea | collected 2016-01-19 | reverse complement strand
GTGTCGAAACTTTGATCTCCAACGGCAGAGGTTTTGATAGAAGGTCAAAAACAATTGAACTTCAAAGTTCGGCCTGGTGCAAGTCCACGTCCAGTGTCCTTTTCTCGAAAATGAAATGAATTTGATTGAAAGAGATCCAAAAACCTTTCTTTTTCAGTGATGACTTCACTTTGATCTCAAAAAAAAAATGTTGCTCCCGTTGTTCAAAAAGGGCTTTTTTTTTCCAGTGATGCTGCAAGAAATCATTTTCATTTTCATTTTCATTTCCTTGCTTGCTTCAGCTCTCTCTCAAGACGCTCCGTCTGTTGGTGGTGCTTCTGGTCAATCGATTGTGCCAACCTTCAATGGAACACATTGTCCTGAAGTAGATTTGACATTTCTGGAAAAGGATATCTTCCCAGGTACCGGCCGTAACGGTGAGCGCTCAATTTCAATATTTCTTCCTGCTACAAAACTAGATCCAAGTAGTTCAGCCTATACTATTGTAGGAGGAATGGCGTCTGTGACCATTTATCTTAATTGTCCATTGGACTGGACTGGACTTCCTGCGCCTTGGACCTGCAGCAACAGTACAATCGATTACGGTTTGCCAGGAGGTTGGCAGCCACCTTTGCCACCTTTGCCACCTTTCGCTTTCCAGGCTCATGAAGAACTTTTGGAATACCTGTCAGGTCCTTTTTGTAAACCAAGATCCAAGAACTTAAACTGGACATGCAGTGAAAATGTTGTTTGCTCAAGTCGATACCAATTAGTGACAAACCATTCTTTATATGAATGTAAAATCCTTTGTGAGGCTATTGCTGGGTGCATGGCTTATGGATTTAGTTATACAAACGGGGAATGCCGTCTACCAAATCCAAACCAACCGTGTGTACCAGGTGTAGCTAGAACAGCAAGTACACAAAGTCAGAGTCAATATTGTAGAATAATATCATGTCAACAAACTCAAGTTGCTCATTCAAACAGGGAGGCTTCCGGTGCAATGAATGGCACAAACAATCAGCATGTTCAAGTTACATGTAATCAAGGCTATACTGGAGGCGGCATTGCAACCTGTAATACGAACGATGTTGAAGTCACCCAATTAACTGGTAATATAATTACAGTAGCAGTCGTTCATAGTCATTCTCTAACGCAAAATCAAGGTGTTAATGTTACTCAAAAGAACGGATTTATGGGTACTCTTAATGTAGCATTGAATGGATCTGCTACGACTGAAATTTCCATCAAATCTACCGCAGGGGGTACAGATTTTGATGCTACCTTGAATGTATTGATTGGAACAGTGACTCTTACTGCAGATATGATTATTCATACAAGCACTTTCATAGAGCATGCGATTGGACCGGGACAAGGTTCTTTCAACACGGTGACGTGTAATGCTCAACCATGCTCGCCGACACAAGTTCTTCATTCAAACAAAGCAGCAGCTGGTTCCATTGTCGGTACAACAGGTCAAAGTGTGACTATTACATGTGATCAAGGTTTTCTTGGTGGTGGAAATTCAACTTGCAATAGTTTTGGAACTTTCAGTCACATTGATTGCAAGCCACCAAAATATGACATCACTTCCTCAGTTGTACTCAACTTAACACACATGGAAATGGTACTTCGTGTTACACCAGCTTTTGAAAAACATGTTACGTGTGATATTATGACAAATACATTTTTACAGGAATTTTACGGTTTCAAGATTATTCATTCTGATAACACCACTCAAGTAATACGAGACATGTCAGTTAATGATTTGAATATTGTTTCTTGCAACAATACACACATCAAAATTTCTCTCAACGAAAAAATGGTCCAACCATTATCTTTACTCCCATCCTTGTTGGCCGAGTCTCATTCGAGTTTAACATACAGCGACAGCAAGTACCAAAGGAGAGCATCTCTTTCAAACGCAGTTTACTATTTAGTCTTAGGAGAATCTAGTTACACACTGCAACAATCTATCGTAATGACACTTTTACCAGATATAAGACCCAAACAATTATTGGTATCAACAACATTGCACCTGACAAATAACAGCATAGTTGCTGTGTTTCATCCATCAATTGATTGTAATCACGCCTTTGAAATGTCAGTTTTGTTGGAAAAAAATGTCACACTTTCAGATATGCGAAGTGGTGAAAAGCGAAGAAGTTTGTCCTTTGGTGGTAATAGTGCAGGTAATCATTTTTTATTCAATACGACACTTCCAAAAGATTCGAATATCATGATCACACACTGCAGCAGCAGCAGCAGAAATAGTGGTAGCAGTGCTACAACCATAATTCCATCATCATCAACATCATCTCATGTTGTATACGACTTGTCACAAGATACAAGATATATTACAGTAAATATGAGTTCAAGCCCAATTATCCATCTATGTAAAACAGACGGCACGTGGTACTACCCTCTTAATGGGATAACAGGTCAGGAACGCACTGTGGGAACCCCTGAGGAATGCCAAAAGAGGTGTCGCGACACCACTGGCTGTGTTTATTTTAACAGTTTTCCAAACGGTGGCTGTCACCTCACCACGGGACAGTATGGTTCCTCAGTCCCTACTGAAAACCCTACAGCGAAATCTGGATCAAAACACTGCGCTTTTGTCGCACAAAAAAATGTAAAAAAATCTTACACTGTTGCAGAATTTGTTCTGAACGGTAATAACATTGTTTCATGCCCAAACATCGTTAATAATACAAATTGGAAAGTATCCGGAGCAAGTTCTGGTGCCAGTAACTCATTTGCGGTGACAGTTGGAAGTGACAATAATGGCAATATTATCACTGTAACAAGTAGTACGGGATGGGAATTTCATTTAGTTTTTGAATGCAAAATTTTAAGAAAAGTACCAATGGACATTTTATTTGGTACAATAAGTGAAGGCTTCTCTTCTCTGGACATGCATCGTATAGCACCATCAACCTCCACCAATGTAAACATTTACATTCAGCTAATGTCAACCAAAAGATTAACCGAGGAAGAAGAAATATTGAAACGAAATCAAGTTATTGTTTCACCAACATTAACATACACAAACAAATTAAATTACATTGAGGATCATCGAATATTTCACACTATTCGTCATGCAAACATTGATATTGGTTTAGGTGGTTTGTTGGAACTAAACTTTACTGAAAACTTAAATTGCAGCTCAAATCATTACAACAATCCAACATTCATACATTTTATTGTAACCAATTTAACATCAACTTTCGAAGTGCACATTCAACACGATTCGAATACAACTGGTGCCACGATGGTTTCGTGCATTGAGGAAACGATTGTTTTCAAATTGTCTAATGTTCTATTGAATGAGCTTCAGTTAGGCGACCCACCTCTACCAAACCCATTCCCAACGTACAGTGTGTATATTAGTCCAAGCTATAGCACAGTAGCTCAAAGTAACGATCTTATTATTGTTCCTAGACGACAGCATTACACGAAAAGCATGCCCATACTATTTGATGATAGTGCACCTTGTGTTGCAAAAATAAGTATGGAAGAAAATTCAGACATATTGGTAATTACTTTTGATGAAAAAATTGTACCAACTACCGGTACTAGCCTCGGTAGTTCAGGTGACCTTGTATACGGAACACATTTTAAAGTTGAGATTGAATCTGGATCAACAAACATGGTATCTGTTGGCAATAATGCAAAGGTATTGGATATACTAAAAGTACAAGGAACAAAACAACAATATGCAATGCGCGTAAAGTTAGATCATGGAATTCGTCCCTCAGGAAATGAAGTTGTAACAGTTATTGTATGGCCCTCGTCGAGTACAAAAAATGCACCTGCAAATGCTGGAGTTCAAGATTTGTCGAATAATCAATTTTGCAAAGCTAGTGAGTGGCCATCTTCCGTTTCACAGATTCCTGTCACTTTATCAAGAATTCCTGGTATTGTTGTTGCACCGCTTACCATTACAATTGGAGAAGCCTCACAGGGTGGTGTGGAAGGATATGGGGCATATATTACGGTACGTTTGGATACTCCACCAAAAGATGCAGACGTCAAAGTAACTTTAACTTCCTCCGCAGCAAATCAAATCATTTTTTCAAACAATTCAATTCTTTTTAAATATGGCAGTCAAACATGGTCCGATGGAATTCAAGTTCAAATAAATGCTGTTCAAGATAACACGCCTGAAACAGTCAAAATTGGTGACAGTCATAGCACAGCAATTATTTTTGCTATTGATACCTCCAATGATAGAAGAGATAGCATTTACAATGAACATCTTGTCAGTGCCTATGGTGCGGATGCTATACCAAAAGTCGAGGTAATTATTTACGATCCTGTTCCAAATTCAATTCCACCACCTCAAATAACCAGCATTCGATTTCATTCAAGTTTAACTTACTTATCAATCTTTTTTGATGAGAAAACTGATGCTAGTAATGGTGCTGTTGTACCATGTGAAAACATATTAATTTTACCAGCCAAGGGTACTAGTGGTGCTAATATTTTAGGTGCAATTGAGGAAAGAGTCTGTACATGGATAACAGCCAAAGAATTTCGTATTTATTTAGGTTATGGTGCGACTGTAAGAGCAAATACTAAAATATCATTAAATGATCAAACTGTGTACGGTAAATGCGAAATATACAATTCACTGACAAAAAAATGTGACAATTTTAGATTAGCATGTGAAGGCTGTTTTGCACCGGTACAATGGCCTGTTCCAGCAGCTGGTACGTCAGTTTTTCGTTTAAATCCAACAATAGTACCATCTTACTCAAATACCTTAGGTTTGTGTGACGACTTGTTTGTTGATTTTAGTGCAAGTAAGGGAAGTGGACCATTTCCATGGGAATTATTATCCTTTGCAACTTTGTCGTGTACTGGTCTTACTGGTATTACAGATAACTGTCAAGGTATTCAAAGCAACCCAATGAACGCAAATGCTACAATTGATCAAAAAGAGCTATCTGTAACAGTGCCAAGGTCTAACTTTCCTTCAGGTACAGGTAAGATTATATTTCAAGCATCTTTGCGTAATATTATTGGGGAGACATCAACAACGACAGTTGCGATTGATTTGGTTGCCGATGCAAAACCAACATTTATCTTAGCAGGCTCAAGAAATCGCAGAATTTTACGCACACAAGAATCTGTCGTATCTGTAAAAACAGTAAAATTGCCATGTGGTGGTATTAAAGGTGCACTAAAAGTCACATGGAGTTCGTTGCTTGGTTTAAAAAACAATGATCCATCAACACTACATCGTTTGGATTTGACTCCAAAAAACCCAAGCAAAATCGTAGTCCAAGGAACAACTTTAAAAAGTGGATATAGGTATAACATCACGGGAAAAGCAAATCTAGATGGTTATGCAGGTGTTGAAACATCATCTAGTGTGTACTTCGATGTTTTGCATTCACCACTAATTGCTGTTGTGACACCACCGGGTACTAGAACAGTTGGTGTTGAGGACAGTGTCCTTTTAGATGGATCAGCTTCCCACGATCCGGATCAAGATGGTACATTGGGCTATGTATGGTCTTGTTCAAACTGTCCATCGACAGTCAACACAATATTAGCTGCCGGTACAGCTGGGGGTGGTTCAGTCACTGGAGCGCCAAAAATAACCATACCACACGGCAGTTTTTCACAAGGCACAACGTACCAATTTCAACTTTTTGTTTTTATTGTAGGTTCAAGTTCAAGAGCATCTAGTACTGTTGTATCTTCTGGTGTTGAAGTTCAGGCAGGTGATCCACCGGATGTTTCTGTTAAGTCTCCACGTATTCAATATCCGAATGTAAACGAACCAATGGTTATTGAGGCAGAGGTGTATAGTTGCTGTAAACTAGCTGATTTTCAATGTAGTGAATATGCTGCTTTGTGGTCTGGTACCGGTTTGTTGGAAGGTGAGTCAACTTCATCACTTGCAGATGTTCTGTTATCAAAACCAAACCTATTTTTGAATGATCCAAATAAGGTTGTCGATCAGAATAAAAATACTGGCTTTCGCATGTATAAAATTATTGTAGCACCAAATCAATTGACACCCGGAAGTGACTATTCCTTTACACTGGCTGTAACTGATTCATGTGGTAGCTCACAATCAATTTTACCAACAATTAGAATGAACTCCCCTCCATCTGGTGGATCCATAACTGTATCAGGTATTGAAAACGAAGGTGCTCCACCATCTGGTTGGAGTTTGACCTCTGCATCTGCTACGATGTTTAGTTTGAATGCACGTGGGTGGTCAGACCCAGAAGCAATGGCTGGAATCGATTCCGTTCTTACCTATACATTTGTTTACTTGACAGATCCGGCTGATCTAACATCTAAAAAAATCAAATTATTTAATGGCGTAGATATATCTTCCTATTCAACAAATTTACCAGTTGGTTCGGGTAGCAATGGTTTGATGAAAATTGCTGTCTTAGTTGAAGACGAAGATGGTGGCAAAGCCATTTCGAGTTGGGTTTCTGTTTACGTGACTGCTGAACCGTTGCCACAAAGCATACAACAGCAAGAAGCAGTGTTTGATCGTTTAATATCAAATAATGTAGAATCAGCACAAAATACAAGTGACTCTCAAGAAGTTATTGCGGCGGCAAGTATGATTAGCTCAGTACTAACATCAGATGCCGTAAATAAGGAGGTAAAAGAAAAGGTTGCCCGAACATTGGTGGATATGGCGTTCAGGGCTTCAGAAACCATGGCTGTCGATGCGGATTCTGTTGATATGCAAGCTCAGTTTGTAGGTACGATCGCAACATCAACTACACTGGATGAAGAAACAGCAAACAAAGTGTTATCAATGACTGAAAATTTAGCAGAAACAAGTGAGAATAACGGTGCAATGTCAACGGACACACAAACTTCTTTAACCAGCACGTTGACAGCCTTTATACTGAGTAACAATGCTGCTTCATCTTCAGCAATATCAACATCTACGACGAATACTGGTACTATAGCAGGAGGAACAGTTTCAGGAACGGGAACGGCCTTAACATCCACTGTCACTGTAGTGAATGTCGAAAAAGTGCAAAGATTGCAAGCTGCCGTGACTTCCGTCATGTCAGCTGTTGCAACTGGTCTTATACCTGGTGCAAAACCTGTCGCAATAGCAACCGAGGCATTTACTGCTACAGTAGAATCTGCAAGACCCAGTGCTCTGGTTGAAAAGCTTCTCAAATCTGTTACAGGTTTGAGTATTCAAATAAGTGCTGGCACATTTGGCAGCGTAACAAGCGGATCAGATGTCGAAAGTTTGGTGGTTGAATTCAAAGACCAACCATCGCTTGATAATGGAACAACGAACATGGGGGCTGATGGTGTGCGGGTGGTCTTTAAAACAGGTGGAAAAGCATTAAAAGTTAATAATCTAGTTGAACCAAATGTACTGAAGTTACCATTAAAAGCAGATCCAACACAGTGGGCCAAGAACAAAACCAGCGACGCAGAAACAATCAAATTAGCTAGCCCATCAAGGTCAAATAGAACCATTGTATCGATCAATTGTGAATACGTTGGACAAAATCATACAATAACAAATTGTTCGTCTTCCCTTCCATCTTTTAATTATTCGTGCTTGAAAAAGGATGATTTGCTTGAAATGGTTTGCCCAAAGATATCGCTGCTGCCTGAATGTGTGTACTGGAACAAAACAATGAAGTCGTGGGAAAAGAATGGATTAATCACTATAGTAGACAATATAACTGGTGAAGTGACATGCAGCAGTGATCACTTGACTGATTTTTCTGTCAAAGTTGTTAGTTCATTTGATGTTGTGGATGATATCTTAGCATCACCCCTCAAAGAAAGAGTAGCCGATCCAGAAGAATTAATGGCAGTGTTATACAGAAATGTAGTTGTCATTGTTACCATGCTAATCACGTTTGGTGTATTTTTGTTTGCATTCTTTGCTTCAAGATACTATGATGCAAACGATGTGTTCATGGTTAAGAAAAAGGGGTCCAAAATACACCAAATTAAAAATGTCTGGTCCGCATCGCGTGGTATCATCTCTTGGAAGCAATTAGAACAAAACATTCACGCGACATCATGGTGGTGTCTGTGGGCGGAGGGTATTAAGGCATATCATCCACTCCTAAGTATATACTTTACTCACAGTATGGCAATAACAAGACCACAGCGTGTTATGATATTAATGGTAATGATAACAACAAATATGTTTGTGGACGCAATGTTTTGGAGAGTAAGGTACCCTGATGATGCAGAGAGCAAACCAGAATTTACAGATACTATTATGTTTGGTATGATTGCAGCAGCACTGAATGTACCGGTGATTAAATTGTTTGAGGAATTGTATAAGCGTGTTGGTGCTGCTGTTGTTTCAAGGGAAAAAATCCTGCTGCTTGGTAGAAGTATCATTAAAGGCAATGCTGCGATAGCTGCTGATAGATTGTCTACTCATGTTCGAACTGTTGAGGATGCAAAGCTACACTTGCAAGTTGTTCAGGGAGCAGTTATTCATACGAATGAACTATTAGAGAATCAAAAAACTAGGCATGTTTTGATGAAAGAAGGTTCATCCATGCAAAAAATGTCTATGCTAGACCTAGAAGAGTACAGTACAAGGCATGAGGATATGATAAAGCAATATGAACGTGCAAAAAGGATTCTCGCAGAAAAATTGCAACAAGCAGAAGAAGCGGATAGAAGAATGTTGCAGCTGAAAAAAATGGAGCATGAATATGAGTTGTTTGGTGCTGCATCTTCTTGTACGGTTGAACAAGTTAACCAGGTGGGGCAACTCAAAACGGATCAAATAGGGAATGGTACCTCAGTAACATTCATCAAACACTTTTCACCCGCTTCACCACAGGAGAAAAAAAATAAAATACCAACTAACAAAACATCGAGTAAATATGCACTTGCTGTTGAACAAAAACCATCTCACCAGAAGAGAACAAAAGGGACTGCAAGAAAAGCAACACGGTGCTGCCCTGCACTAAGATTAAAATATCGAATGTATCAAGAGAGCAATACATTACTGGAAAAGAAAAGGATGAGCAATATGACTGATGATGAAGCACTAATCGAGGAAAAGTTGAAAAAGAAAAATTTTATTGTGAACCAATTATATATTAAGAATAAAGAAGATCGAGACCCAGGATTTGATTTTTCACCAGCACCATGGTGGGCTCATACACTATTAGATTTCTTTTCAATGACGATGGTGCTATTTTTTTGTTATTTTATAGTTGCGTTTGGATTTTATTATGGTCAAGATGTAGCAATATCATGGTTACAAGCATTTGTGTTATCTATATTAACTGATTTCATTGTAATTACACCAATTGCAATATTTGTTCGTGTTGTAATCATACCAAGATTTGTCGCATACACTGTTTTTCAAGGTGATCCAGACATTCAGCATATAAGTAGCACACCATTAATGTCCGGTGCCATAGGTTCGCTTGGTCCAGTTGGGCAAGCAGCCTATGCATTAGGATTGGCTTCTGTTGCTGCTGTTGGAGCAACCGGTTTTGCGGCGAAAAAATGGTTGACTAAAACAAGAGAAAGAAAAAGAAGAGCAAGATTAACAGCAAAAGTAAGATACATAAAACAAGAAACAGACGATCCCAGTAATCCATATGGTGTTACAGCAATATTAGAAGACGATGCGTATCGAAGAGAAAGGAGTCGTACACAAAAAAAAACAAGATATGCTACTTCATCGATCAGACCTAGAAATGGCATAAATCAGTTGGAACTTCAATCAGCTGTATCAGATAGAGTGACTCGTGCTCATCAAAAAAATCAGCAAAGTCGTGAACATATTAAAGTTCAAGATCAAGATGCTGTTGAAAAAGTTGATAAATTGTCGGAAGAAATTATGATGAATTTTATTGTGGAAATATTACTACAACATTTTGTTGAACCAAACGTACAGAAATCAGTATTAAACGATGTTGATCAGAAGCAGTTAGAAAGGAGGCATACAAGTTTGGAAGGTATTCGTAGCATTATGAGTGAAAAGGAATATACATTGATTCACGATGTAGCAAACGCGTTACCACATTCAAACAATGGTATTTTGAATATGATACTTGAAATGTTAGTCGAAGAATCTCTTTCAGTGTTAGCCGGTGGTAAACATATACCAGGTCATCAAAGACATGACTTGTTCTTGAAAAGAAAAACCGGTGAGTTGGCTGAATTTTATCTTCAAATGGGATTAAATAGACGCCATGATGATATCATGGAAAAAAATAAAGAAAAAAATGAACAAAGGCAACAATTGAAAAGAGAAAAGGAAAGAGAACAAAGAGAACAAAAAAGAATGAAATTTGTTGGTGATAAAAATGCACAAAAGAAACTGTTTGAAAAAACTTATACCGGTGATTTTGGTTCAGGTGCTCATGAAAAGTATCCATCAGTTATCTTGGATCGTGCAAGAAAAAAATTGTTTCTCGAAGTCGTTTCTGAAGATCAATCTGAAAAAATAGCTGTCTCGGCAGATTTGATCGATCCGGCCAAGTCACCGTTTGCAAAAGGAATGACGGCAGATGAAGTCGAGGCATTGAGAAAACAATTACCAGGAATACCACCCACATCAAGAAGAAGAAGAAGTTTTCACAAAAACAGACACAGTGGTGAAGCTGATGACGATCCACTTGCACTGGAAATAAAAACACGACAAAATGCGAATCGTGATGCAAGAATTGCAGCATTGTCAATGCTGAATGAATGAACAAAATTGGAAGCGGTGGTGTCCGGTTCAATTTGAGGTTTGATTCTTCGGGCCAAAAAAAATTTTAAAAAGAAGAACATGCAAAATTCCCCCAAAAAAAAATCGTTTTATCATTCGTTTGAATTTGATGACCTTGTGTTTGTTGAAGTCACTTCTTTCCACCACCAGAAACAGCGTACTTTGTATTCGGTGACCTTTTTTTTCTTGTTGTGTTTACATTTGTTGATTGTAAATCTTTCTTTTTAAGAGTGAATGGTTTTTTCTTGAATGCTTTATTTTTTTCATTACTCTTACCATCATCAGATGATATTCTTGTTGAACTTTTCAAACATTCTGGATCAAGAATTTTGATTTGTGCAACAACTTCGTCCAATTCTTGGCATGCTTTTCTTCCAATGGTCATTTTTTGCCATTGTTTGTTATTTTTTAATAACATTCGAAGTTCTTCACAGACTGGATATGGAAATTTGCAAACTGGTTTTGCTCTTGCTGCTAATTTTAACCACCCCCTTAAGTGGACATCTCCATCACCAACACACGATTTCATGAGTAGCTGGCCCTTTTTTAAATCCCATTGATGACTATTACCAACAAATCCTTTCATGCCTCTATATTTTTCACTATTGGGCCGATAATCATATTTTGATGATAGACCAAGTGAGCTATCTAACATTTCAAAAACATTTTTTTTCTCTGCTTCAACATCTGATGAGTATGTTGCACCACCAAACCAAACTTTGAAGCTCCATTCAGCCGCAGCATCTGCATTCATTTGTAACGTTAGTAAATTCCAAACAAGTACACAAAATTGTGGGCACGTAAATGATTTCCCGCCTGGATTAAAATAAGTAAAGGATCTCATAACAAAATGATGATGTGCCTTATCGACTTTAACAGCATCGAATAAATATTTTATCGAGCCCCTACCACCCGAGCAACAATGTTCATATAAATCAAGAATGCTATTTTGCATTTTTTTGGAAAATTTTAAGGTTTCAAATACAGGCGCAGATGCAATCATATCCTTTTTACGAGCTGATTTAATATCATGCATAGCTTGCCGGCTAACTGTCTTTTTTAAACCGTGAGCTTGAAAAGTTATGCAGAGTCCCATAATTTTGTTCACTTGCTCGCAAAACTTGAACAACTCAAGACTGTCTTTCAGTCTGTCTTTCACCAGAAGTTCCAGGAACGGGCTTCAAAAAAAGCCGGAGCTGGTGTCTTCACTGTTTTCAGTTTCCCACCGGATTTGCTCTCGTCGATAGTGTGCATTTCCATCAAATTCTTGTTCATTTGGAGAAGACCCCGGACGTGTTCTCATCGATTGTGCACCCGACTTGAACCGAATTTGGAAAGTGAAAGTTTTTTCACAGGACTTTCTTAACCAAAAGGTTGGGTGTGGTGTTCTCGTTCAGGTTCCTTTTGCTATTGGGGTAGGTTGGGTTTAAGGTTTAGGCTAGGTTTACAGTGTTCCATGTAATCACAGGGTGCATTAGCATACAGTTTGGAAGTTTAAGTTTCATGTAATCACGACAAAAATTTTTAAGCGAGTTTCGGAAACCAGTTTTTTGGCCAATTTGAATTCCTGAAATATAGACTTGAATCACTCTTGATTACTCGTCTGTTGACAGTCATGTTGATTCAAGTCTATATGTGTAGGAATTGAAATTGGCCACAAAACTGGTTTTTCCGAAACTCGCTTTCTTTACAAATTTTTGTCGTTGATTTATTACTCGCGTTACTACCGGTAGCTACTGTAGAGTCTAGTTCCTAGTACTTCCGGTTGGGTTAGGTTAGCTAATTTACGGTTTCAGATTATTCGAAAGTCGTTCCAACCATTACTTGGTACCTGGTACGAGTAGCTACACTACACATCAGGTAGCTAGGAATTCCTAGGCCTACACCTGGTACACCTGGTAGCTACTTCAACTGTAGCACCACGGTAGGAACTACAACTGGTACTGGCTGGGAGTTACTTATTTTGGTTTACCTGTGCGCGTATAAAATTTCTTAATATTCCTAATTATTGAAAATTACTAATTAATAATTAAATTGGAAAATACAAAATTAAATAAAGTTATAACTTAAGTTATAAGATAAAAGCACACAGATAAAAGGATAAAAAGTAAACACGTGTATATCAAATACAATTGATAAAATATACAACTAAATATTGTATTTACTCTTTTTAAATATTTGGGTTGAAGGTAGGTCCTCAGCCATATAGGATATAGGAAAGCCACACACTCGCAGATCATTTTTCTTGAGTTTTTTATACGTTTTCCCCTTTTTGCCCACGGCTCACTTGTACCACCTTTGGTGGTTCACGTAACGTGTTGCATTAATTTCTATACTGCGTAGTATAATGCCAGGTGCTTTTGGTCTTATTCTTTTCTCATGGTATACTGCAATGGCTTTCAGTTCTCCTTCTGAGTTGCTTAGTCACAGTCATTTAAACTTCGAAGATTATGAAGAGCTAAAGCTTGAAAGTCCCCGAACACTTGTGAAACAACATCAAAGACGGCTGCAAACAGATAATTTTCGAGTTCATGAAATAGTAAAAACAGGGCAATGCGCAGATAGAGCAGGACTGGTTCAGATAAAAACAGCTAGTGAATGTTTGACGTTTGTTTGGAGTATTGGTGCTAAAGCTGGTGATAAAACGCATGCTTTTACAAAGAACGATACCACCTGGCCCAGTGGCTGTTACAATTGGTGGTCTTCTTCAATAGTCACAAATGTTTGGTTTTGGAATGATGCGCCGACAAGTTCAGCTGTTGCGTGTAATTTTAAAAACGGTACTGAAGGCTCAGCAAGCTGCGCCTGTGCTTATGATGCACAAAATAACAATTTACCTGTACAAGAATTAAATCTTCAATATGCATATTCTGCTCGAGGTTCAAGTTGTTCCTCGAGTAATCCATGTTCACGATGCCAAGGTGACTGTAGTACAGACTCGAGTTGTGCTGCTGGTTTGGTGTGTTTCCAGCGGAGCGCCACGGAGAAGGTACCTGGATGTAAAGCTGGTGGTTATTCCGGCTGGGATTACTGCGCTCCTCCGGTACCCCGTAATTTTTTGGTTGCAGAGATGGATTCAGATAATACTAAAGTTTGTGATAGTGATAGCAAGCTTTCGAGAGATGAATGCAAGATGGTAGGGAAAGCTCTTGGAGTGACAGTATGGACTACATCTGGTTATATACCACTAGGTTGCGTAACGTACTCATACAATCAATATGTTAATGGCATTCTGACACCAAGAACACGATTGTATTATGTATCATCCCAACGCAGTTCACATTATAAATGTGGTTATAATAATTATCATTGTTTGTGCAAATATGTTAGTCCGACGTATAGCTTAAAAAAGAGTGGATTCTGCGATGTACAATTGGACAAGAAAAGCTGTGCACTATATGCACTCGGAGAACTCAGCAGAGGTTCTATTACACCCATTTCTGATGAAAATCTTCCCAGAGGTTGTGTGGCTAATGATATTACCGGAAAAATTATGTACAATAACATATTGTATGGGGCTGAATGCAGTACATCAAGTTTTTGTGTTTGTAAATCAACAGATGTCGTACCAGTTTGCGGTGATACAAGTGGCTCCTTTCGAAACCCAAATAGCTGTATGTGTGGGTCAATCGTCTGTACTCCAAAAACAGGTTTTGTGTGCAATCAAGGTACATGTTCTAAAGTTGACGATTGTGCCTCAACAACTCGTCTTTCTAAATCTTTACACGCGTGTGCATGCACTATAGATTCAGATTGGGTGGGAGGTGATCCTACTCCAATATGCAGCAGTGAAAGGGGTCTTTACTGCTCATCCAGTGGAACATGTAGACATCTTCCGGCTCCTTCCGATCTACTGGCAACCTCCACAAAATCTCTGTGCACACAGGCAAATCCAAATAGTTGTAATTCCTGGCGACACAATCGTGGGAAAACAATGAACGGAGGATACCTAGTCGATGTAACTCTATCAAATGGAAAGGTTCTACTGAATGTTCCAGTGTACTGTGACAAAATGAATACGAACAATCCATCGCAATGGCTAGTACTTCCAGAAGGTAATACAAATACTGTTGTATCTGCCGGCGGTGAATTACGTGGTGATTGCCCAGATGGATATGTTACTCATCACCCTTCTGCTGTTTACCAATACTGGAGATATTCTTCCTCTCGATGTAATCATTGTCCTGGTGGGTGGACGAAGTGCTGGAGGACAAAACAACAAATTGGTAGGTATAATATTTATTCCTATCAATGCCGCTGCAAACCAGAGACAAATTCGTCTTCTCCAAGCAAACAAGCAGGTTGGGTTGAAAAGTGTACCATAAAATATCACGCGGTTCAAATAGAAACCACTGGTGGTGCTCTGTCTCTTCCAAGTTTGGCAAGTCGAACATTTGCCGAATCACCGAGTTCGGTGTGCACGTACAGCGACGCTCTAGTGGCCAAAGCAGCAAAAGTTTGGCATACATTTGGTGGTGTTGGTGGATATTGCGAAAACACAATTGACAATGGAAATTGCAGCAGTGCGAAGATTAATTTACTTGGGACAGGATTTTCAATGATTGGCGGAAGTGCTAATTGGGAAAAGGTTGGAAGCACTCCCTATAATTCCTTCGGATCGGTCCGCGAGAGCGACAAAACTCCAACTGCTGGTCACGCACGAAAAGCTGCCATATTAGGTGGATCTTTCAATCCCGGCTTGAACGGTTCGTATGTTCCAAGAGGAGGAACAATTGAATTGGACTGGCACATAAAATGGCCTTGTGAACTTGGTCAATACGGAACAAAATGTGCATTGTCTGGTTGTACGAGCTGCCCAGTAGGTCAATATGGAGATGAACACGGATTGTACGTTTGTAAACAGTGCCCACCTGGACTGTATGGAGATGAACTGGGTCTAGCAGCGATGAGTGCATGTCAAATTTGTCTGGAGGGGACGTTCGGCGTAGATGGTAGCAATTGTGAAAGCTGTCCCGCTGGTAGGTTTCTTGCTGATCGAGCAACAGATCGTTCGAAACACGATTCGTCAGACGATTGTGTAGCATGTCCCGGTGGTCAGTATCAACCAGTGACTGCTGGAAAAGAATGTTTTCCATGTCCAAGGAATGATGCAGCATTGACAGGGCAATCAGTATGTGATGGGTACTGCTCCCCAGGTGAACAAAAAAGTGATGCGGGGAGCAGTTGCCAAGATTGTCCCGCCGGTACGTACTCCGATTTGCCAGAAGCACAAACTTGCAGTGCTTGCCCAGCAGGTTATTTCACAGCTGTGAGCAGTAAGGCCACATCATGCACAGCTTGTGGTCGTGGTAAACATGGAGCAGGTTTGATCAAAGGTAATTCAAGTGCTATTTGCGTTTCGTGTGAAGCTGGACAATTCAGTGCAGTTGATGGTCACCCAGGGCAGCTTGAGGGTAGCACCAAACCTCCATGTTTTGAATGCCCTCAAGGAACTTACAACATGGAAGTTGGAAGTCCTGGGAAAGTTCATTGCAAAAATTGCGGTGTTGGAAGATATGGAAATCGTGTTGGTGCTTCTTTAAAGTCCAGCTGCACATTATGTGATCCTGGAAAATATTTGGACACAACAGGCGCAATGACTTATGACACCTGTAAGCCGTGTGCGCGTGGTAAGTACAACCCAAACGAAGGTCAACCGGCGTGTTTACCATGTGGGGCAGGGTCCTACCAGAACTTTGAGTCGCAAAAAGCTTGTCTTCTGTGCAGTTCTGGAATGTATCGAAGAGGAGATGACGACGATGCCACAAGGTGCGTATCGTGCCCATCTGGGTTTGCACAGGATACACCAGGACAAAGTTCGTGCTTATTATGTATTGGTGGTCAGTTTCAACCTGCTGAAGAAATGGACAACTGTAAAATTTGCGAGAAGGGAAAGTACTTGGAGGCTATCGTCCTCAAAGGTGAGAGTTTCAACTCCACGTCTATTTTTCCGGCGTCGTGCAAAGTTTGTCCAGCGGGGTATACTAACAGTGCGGATGGGCAAATTTGGTGCGAGGTGTGTTATGCAGGAAAATACGGAATTATTTCAAGTGGTACTGGAGAATGTCGAAATTGTCCTTATGGTAAATTTTCAAATAATAACAGTGCAGTCATATGCCAAGATTGTCCGAACGGATATCTGAGTATGCGACAAGTGGGATCCATTTCTTGTCGAGAATGTCCCGCAGGCAGACATGGTGATGGGAGTGGTGCATGTCGAGTATGTCCAGCAGGGTTCAAAAGAAGTGTCAATGATGAAGTTGAAAGTTGCCCACAGTGCGCTGCTGCCAAGTATCAACCAGATTCAGGCCATGTATTGTGTTTTGATTGCTTGCCCGGTCAGTATGGGAACCAACCAGGAAGAACCAGTTGTGAAAGATGCAATGTCAATCATTATCAAGAAGACACTGGGAAAACTTCGTGCGAACCGTGCCCCCCTGCCAGTTCAACAGGTGGAAAAACTGGAAAAGCGTACTGCTTTCCATGCCAGGCTGGACATGCTGGGGAAAACTGTTTAAGTTGTCCAACTGGTTGGTATCGTGGTAACGAAGACCTCGAATGTCAAAAATGCGCTCCAGGCTACTTCACTGACAAGAAGGGCCAGCAATTTTGCAAAGATTGTGCTGCTGGAACTTTTTCAAACACTACTGGAGCCAGTAGCTGCTCACTATGTGTGTCAAAAGATGAAAGTATATTTCAAGATGAGCCACGACAAACGGAGTGCAAATTATGCTTGCAAGGATTGAAAGCAAACAACAAAAGTACTGCGTGTGAAAAACCACCGTATGTGACAGAAGCTGATTGCAAATCTATGTTGACCGGTGAGCCCGAATATTTTGATGATTCAGATCCAGACATTTTTTCAAGAGAATGTGTCCCATGTCCCAGAGGTGCAAATTGTAATTCTGCCAATATTCAACTGTTGTCAACACTGAAACCAGTTGTTGATTACTGGCGTGTTCCATGGGAACCACAGAACCAACCAACTTTTGTCAAGTGTCTTTACCCCGGCAGATGTCAACCTGAGAATTGTACAAACACAACCACAGGGCCATTGTGTGCTGTTTGCAAGCCGAATTTTTTCAAAGACACCTCTGATGAATGCATCGAATGCACATCAACAACAGTTGCTGTCAAAGTAGCGACACTGTCCATTCTTTTGAATATTCTCATTATTGTCTTGTATACGCAAAAAGAGCGTATTCAACGTCTTCGTGCAAAATATGGTGGTACTTGGCGTGATATCGTAAGGATATTGACAATTTTACTGTCGTACTGTCAAATTTCATCTTCACTTCCCTCAATCATTCACATTCATTGGCCACCACTCTATTTGGAACTACTTGAGCGCGTTTCATTTGTCAATGTTGACATCGTTTCCCTTCTCGGCATGAAGTGTGTCGGAAGTAAATTTTGGGATTTTCGTGGGCGCCTTTTATTGGCAACTCTAGTTCCACCTTTTATCGTGGTCACATTATACACGATGCACTCGTGGCGAAGGTTCAAGGTGAATAAACGTGCAACGCATGGCTCAAAAACCATGAAAGATATGACAGCACGAAGTATTGAGTATTTATGGGACATGTTTGATTTGGACGATGATGGTGAAATGGACGAAGAGGAATTTCATAAAATGTTGGTTCAGTTGAAAGCATCCCCACAGCACACACATCCAGACAGTCATGAGATGAGATGTGAAATTATGAAAAATTTGAATGCTGTCAAAAGGCACCACCATATTGATCGTCAAAAGCATGCAATGGTTATTCGGCGACCGCAATTTGTTGAATATGCTGCAGCAGGTACTTTTGGGGATGTATTGAGAGACGATTGGGTCGTTTGGGCAGAAAAGGAGCGTTTGCATGAGATTTTTTTCTGTGATGCGTTGTTGCTGCTTTTTCTTCTTCATGCACCGCTGTCACAGCGCGGATTTTATTATTTTGCGTGCACAGAGGTTGGAAGTAAACGTTTCTTGAGACATGACTTTTCTATTGAATGTTACGAAGAAAAACACCAAT
>JACLAC010009040.1_pt1 | contig 18723 bp, 13 predicted proteins | sample 8027881 | NCBI WGS metagenome assembly JACLAC01 (sample SAMN15725517, study PRJNA655200) | protist metagenome | isolation source: fluorescence activated cell sorting (FACS) single amplified genomes of... | place: Spain: Blaines Bay Microbial Observatory, Mediterranean Sea | collected 2016-01-19 | reverse complement strand
AATTAAAAGATTACTGTCCTTTGCAATTGGATCCTGTTTTTGGTGGTTGTGTCGGAGAGGGTGAATCATATGAGGAAAATGCATCGCGTGAATTAAAGGAAGAATTAGGTGTGAATGTCAGTGATGCACCTTTGAAACATTTGTTTACATTTAAATATCAAGGAGATGAAACTACAGGTCCCATTTGGGGAGATGTGTGGGAAACCGAAATAAACACACCATTAAATGAGTTAGTACTGCAACCAGAGGAAGTGGAAGATGTGTACTTAATGACACCAGAAGAGTTGATACAGTTAGATGATAAAAGAAATGACAATACAGCAAAGGAAGATTGTGTAACAAAAGATTCAATGATTGCATTGAGAATGTACTGGGACAAAAGAAAAAGTAGTGACGGGGAAAAGAAATCAAAATATTGATAGGGCTAGAAGTTTCTTGAAACAATGATAATCGGTTTCCTGATAAACCTGTTCCTTGTGAATTAATCTTCGTTTACATATTGACAGAAAGTATAATTATGAACGTCTAGGTTAGATCATGCCAAGAAATGTGTACATATGTATGATCAAGAGTTTTTTTTGGCAGGGGTTCCAAAGTACAGTACAGTCACAGGTATATTGATATATTTTAATATATTAATATACCTGGTATACCAGGTATACCAGGTATAGTCACTGTAGTCACATAAGAAACATAGTTTTCAATAGGAACCTAGTTTATAAGTTAACACCTTTCAACCTTTACAACCTAGCAGTGTAACAAAGATACTAGTGGTTCCTATACCGGTATTACAATTTATTTATAAATTACAATTTTCACTTTACGAGTAGGTTCCTATTCTGAATATACTGGTAGGAACTTTATACCAAGTATATACCAGTATACCCTGATACCAGGTACTGTATGGTATACATTTTAATTTCAACTATTGAATATATACCAGTTCGAAGTATCTAATAATACCGCGGTGTATAAATATGTTTAATATAGTGTTCTTTTGATATAAAAACAAATCGCCCACTATTAAACGTATTTATACACAAGAAATTGAGATTCTGTCGAAAAGATGTTTCGGTACATCTTCAGTTGCCATTGTTGTGAACGGACAAACAAAGCTTTCGTGTGCCACGCCGTTTTCAACAACGGAAGTTTAGTAGATTCCAAGCCAGTTGGCGATGTCGCGTGGCATACAAAGTTGAGGAAGTTTGTGGGAATGGACTTGACGATTAATTATCGGTGGGTGAGGGAAGGCGGGAACTTTTTTTTTTAATTGATTAATTGTGTGGCTATCTTAAAGATAAAATAAATTCTGGATTTATAGCTTTACTGAATTTTGTTTTTATTTATAATCATCTTTATCAAGAGTTCAAAGGATTTTGTGGAAAAATGGAAAAAAAGGATTTTCAGGGCTTTTTTTATGACCGATCCTCAGTGCATTTGCCTGTCTAGTATTTAAATATGTAATCCCAAAAAAAATGTTCACAACTCCCTCGAAATTTCCCCAAAAGGTAAGGTTAAGGTAAACTTGGTATCGATACCTGGTATAAAAAACTCAACACACTCAACTTTCGAACAACTAGAAAGTAAATAATACTATTACCTGCTTGATTACCTGTAGAAAAAATGAATATGAATGAAGAACACTCAAGCAAGAAAAATCTTCTCGCCAATTCAAGTGTTGGGAATTCCCCCACTCATAGTACTGGAGTTCCCACTAATGATATGACAAGAAGTCATCTTCCAACACCTCAAACAAGTTCACCAGCAGCTGTTTTCGTTGACGTTGAAAATGTTTCTGGTACAGAAGCAAAAGTTTTTGATGCTTCCACCTACCAAGCTCCACCTAAACCATCCGATGCTAGATGTCGTTTGTGTGACTCAACCGAAGATCAAGATCTTCTAATAAAACCGTGCCGCTGTGATGGCGACAAAAAGTATGTTCACCGTGACTGTTTGGATCAACAAAGAGCATTTAATGAAAATAATCAGGGTTTTATGCATTGTCGTGACTGTGAATATAGATACTGGGTTGATGTTGTTGAATCTTACAAAACAGATAAAAGATGTTGTGGTCAACCACAAAGAATTTGGAAATTTCGTGGGCTGGTAGCACGTGATACAATTGCCATATTTATCATTCTTCAAAGCATTATTGCATGTTTTGCTTTTGTGGTAGAAAGAGCTGATTCTTGTGCTTCTGAACAAGGCTGCGGGCAAGGCTGTGGTGATGTAAAACCGTGGGGTTACGTTTGCGGCACAGGAGTATATGATCCAGTGACGAAGCAAAATGTCACGTATGGTGGTGTACTCCTAAATGATTTTTCAATTATGAAATTGAATCAACATTATAAAACAACTTATTATTTTATTGGACTTTTATTTTTTCTAGCAACAGTTGGATGCGTAGGATTTCTTCATTCTTGCTGCTGGTTTTGTGATGGTGATCATAAGGGTCAAGGTGTGGATGATTATACCAACTCGTGTGTTGACGATTATACTTGCATGTACTGTTTCTATGCAGATCGTTCCTGTTGCTGTTATGGCAGTCCTTATCATCATACAAGATACCGACCAATTGGTGGTGGTAGAACTGTCTACTATGGTAATACCAATTGTGATTGTTGCCAGGGTTGTAATTGTGGTGATTGTGATTGTGGCAAATGTGATTCTGATTGTAAATGTTCCGGCGGTGGAGGAGGAGGAGGTGAAGGTGCTGCTATTCTTGCGTTTATAGCTCTTGTATTGTTCATTATTCTCGTCCTTCTTGGCTTTATTTATGGGTGTAAGTTTTTCCATTGAATACGTGAATATATTATTTCGGTATTTTGTTTTACCTTCTATTTTATATGAAAACCACAAACTAACGATCATCCTTTTTGTTTGTTTCTGTTTCTATTCTTCTATTACAGTAATAATATTAACATTAATAATGACTAAAATGGTGCAAAAGCATTATGCTCTTGCACAAAGAAGAACTCTTACCCGTGCTTATATTGTAAGAGATTTGGATGGTATCTTCTTACCACCACCTCAGACTGTTAATGTAGCACTTCCATGTGCTCCACCAATAGATGAAGTGGAGTTACGTGCATTCGGTCTGTTGTAATTAATATAGATAACGTGGTATCTCAAGCACATTACAAAACCAAGTTCTAAGAATATCCATTTTTAAGGTATGGATAAAGTAAACAAAATTAAAAAATATAAATATATAATATAGCTATATAGCTATATAGGACACATACAAAAAAAATGCCAAATTTACTACTTTTTTACTACGATGCAATACTACTCGCTTGGTTTGTGCCTCCTTGATAACTCAGCAGCTAGTGCATCTTTTGCAGTTTGAGCAATAGCTTGTATTCTTTTTTCTCGTAATCGTCCCTCCTCTGAATTGTCTTCTCCGAGATATTCAGCCTCCTGCAATTTCTCTTGTAATTTCTTGTTCAGTGTTGCAGCAGCTGCTCTGTTTGCTTCACTTGATACGTCTCCAAAATGATCAGGGACGTCCATTCCAACTCTTCGCGCTGCTAAGCGCGTCAACTGTTCTGTAGATAATATTGTTTCCGCACCAGCATCTAATATTTGTAATCTACGTTTTTCACTCAATGATTCGATTAAAAATGAATATTCATCAATAAGACGTTCACTACCTAAATCATTATTCTTTAATTTCTTTTCACTTCTAAGTAGACGACTCTCTTTTACCGAATCACTTTCTTCCCTTTTTAAACTAGTCATAATTGTATTTCTCCATTTAGATGCAATGGCATCACCTCCACCTGCAGAATCTAACTTGAAGAACTTAACATGATTAGATACTGCGTTTAGAAGTCGTGTCACTTGTTTGGACATAATGAAATAGAAAGTTATTAAGAATGATTGATTCTCTGTTGAACTTATACAAACTTATACCTATAAAAAACACTGGAAGGTTCAGAGAAGGTTCCTAGTTCCTAAAAAGAAAGTTATATATCCAATGTAGAATATCCTATCCTATTTAGCCTATATATATCCTATCGCAAGCCTGAGAAAATATTACCTACAGTTGTACTAGTTCCTATTCTAATTCTTAATATTCAGAATATAGATAGATAATATTGGCAATAATGAAGATGCCAAGCTACTAGGGCAAGACCAATCAATGATCTCAATATTAAATATGAGAATATTTCAGAATTTCAGAAATTGGCAAGAGAATACTTGGAATACCAGAATAGGAACTACCAGGAATACCAGGAATACCAGAATAGTTCCTACTTGGAATACTTGGAATATATATACAGTACCAGAATACCATGAATACCGGAATACCAGAATACTAATTCGAAATACGAGGTTGAAGGTATTGCCAGTATTGGCCAGAATTTTATTTGAATTTGAATTTCCAATTTGAATTTATTTATCGATATACAGTATATATATACTGTATAAAAAACAGTATTAAAAAATATTTTAATTTAGTATTAATTAGTAGCAATGATGCTGATGACCCGAAATACCCGAACACGTGGTCTGGAAGCAGCTATTGCGCACGGCAACAGATCTCGAGGAATGGACGACAAGAACGGCAACTTACGGTACACGTTCACTTACAGAGGAACGGTTTACCTTACTGATGAGAGACTGACTCTAATCACATCTTGGCGTACCGCCGAAGCAGAACAAGCACACAAGAAAATGCAACAAGATGCGAACCAAGTACGGTCGTACAAGAGCCACACAGTTCTAGTGGTAGATCATTCCGGTTCCATGCGAAAAAATGATGTTAGTCCTCATTCTTCCAGAACTGCGGCCGTTTACGATTCGCTGGTGAAAGATCTATTGAAACCACAATTGAATGCTACGAAATTAGACGATAAAGAAAATTTGTACAGTTTAGTAGAAATGAGCAACACTGCAAATATTGTATTTCAGCGTGAAGTTCTGAATAAAAAGTTGATCAATCAAATGGAACAAAGGAAAAAATCACGCGCTCGTTCTCATGGTAATTATCTTCCTGCTTTGGAGAAAATTCTAGAATTATTGATACCAGATTTCACCAGTAACACACGTATTTTAATCATGTTTTTGAGTGACGGAGCACCGAGTGATCACATGGGAAGAGAATGTGAACATGGAATTGATCCATGGCGCCGTGATAGCAATAATAGATTAATTTCGCACCATTGGTGTGGTTCTAAAACTATTGCCTGTCATTGTCGATCGACTGTGAGAAACAGCATCAAAGACGAATGTGTCAACGCTGTCAAGACTATTGGTATCCTGTATGGGAATGATCGTGTACAAATGTGCACGGTTGCGTTTGGTCCAACCAGTGAGAAGTTTACGGTGCTCAAAGAGATGGCAGAAGCTTTGCCAAAACATAGTTTTCAGAAATTGGGAATATCCTCTAACAACTTAAAATCCGCTTTTTCCACAATGTCGTCGACACTGACGTCGTTGAGAACAGATTCAACATCAGATTCATCAAGAATTGAGGTCAAAGTCGAAACAATGGAAAAAATAGATGTTGTTGATGTCAAAAATATTGACTGGGATATTTATTCCAGACCGAATATCCTTGCAAAAGAACGATACAGTTACACATTGAATAAATGGATATCAGATGGTAATCTAGATTCACGTGCTGTGGTTTTACATGCTAAAAAGTCGTTTGGTCACGGCGTTGAAAGAAATGTCTTCTACTTTTACGAAGGGAGAACAATGTCAGGAAATATTTCGATTACTTCACACCCACTCGTTGCAAAACAATCCAAATATGAAGAAAGTTTGTTCGACGAAGATTTCCACACACCTCATGCGAAAGCTTTAGCGGAAGTGAAACATTTTTCAAGGTTATTTAATCGTCGTCTGGCTGGAATTCTTCCAACTCAATACAACGTTTCTTGTGTTGATTGTTTTCGTTATTGCCTTTTGGATTTTAATCTCAACCACCAAACGGGTAGTGTGTATGTTCTTGTTGAACCCAATTTAGATGGCACGTTTACAAAATGGAACAATAATGCTGGTCACGTTCGAGCTAAGAAATCGGAAGCAACACTTGATCGGGGTGTGTGTGGGGGGGGTCATGGTGGGTATGAATCCGAATACAGTGGGGAGGAAGAGGAGGATGAGGATGAATACTTTGGTTCATACGACGTTGAGGATGTACCACAAGTTTTTTCACACTACACATACGAAGCATCGGAAAGAAAAAAGCTTGTGTGTGACATTCAAGGTGTGTGGAATAAAGTTGACGGGTACATTTTGACCGACCCTGTTGTGCATACAATAAGTAATAACCGCTGCCACAAAATGGGAAGAACCGATAAAGGTCAAACTGGGATTGATTGTTTTTTTGAGACACACGTTTGTGGTCCATTGTGCAAAAAATTGGGTCTTGAAACTAGACGACGTCAAAAAAATAATGACAACTGTTGCTCGATTTGTTTGGAACCATTGGGGAAATTCAGAAAACAAGGTAAAAGAAAATTGCCTTGCACTCACACGTTCCACAAAAAATGTATTGATGGTTGGTTAAATATTTCTAATTCTTGCCCATTGTGTAGGAGAGATGTCTTTTAAAAACATCCGAACGATACAGGTTACAACAATGGAAGACTACTGCACATACAGCTGTACACTACACTGCACACCGCACATACGCATAGAATGCAGGTCAAATTAAAAATTACAATGTTATAGTTCCTAGGAACCATAATGATATACATTAACATGCATACCGCCCTTCCTTATAATAGTTTAATTTATTTTTTCTGTCTTAGTGTGGGTTTCCAGATTTTCAGTGATTCCTGTTACTTTTTCTCCATCATTTTTTTTTGTCATCATCTTTTTTTTCATCATCTTTTTTTTCATCATCTTTTTTTTCATCATCTTTTTTTTCATCATCTTTTTTTTTACCCTCCTCCTCTGGTTTCAGATCTGTTTTCTCCTTTTTCTCGCCTTCCTCCTCTAATGCTTTTTTATCAGCTATCATCTTCTTCACTTTCGCCCTGTCTCGGTTACCCCTTTGGATGGCTTCTATTTTAAGAGCTGCTTGTTCCTCTGTCATACCCTTTTCATGTTCAGCGTGCAATTCTTTCGCCTGATCTTCAGTCAACCCACTCTTTTTTGTCAGTTCTTTGTCCATCTTCATACGTCTTAATTTTTCACGTTCGTGGTTTCCACGAAAGTGTGCTTCAATTTTTATTGCAGCTTCTTCTTCGCTCATTTTTGGATTTTTTTTTAGTAATTCTTCCTTTTCTTTTTTCAGCTTCAAAACCATTTTTCGATCATGGTTACCTAAATGTATACAACAGTACAAAGAGAATTCAAACAAGAAAAAATAAAATAATAATTAGAAGAAGCAGAAGAAGGAGATGAAGGAGAAGAAGGAGGGAAAAAATGTTAAGTTGGTAATGATTTCTTCTTTCAAAAAAAAAACAAATAAACATAAGTCATCATATAACTTACCCCGTGCGATTGCTTCCATTTTAATAGCCGCTGCAATTTCTTCTGGTGTCCCTTCTGGCATTCCGTCAAGGTTTTCTTTCTTTTTTCTTGAAGCTGTTTTTGGTTTTTTAAGTGGACCAGCTGATTGAAACATATCAAAACTGCGAAGAAATTTGTTTGGTATTGCCACAGACTGATAGCCAGCTTGAAATGTAAAATTTAAGTTTTCTAACTTTTCTTCTGTTGGTTTAATAATGTAAACACACACTGCAACAATAACTAATTTACCTTCATTTGTTTCGTCATGGACAGCCTTTTTCTTTGTTATCTGACGAATTCCAAACATTTTCATCTGTTTTTGTGCTTTTCCTTGTTTCAAAACACATTTTTTTGGTAAGTCAAGCCATTGACCTATACCATGCAAACGAACTCTGATGTATAGTTTTTTTTCATCTTCTGCGTTTGCAACATGTAAAATTTCAACCCAAAATCCGTCTTTTCGGTATTTTGATATAATTGGTGGATCAAAATCAAGATCTACTTTTTTGAATTTCTTCTCCTTTTCAAATTCAACATCAAGTGGTTTACCCTGTTTTTTTCGTTCAAAACGCTTTGCGCCCTGTCTGCCTCGCTGTGTTTTTTGTATTAATATTGCAGCTTCTTCTCGCTTTTTTTTTAAAGCATTAATGTCTTTTCTTTCAGCATTGCCTCGATGCAGCGCTGCAATTTTTGTAGCTGCTTCGTGGTGATGATCATCGTAATGATCAGCCGGTGGTAATTTTGCTTTCGATGAATTGATTTTCTCATTTGACGGTCTTTTCTTACGTTTATCAGTTGGTGATGCAACTAATTTTTTCTTATCACCAGATGGTCTAGTTGGTTTTTTCTTGTTTTTTCTAGCAGTTTTACCATTGTTATAAAATTTTAATCGACCATCAACACCTTCTCGCACTCTTAATTGAAGTAACGGTTTGCCACGCTCAAACCATACTGGCTCTATGTCCAAAAAACTTAATTTCGAAATCTGTCTTTGCATTGAAACCATGTCAACAGTTGAATATAAACGAATTAGCGCTGCAAAATCACATATTCTACCAGACATATCAAAAGATGTCAAGCAAGAAGAATTAATCATTTCTGTTACTTTAGAATCACTACTAGTGCCACTTATTTTTGCCTCAGCTAGTTCATCAGCCAATGGACCGCTACCTTGCACAGCAATAACAGGAAGGCCAGCTTGTGTTGCAGCATAAGCTTCCTCAAACGCCACATGCCCTTCGTTAAATAGAATGCATATAATTTTACCTCGACCAGCTAACCTACGTATGAAATTAATTTTTTCCTTTGCAAATTCAGCTGGTTGATCATTCCATCCATCAAAATCAGTAACAGAAATGATTTGAGTATGATACAATGATAATGTTTCTTCAACATTACCTGGAAGGATGCCCATTTGAAACGTATTACGACAAAAATCACTATGCTCAAGTTTAGGTTTGCATACACCAATGGCTGACACAAGACCAGAGTCAATAATTATTGATTCACTTGTTGAAGCTGCACGTAGAACACCATCTAAATAAAAGTCTTGTGCTCTCGTTAAAGTTTCGTCATCCATAGATGTAGTATCACCAAAAATAACAACAATAGGTGTGTCTTTCTTTTTTCCAATAGGTACCATATGTGATGGTGTAGAGTCAGTCAAGTATTTACAAATACCTTTACGAGCCAAGTCGGGCGACTCAACTTCCACATACATTCGATCATCACGAAATACATTTGGCGTATTGAATAATTTGTAGCGTTCAGGATTAGGTTCGGGTTTATATTCCCGTTCACTCATTGTTGGTGTTTCTTTCTTTACTGAAATATAGCGTCTCTAGCGTAAAGAACGTGTATCAAATGTTAATGTTATTTTATACTTCTAAGGAGACTAACTAGACCACGTGATATTTATAATACAGCAGTATTGGCAATATGCGTTACACTTTTCAACTTTGGGGAGAGGACGTTTTGCAGATTTCATTCACTTCGTTTTGCCACACGTAATATTAATACTACAGTTTAGTACAGGGTAGTACAAATTACACCAGGCCATTAAAGGCCAGGCCAGGCAGCCACATCAGCCAGCAATACAATAATCAGCAATATTCCCCAAAAGTTAAAAGTTCCTATTCCTACACAACACTTCGAACTCGGTTTAGTTTACCAAGTATATATATTTAATAAATTTCAAAATAAAAATGGGGTGGGGGTCGTGGGTCGTGAATTGTTTTTTCTTTTTTAAGTTCCAAGTTAAGAATCTTGTAATACAGCCATTTAAATTAATACGAAACAATGGCCTTCTTGCCTCGCCCGTTACAACATCAATGCCTTGACCTAATACAGATGATCCCGGTAATACTTTTTTGCCAACGCGTATCATTTCTTCTTTTGCTTGATCTGTAATTCTTTTTGAATGTGCAATTGATGCTTTTATTTTTGTATTTTCATAATTTAGTTTTTCTAATTGATTTTTATAATATGCTGTTGACATTTCTGTCAAATCTTCAATATACTTTTTTTCTTGAATTTCTGGTGTTCCTCTCTCATTTTTTCTTTTAGATGGTGGTATTAATAATTCCGAATCAATTGATGTTATACGATGATCTAAAATTCTTGATGTTGTTGCATCATGAAAATCTTTATCATTATCTTCTAAAATTTTAGATGTAAAATAATTTTCAATCGTTGTTGGTGATTTTTCGTTTGTTTGAATAAATGAAATGATTTTATCATCATTATTTATATCGTGATATATCAACACCTCTTTGTGATTTATGTGTTTCCCCACCTGGCATAGTACACCAATCCAACAAAAATTTATTGCGTGGGGGTTTCTTTTGTTTCTTTTTTTTTTCACTCTTCTTTCCATCATTATTCTTTTTGCCTTTAAATGACATTTTTGTTGCTTCATCGTCTGGTTCTTGATCGGAATCTTGATCCTCCTTATCCGGTTTATCTTCATCGGGTACATCATCATTAGTTTGATCTTCATCCTCTTCATCAGATGTTTTATCGTCAGTAGAATCTTCGTCAGCAGAATCATCGTCAGCAGAATCATCGTCAGTAGAATCTTCGTCAGTGGAACCTTCGTCAGTGGAACCTTCGTCAGTGGAACCTTCGTCAGTGGAACCTTCGTCAGTAGAAACTTCGTCTGTTGTACCTCCATCACTTGTACCTCCATTACTTGTACCGCCATTACTTGTACCTCCATTACTTGTACCGCCATTACTTGTACCGCCTCTACTTGTTCCGCCATTACTTGTATCTTCAACTGAGATATCATCTGAATTATCCTCCGGTGCCTTTCCTCCATCAGTTGTACCTCCGTTATTTGAATCTTCAACTGAGACGTCATCTGATTTATCCTCCGGTGCCTTTTCTAGTTTTGATTCATCGATTTCTATAAATAAAAATTTTGGTGGTACATACTTTTTCAATTTTTTCTTCAAGTCCAGTGCATCATTTTTCAATTGACACCTTTCACGATATATTAATGCTTTTAATGTATCAGATGCTCTTAATCCAGCGTGTAGCGGATCGTCACGTCCAAATTTTGTTAGCCAATTGACTCTCATATGTGTATTAGCAAAACTGTACTTTGTTTCTTGTAGAGTTAAGTGTGATCCTAGTGAAAAAGCATCACGGTATCCATCCACACTACCACATTTTGTACATTTACCTAATAAGGATCCACCCGATGATGGTATTTCATCTATTTCTTTGCCATTGCTTATAATTTGTCTTCCTGTACTTCCTGGGTCATGTAATGTTGACATGGGTTTGCTACAGAAAGGCGACCAGGAAGGGTGGTGGGAGGTGGAGAAAAATTAATTTATCAATTTTGTTTATTAAAATATTAATATATTTAAAAAAATCTTTTTTGGAATCAACAGAAAAAACTTACCTGTTTAATTTTGAAAGTTTTTGCACTCTTATAGCCATTGGTACTTTATAAATTTGCTGTAAATCACCGCCTCTCTCTGTTTGTACGGCACCAAAATTAAAGATACAAATTCTAGATGCTGGTAAACCGGTTAATGTATTATATCCATTACATAATGGTGTTTCTAACCATGATTTTAATGCTAGATCTTTCACACGGCTATCTGTTACAATTGATAAATCATTTACAGCCGATAATGCTAAATCCTTTTCTTGATCTAACATGCTATTTAATGCTAAGGCGCGTTTATAACTTTTAATTACATTTATACGCGTGGCCATATTTCTGTCAATCATGTTTTCAAATACATGATCATTTCCATCATTTTTGAAACTTTTATCTTCCGACAATTCTTTATAAAAGGCATCAATATCTGTTTCAGTTGAAAAATGATTTTTAGTGCCTCCTTTGCCTCCTTTGCCTCCTTTGCCTCCAAATCGGAAGGATTCACTAATAGGATCGCTCTTTTTAAATCGAAACAAATTAAGCTCTTCTGTGTTGGTACTATCATCGTCGTCGTTGTTCTCAATAGAATTATTATAAGTATGCGGATCAACAAGTTTTGTAATAGAAATTGCAAAATTATAATTTGATATATTCTTATTAAAATGTAATGTACTTCTTACTTTTAACCAATTAACAAACTCACGTTGTGCACCAAGAACTTTATTTTCTTCGTCAACAACATTTATAGATCGAATATCTTTCCATTCTTGCTCATAAGTTTGAATTAATTGTTTTATTGACCATTGAATGTATTCAGCGCATAACTGCAGATTATTTCTTAAATTAACATCTTGATCTAATTGTAACTTTAATTTATTTGATCCATTTTGTGCCATCTCCCACAAATAACGATTAAAAACTTTATATATTTCACCATTTGTTATATTTGATGGTAAGGTTTGCAATGGTGGTGATAATGGTTCCTCTGGTAATAAGGTTTTTGTTGTTAATGCTGTGGATGATGGATTGATCTGCGGTTGATGGTTGGAGGGGAGATTGATTGAATTATTCTCTACGGTTGATGTAGTACTATCCAACAATTGTTGTAACAAAGACGGAGCAGAACGAACAGAATGTTTCGTTGACTTTGTTAAACCATTCACGGTTATGCCGAGTACAACAGCTAACAACGTTCTCCACATTGTTATTATCACTCAGCCTCAATCAAAAGTGGGCCGTCTTCCTTCTTTGTTGCCGGTTTTCACCCAGGCAACTGTCGAGTCAGAGTCGCGTTTTAGACTTCTACTCGTACTATATAGACTGTCTAAAACTTAGGTTTTAATCTGGCAAATTGATCAATATTTCCGCTTTCCCTTTTTTCAATTTTGGAAAGACTCTTTCATCTCTTCTCTTCATTGATCAAAATATTAAGCCAAGGTATATAATTTACTTTGCCTCATGTCCTCATGTTATAAAGTCGAAATTGTAGTTGTTTCTTTTTGGTCATGTCATGCACTCCATAATTCATTAACACTCCACATCTCGACAATGGCCACCACCATAATTTAATAATTTAAATTATACATCTAGGAACTAGGAACGTAGGTTCCTAGGTTCCTACTCGTACGAGTAGTTCCTAGTGGAGAATTCCGCCACATAACGCCACTACACTCAACTTTTCCAAAACCACTAATTTATAAATAGATAAATAGATCCCCATATTTCACTTCCTTCAGATAAAACTAAAACCTAATTCAATAAGAATTCAATTGGCAAAAATCAGAAAAATGTTTTCGAAAACAGATTAGTTCCTACAGTAAGGTTACAGTAGAATGATAAGGTTCGGAACTGGAACTAAATTGGAACTAAATTCCTTCTGGAAGAAAAAGACTGGAAGACATTCAAACTTTTTATACATTTGAACCTCAGCAACTTTATAGTTACGAAAAAAAAACACAAAAAAGAGATACGCATCTAACCATCCAACATACATTGACAAATACACAAAATGTCTAAATCAAATGCCGAAAGCGTTCAAGATCATCATCATGACCATTCAAAATGTCATGGTCATGAACACGGGCATAGCGAGAAGGAATCAGTTGTCAAAGACTCCAATGTTGTTAACCAAGAACACCAACATGGTAAAAATTGTGGTCACATTGCCATTGCACATCAAGCAGGTGACGGCCGGTCACATTTGGGTTTTGTAGGCGATGATGGTAATGTTACCTGCTTCGTGGCACCAAGTAATGTAAACCTTTCTGATTTATGTTTTGATACTGAAAACTCAGAAGAATGTGCTGACCCAGAGTGTTCACTCTCAGCCAGTCCACACCTACATGCTAAGATGGCTGTTGATACATGTGGCAGTTCACCGACATCACACGACTGCACCACAGAAGTTATTCTTCCCATTCTATCTTTGGGTAAAGCATCATCGACTTCTTCGAAAGAAGCACCTTGTTCCCCATCTAAATGGAGTGCAGTCGGAAAGGGGGAGAAAGAAGATTTACGTGATAGTCGTGATAAGAATAATAAAGCTCATAGTACTGGATCTCAATTAATAGGACATGGTTCACACTTCCACCGGCTGGTTGTTGATGAAAACGATCCCGATCTACTTGTTATTGATGCGCCGACAGATTGCGTGGATAAATTATGTGAAGGTGATCATTCTTCACATGATCATACTTCAGAATCAGCTCATAGTCATGGGAATGCTGAAAAAGATTGTTGCTCGAAATCCCAGAACTGTAAAATCGCTGGTGGTGGATTGGTTTCGGCTGATACTGTTGTACGTAAAACATCAAATAGTTGGTACTTTAGCTTATTATCAACAAATAATACTTATCAAAATTCTATCATGGAAAAATATTTAGGTGTTGATAAAACGCAAGATAAAAAACATGGACATGGTCATGGACATGGTCATGGATATGGTCATGGACATGGTCATGGACATGGTGGATCAAAACAAAAAGTGAACGCTGAAACAATATCGGGTGATGGTATAACGTCGTTGGAAGTCTCGCTGTTAGATGATAAAAATGAAATTGGTGGGGATTTCCAATCGCGTACAACAATGCAAGTTGATGGTATGTGTTGTGCTAGTGAAGTACCTATCATTCATGGTTTGTTAGATGTACTACCTGGTGTGGACAATGTAAGTGTTGATGTGTTAGGTCGAACAGCTACCATTGTTCATATTGCAAGAATATCATCACCAACTGTTTTAATGAATGCATTGAATAGAGCTGGTTTACGTGCAAGTATTATTTCATGTGTAAATGCATCAGCAGATAATTCAGCTGCTATGCGAGCTGCTGTGAAAAATGCAGAAAAACATGCTAAGGCAAACATGTATCCTAAATGGAATGTTATTGTTGGTTTTTTTTGTTGGATAGTATCGTTATTGCATTACATAGTCGATCCACCTGAATTTAAATATTGTAAATATGTTGGTATAGGTGCGGTTGTATTTTGCATATATCCAATATTGGTCAGAGCATGGTCATCTATTAGAATATGTGTGATGGATATAAATACATTAATGACTATCGCCGTTGCAGGTGCATGTGCAATGGAAGATTATTCCGAAGCAGCAGCTGTTGTTGTATTGTTTGCATTATCAGATTGGCTTAGTACGCGCGCAACTGCAAGAGCTAGAGATGCTGTCGTTGCATTAATTTCTTTACGTCCAGATACAGCAACCATGGCACATGATGGTACAGTTGTTCCTGTTGAGGATGTTAAAATTGATGATATTGTTTCAGTTAAATCAGGGGATAAAATTCCAGTTGATGGTACTGTTGAAACTGGTACATCCTCTATTAATGAAGCTAATTTAACTGGTGAAAGTGTTCCAGTGAAGAAGGTTGTTGGTGATGGTGTACATGCAGGAACTATAAATACTGGTGGTGGTTATTTAACCATTCGCGCAACTGCCTTATCACAAGATTCAGCAATGTCTAGATTGGTACAACTTGTACAACAAGCACAAGCTGAAACATCTCCAACTGAACAACTTGTTATGAAGATTGCAAAAATATACACACCATGTGTCGTTCTATGTGCTTTACTTTTAGCTACCATACCATGGGCATGGGGTACGGAAGTTGGTATTGCTTACTTCCGTTCAGCGTTGGTTGTGTTAATTATTGCTTGCCCTTGTGCACTAGTTATATCAACCCCAATTGCTTATGTGTGTGGCTTAGCACATGCTGCACGTGTTGGTATTTTAGTTAAAGGTGGTCAACACTTGGAAACATTGGGGCATATTAAAGCACTTGCACTTGATAAAACAGGTACTTTAACTACTGGAAGATTTGAATTACAACATCTAAATGTTTTAAGCAAAGATTTAGACCGTGATCGTGTATTATCATTATTATTAACTGTTGAAGCAAGAGCATCTCATCCAATGTCTGCTGCTATTTGTATGAGTGCGAAAGCAGAAGGTGCTATTGAAATTGAAGATTTAGAAGATTTTGATACAATTAAAGGTGAAGGTGTACGCGGTATAGTTGAACAAAATATTGAGGTTGAAATTGGTAATCGTCGTTTGTATTCAAGAATATCTAATAATGAACCACTATCATCAGAATTAGCAGCTTGTGCCAATAAATGGGAAAAAATGGAAGGTGGTACAGTTGGTTTTATGTTTGTTAATGGTAATCTTGCTGCAATGTTTAGTGTATCTGATTCGGCACGTCCAGAAGCAAAACAAGCCATTAAATTATTACATGAATTAGGTATTGAAACAACTATGTTGACAGGTGATAACGAAGGGAGTGCACTCGCTGTACAACGTGTTACAGGTGTATCAGAAATACATGCATCATTGCTACCTGAAGATAAAACAGAACAGCTTAAAGTATTAAGATCCAATAATAAATACAAAGCAAAAGGATTATGTGGTAAAGTATCTGAAGAGTATGCAATGATTGGTATGGTTGGTGATGGTGTTAACGATGCACCTGCTCTCGCTCTTGCCACAGTTGGTATTGCTATGGGTGCTACTGGTACTGTTGCCGCGATGGAGACAGCTGATGTTACATTAATGGATACAGATTTACGCAAACTTGCAAAAGCTGTGCGTCTAGGAAGAATGACAATTCGTAAAATTCGTCAAAATGTTATCTTTAGTATTGTTTCAAAACTTGCTATATTTGTTATAGCACTTGCTGGTTATCCATTTTTGTGGCTTGCTATATCGGCTGATGTCGGTGCTATGATTGCTGTAACATTGAACAGCTCAACACTGTTAGGAAGGGGGAAAAGAGAAAAGGCTATTGTCAAAGATGATAAAAATTCAAAAGACGTTTGTCGTCGTGAAGTTGATAATAAAGCGGCTTCGCTTATAGCAAAGAAAGGTGGTGCTAGTGGGTGTCAAAAGGGATGTTGTGATAATGAGAAAACGGAAGAATCCAAAAAAGAAGTTATTGCAGAATGTTCAAATGGTTGTTGTGGTCCAAAAAAAGACGGGGGGGGCAGTCATGCACATGGACATGGTCACGGACATGGACATGGTCACGGACATGGTCATGGACATGGGCATGGACATGGACATGGACATGGACATGGACATGGTCACAGCAAGCCAGAATCAAAAAAGAATGGTGGATGTGAAAAGGGTTGTTGCTCAACTACCGAAGCACCAATAATTAAAGAAGAACAATGCGAGAAAGGTTGTTGCTCAACTAACAAAGCATCAGAAGTTAAAAAAGATGATTGCAAGAAAGGTTGCTGCTCTGGCGGAAATGGTACAACGACAATTGTTGCTGTCTATGCCTTTCAAATTGCTGGTAACGTTGATTTTAACCTTGCTGTTAATGCCGTTCAATTATTGAATGGCATTGCTTTTGTGAAATTAAACGATGATATCATTTCTGTTGGTGTCTCCAATGGCAATAGTAAAATTTTAATTAAAACAACACTTGAAACATCTATGACCAGTGTTGCAGAAGTACAACTATCCATGAAAATATTACGTATAACTGATACTGATCCAAAAGTATTAGAAAATTGTGATATTAATAGTATAAAAAATGCCTTATTAAAAATGAATAATGTTTTTAGTGCTTATCCAGAAGTATCAAATACTAAACATTATCATATATGGTGTATTGAACAGAATAATGATAATGATTTTATTGATACTGTTGAAGCATTGACTGGTTTTGATTCGGTCATTGAACCTCAAGTATAAAATTGACTTTCATGAATATTGCGACACAATCCTTTGTTGATTCAACATTAATAAAGAATAAAACCATCAATGGTGGTATCAAATAATAACTAAAATGGATTTTTGAAAAAAATGACAATAACTAAAAATGGGAAACGGGAAATTAAAATGGGAAAATAAAAATTGAATTTTTGTAGATCGTGCTATTTATACCCACTTTTTTGCCTGTAAATTAATAAATATTTATAATCTTATAATAATTATAATTACAAATCTTGTACAAATGCAATTTATGCTCTCTAGACCTTCTACTTTCCCAAGAAGGTATTAGTTCCGCAACTAATTCCAGAACTACATTTTTCTGATCGATATTTTTCGATAGCTAGTAATTTTACTATTTGATTTCGTAGGATCTCATCCTTCATTTCATGAGAAGTAAAAAGTCGATGCCCATCATCAATTATTTTCACAATAAAATCTTCGCCATTCTTTTTTTTTCTTTCAACCAATTGTGAAATAGTAGAAAAATTTAATAGTAGCTTTTTCATATCGAGTACATTAAATTGGAGGTTTGATTGCTGTACTCTTTTATTCCTAATACTTGTCTGGTTCTTGTTCTTGTTTTTATTCAACCAATTTAATCGAGCATTATTTAATATTTGCATACAACATCAATCTTTCCAGCGTACTCTTCAGCAATTGTCGCCACTTCTTGAGCTTTTTTTCTCCATGGACGTCAGGAAAAAGAGCCAAAGGTAACCACCATAGGTCGCCCTTTGTGAAGATCAAGAAGATTCAATTCTTCATTTGTACTTAGTGACAAAATTGGTAAAGATTGAGGTACATCATCATTTACACTTAATGAACCCTCTGTTCTTTTATCATATTTTTCAATAGTAGATATTGCCATCGGACCATTGTCAAGATCACAGATACCTTCAACGTATTCTGCTTCTTCAAATTGTAAGTTTCTGCTTTGTTTTACACTTTCAAATGTACATGTTTTCGTTGTCATTTTCTTCACCAAGAACAAGTGCTGCTGGTGATTGTTTGGAACGTGTGCGTGGTACCTGTATTTCCTACTGTGTACCCCCTGTACCTTCACGCTTAACCTGCGGCAGTGTGGAGGGTGGCTCTTCTTTTTTAAGTCCTAAATTTTATATTT
>JACLAC010003820.1_pt1 | contig 18728 bp, 8 predicted proteins | sample 8027881 | NCBI WGS metagenome assembly JACLAC01 (sample SAMN15725517, study PRJNA655200) | protist metagenome | isolation source: fluorescence activated cell sorting (FACS) single amplified genomes of... | place: Spain: Blaines Bay Microbial Observatory, Mediterranean Sea | collected 2016-01-19 | reverse complement strand
CTCTCAGGACCCTCCGTGTCCGTGGGATGGGGATGATTCGAATGATTCGAATGATTCAGATGATTCAGATGATTCAGATGATTTGGATGATTTGGATGATTCGGATGATTCGGATGATTCGAATGATTCGAATGATTCGAATGATTCGAATGATTCGGATGGTTCGGATGAATAGGATGATTCGATGATGGGTTAAAAACCACGTCACCAGCTTTCTTTATTAGTTCTTTGAAAAAAGGTTATGCCAGAATGGAATCCCTGTGAAGGGTTTCGAGGGTTTAGAACGGTGAATACATGACAAATATGAAGTATCTAGGCTGAATTTGACGGAGTATTGACTAATATTGCTAAATATGGCTATGACAGATCTGGACTACGCAGATTGCGGTAAAGAATCCGAGAATCTACGCACGTCACAGACTAAATTTTGGTCCCTGTCGCTAGATCCGAAGAAAGCTGTCACAGAGCAGCGGGTCATTGCCTTGCATGTGGGCATGTGGTGGGAACTCGGGCAGAAATCCCCTCTGAGTCATTAGAGTGGTTCTCTGTTATCGTCGAGTCTGTGACTTCAAAATCCTTGGCATCCCAAACACGAGAGCGAGAGAGCGAGAGATCGAGAGACGCACAACACGCCTACCCCCCTTCGCCTCAATAGATGCTTCATAATTCGCGGCCCGGTGGTATGTGGGGATAGAAGCATTCTTTATGTGTATATCATGGTGCAAGGTTAATTTATAGAAAAGCTTAGAAACAACGTAAACAGTATATCCGCTTGTGCCAATTTTTTCATAGCAAGTTTCTCTAAAGCCCTTTTTTCTTGGCTAAGTACGTGGAGTAGTTGGGGTTGATCGGCGACTGCACAGGCTCTATGTACTTGTATTCGCCATTGTCCTCGACCAGTTCCAAAGGGTAGCTTTTGTCGGGGTCGTAGTCGAAGCCAGACAGGTCACCACACGCCACAAACGGCACAATGACTGCTGAAGCGCCGACCGCCGCACTGCTGACATAACGACGACTCTCGTCCCCAGAGGGGCTCGAAGGCGGGGAGTAGCAAAGAACACCACCTATATCCCAGGCTTTCGCATTCGGCGGCGTTGATTTATTAGTCACCCGCGTGGAGGTAGGAGTTAGGCCACTACGTAAGCTTTCTGGTGCCGGCAATTGACTGTCTTCTGGAGCTGCATACTTGTGATCCAACAGCAGCGCGTCCATCGAGATAGTGTACCCAGGCGGCGGCTGGAATCGCTTGCAAACTACAAAGCTTTCAATGCTGCTATTGCGCGAGCTTTTGGGCTTCGCTACAGTGACTTCTTGGAAGAAGCATCTCAGCTGAGAATACAGGAGACTGACATCCCTACCTCGAAAAATCTTCGCGACGAAACTTCCCCCAAGCCTCAGGACATTGGTAGTGATATTCAATGCGGCGAGCAAGAGCTGTGCTTGCATATATTCGTCAACATCATGCAAACCCGTGACGTCTGGGGCACCATCACAGATGACGAGATCCGCCAGATCTCCCCGAAAATGATCCACTATACGCTCAGCAGTTTCCTTGCTCGTGATGTCACCAACGTGACACACCACTCCAGGGATAGGCGCCATTTCTTGTAAATCTACAGCTACCACTCGAGGCTTACCTGCAGCCATTAATTCATTAGCCTCTTCCTTATTCGCGTATAGCTTGGTTGACAGGACTTGTGACCAAGAACCAGGGGCTGCACACAGATCCACCACTCGATTAACACCATCAAACAACGCGTAATCATCGTCAATTTGAAGCAACTTGAAGGCGCTGCGCGCACGGAAACCCACTTCCTTCGCCTTGCGATAGTATATATCGCGCTTATCCTTCGAGGTCTTCCCCATATCCGACACTGTGCGGGAAGAATCCTCGAAGGAGTAAGGATGAAAGAAAACGCATATTTTTCCAGATTTTTTGGAGGAGCTCAAAAAATTTACACAACAGGGTTCTTGAGATACACACAATGAAAAAAGAACAGAACAAAAGCAACATCCAAAATTCAGTAGGGCTTATTCTCTTGATACAGACTCACGTAGTCATGCACCAAGCCGTGTACGTCACCCTCGGTCAAATACTGTCCATCCACCTCCCTCTGAAGCGTCGAATCCAATCGGTACCAAGGCCCCGATTTGTCAGCATACCAAGAAGCGCTGCCGGCGACATAAAGCTTAAATAGCAAACTATCAACAGGGATGCGCTCCAAGAAGGAATGCTGCAGCTCAGACTGTTCCTCACTCAAACTTCTTCCAGGCGCTGGGTTGGGCAGCAGGTCCGATGTCGCCGTGACTTTGATGTTTAGGATACTTCGTGGGTTCTGGTGAGGTAAGAGTTCACGGAACCACATGGCGGAGTGAACCAAGGGCCCCATGGCAAGGATAGCTTGCCCGTCACGCATAGTTGGTTGCTCAAAAATTCGCGTTTTGGCTTTGGGATCCTTAGTTCGGCAAGACTGATGATCAGTCAGATATTGATAGAGCTTTTTCACTGCCAATGTATGCTTGTCCCAGTCGACAATATCAGAGGAGTTGCTTTGCTCTGGATTCGCCAACAAGCTACGTATCCCTTCTAACATCACAAGGTGGGATCGCGGCCAAAACCCAGTCATTCCTGTACTTGGATCCAGATCTCCAGGTGTTTCACAATAGAACAAGATAGAAAGCTGGTGTAAGGCCATCGCTAACATTCGATATTCCTGAACCCTGGTCAGTTGATGAGTCTTTAGGCAATGCTCCCTTGTCATGGTCGAATTCTCAAGAGCACGCAGCGTCATGTCGTTTAGCTTCGGTGGAACGCCTTTGGTGTATATTCCATATTCACCGCTGTCGATGTGGGCCGCATGGGGAAGTGGGAGACCTGTGGTGCCGTACTTCCTGTTTGGGAGAGCAACGATATGCCAAGACTGGTCATGCGCTCCGAATTCAAACATCCCTTTCGGGTAGCACATCGCCTCCAGGGCTGGCAAGGGGCCACAGAGGTGCTGGAGGACGTGGCTACATGCCCATCTGGGGCTGAGGAGAAGCTTCAACTTCCAGCTTGTCTGCTTTCCAAAGTGCACGAGGCTCATTCTCGGGCAGACTATGTAGGAGAGGACAGCCTGTGGTAAGTAGAAGCCGCTGAAGACCCGGGGCATGCCTTCCACGTCAGTCTTCCTGCTCGTCAGGTGGTACGCTCGGCCGCGCTCATTTAGGGGCCATGTCTCTGAACCTTCGTCAAGGCATAGGTCAGGCTGTACCTTCTTCCAATGCTCTAACAGATGCGGTTTTAGGTGCTGATTGAAGGCTTCTGCCTTTTGCCGTGACGAGATGTGACCTTCCATGTTCAAGTAAATATAGCCATTCACTGCCAATTCTTCCGCCATGGCTCGTATCTTACTTATTTCGTTCCTTCTCCATACCGTATAACTAAATCCACCAATAGAGGTAAATAGAAACCCATACAGCAGTGAAGAGACGATGAATGGCTCCCATTCCCATGATGGTGAATTTTGGGATCTTCCCGGAGCTGAAGATGACCCGGCTGTGGATGAAAATAGCCTTCTACAGCCCGTATAAGGTCTCGAGATACGAACACGAAGCATACTTACGAAAATTCCTGGAACATTCGCACCTTCACTGGCGTCAAACAGCCTTTTATCTCTTATTTATTCAATTTTTCTCGATTTGTGTGTTTTCTTCGGGATTTGAACACCCAATTCAGGGAAATAGAGTATTCCGTGCTCCCGATACAGTGTCACACTGTTTATTGCACGCAACTTTTCTCCGCATACTATAAGAAGTAGTAAGTGGGTTAAAGATGGAAGAAGAAGACTATCTGTTGCAGGATCTCGAGCCTCTAAGGCACGACTCGGACGAGCTTTACAAGGTACGTGATTATGCCCGCATCGAGGTGCAGCTCGGGAAGCGTCCACTCTTGGGTATATAAACTCGTTAATATGTGCATGAGCTTATTGATGTGGCTGTTGATTATCCTATAAGCTCATATAACGATGCCTAGAGCTTTCGTTCCGCATGGTTCCTCAATATTCCATGAAATACACATACTGCGCATAGTGACGATATACCTCTTCTTCTAAAAACAGACCTCGTTAACTTTGTTATCCAACCATTGCTTATTATTTTACTAACCCAAATGGAAACCACACTTCTTTCCATTCTCTCTCATCGACAGCTCACTGAGGCACTGCAGTTAGGTTACATGCGAGCGCATGAGGATATTACCGGATTGACAAGAGATCTCGCGAGCAGAGGCAGCAAGAATAGCCGTGGTGGCGACAGGGGCTCTGAGCTGGCCTTCAAGGCACTGGCAAGCGAAAAAGAGCAGCTGGAACGTCAATTTGACAAGACAGCTCAGCAGTTCAGCAAAGTCAAGGATGATTACGACACTCTCCAAGCTGATTACAAGAAGCTCGAGCGCGACAACAAGGAGCTACTGGAATCCAACAGGCTACTCACCGAGACCACGGACAGCCTCAAAAAGGAAGTAGGGGAGATGAGGGACACACACAAACAGTCCAAGCAACGCAGCGATGGTTTGAATAAAGATCGATCTGCTGCAATGGAAGAGAGTCGCAGAGAGCATCTCCGCAATGAAGTTCTTTCAGAAGAGAACTCCAAGCTTGTGGCAGAGAACAAATCGCTGCAAGAGGAGCGAGATGTTTCCTTGCACGTCATCGCTGAGATCGAGGCAGAGCGAGACAAACTGGAACAGGTTCGGGACAACTTCGATATCGTCAAGGAGGACTTGATCAGCGAGAAGAACAGACTGGAGTCCCAGCTGCAGGAGACTAAGGAAAAGTACTATGCGGCCATGGACGATAGTGAGCACAAAGAGCAGTTGGAAGCGCTGACGAACCAACTAAAGGGAATTCAGGAGAAGTCTCGTGAACAAGCATCGCAGGATAAACGTCAAATTGAGCTTTTGAAAGACCGCGTTCAAAAGCTTGTTTCCGAGACTGATGCTGGTCGCAAGCAGAAGGAAATCGAGACCCTACTGAAAGACCAGGAGGCCCTGACAGAAATGGTGGCTCATTTGAAGCAGTCGCATGACGAAGCCATATCTGATAAAGCAAAGCTTGCGGACAAATTGATTTCTTTGGAAGAGCAGATGGATCAGCGAGTTGCTGAGAAGATTATTCAGCAACGTGACAAGTTCCGCGATCTTGAGAGAGACTACAAAACTCTGCAAAATCGTCTGCAAGAAGACAACGGTCGTACGAAGGACTTGGAAAGGGTAAATGCAGAATTGTCGCATGAGGTAGACCAGCTTAAATACTGGAATGACAAGTATATCAAGGGCAAAGCCTACGAAAGCTTATCACGCCAGATTCAGATCTCCAATGACAATATCAAGAGATTGAACAGAGAGGTAGAAGATAGGACTGCTCTCCTCTCCAAGGTTCAGGATTCCAACGGGCTCCTCAAGCAGGCCTATGATAGGCTAAAGAGAGAAGCAGGCAAAGATCCGGACTTCAGCTATCCTAAAGAGGAGTTACAGGAAGAAATCGAGTGTGAGACTGCCCGATTGGAAATGCAACAGCGTGAACTGGAAGACCAACGCTCTTCACTGGAATCGGAAAACACGAGGTTGCGAAAGCAGATCACTTCACTAGCCGGAAACTTCGCGAAGGATGGCTTCCGATTTGCTGGTTTGAGACCGGATCAAGTAGCGAAAGTGGCGGAGTTCGCTAACAACTTGCGAGACGGCAAAGTGGAACTACCTATGGACGATAGGGCTGTTGAGGCGTTGAAAGAAAACCGCAGGCTGAAGGAAGAAAATGAGGAATTACTTGAAAGGATTAAATTCGGAGGCGATAGTGCCGATTACAAACCTCGTGCTACTGCTTCTGCTGCGTCCACAGGAGCTGCTGAGGAGACCACATCGAGTGCTGGAGCTGCTTCTGGTCCCGCTAATGGTACTGGTGGATTGAGCCGAATGCAAGAGGCAGAGATGTCTCGTCTGGGTGAGGATATGAAGAAGCTACTGCTTGAGAATGCCGAGCTTCGCTCACGTATGGTCACAATGCAAGATGAGGTTATCAGCCTCATTCGCAGCCAAGCTAGCACACACGCAGATCACTCGGAGAGCATGACGAATATTATGCAGTCTCACAACGAAGGCATGATTGCGGAACTGAAGAACCTACGTTCAATGCAATCCACTGGCGTTATGGCGGGCACTGTCGGCATGTCCCCAGAGATGCAGGCGCAGATGCAGAAGATGACACAAATGCAGCAACAGATGTTCCAAGAGCAGCAACGCATGTCACAAGAGCGTGCAAAAGAAACCCCTGGAGCAGTGCATGGCAAGCACAAGAAGGCCCACACAAAGACCCATGGCAAAATTCCGCTTGTCCACACGACTCCGGGCCCGGCGGCAGCAGAAACGAGTGGTTTCCCACCTGTGGCCACCCCTGCGCAAACAGCAAACTTAGGCGTCACCTTTGCACCCATGCACACTCCTTATGGTCAGACACCTGGCTTCGGTGGGACGGAAGTGCAATTCACCGGTCCAAATACTCCAGCTGGCAAGACTCTACTCTCCAAGTCCTTGCAACAGATGAACTTGCCCAGCGAAGATTGGGTGGAGGATGTTAAGGACTTGAACGGACAGCTTGTCGAGGCCTTAGAGCAGCTACACGAGCGTGAGCTGGAAGTTACTGAGCAACATAGCTTAATCGCTGGTCTCGAAGAGAATCTTGTCAGTATCAAGCAGCAAATGGCAGCCCTTTACCATGACTATGCTCAGCGTAGTGAGAGCTGGGAGACTCAAACGAAGGACTTCACTCACAATAATAAAATGCTCTCCGACGAGAGAGACGATCTCAAACTCAAACTCCAGAGAATGCAGGATGTACTGAATCACGTCAAGAAGGAAGACCCCGATTCGCTGGAGGCGCGCCTCGTAGAAGCGACACGCAAGGTAGCCGTCTATGAGATCAATGAAGCCGTGTTGAGCAGAAAATTCATAAGCCAGACTGAGATTCTTGATGCTGAGAAGGAAAAATCCAACAAGTATGAGCAAGAGTTCGTCGAGATGGAAACTTCCTTAAAACAACGTATCCTTTACCTGGAACAATACAAGCAAGCCGCAGGGTCACGTGTTGCGTACCTACAGGGTAAACTCGATTCATCCATTCCCTCGGCTGACTACACATCGCTTCAGAAAGAGTTGGACTCGTTGCGCGAGGACCACTTGGCTGTTCTTCGCCGCGAAGTGGATGCTCGCGTGTCAGCTCTGAGGAGCAAGGAGCAATCCAACTCCTTACGCACGCAGCGTCTGAACAACGCCCTGATGGCTTCAGAGCTTGCTGGGGTGCAGGCTACAGCAGTCAATCTTTCCGCCCAACTAGAGAATCAAAAAGAAATTACTAATCGTGCCATACAAGCCAAAGGTAACGCTGATCTAAATTCATTTGTCAGTGATATCGCAGTGTTCCGCGGTGAGGTTGGCAGACTGGAAGTTGAGCTCGCAGCGGCCTCGCGTAGAAGTGATGCTCTCAGTGAAGAGTTGCGCATTGTTTCTAATGAGGCAGAACAATACGCTGGTCGCATATTAGATCTGGAAAATGTCGTGGAAGAGTCTACTATTCGTGAAGAGGATATGCGCAAAAGCTGTCTTGCCATGGCCCTGAAATATACGAACGGTATGGATCGCGAAGACACGGAAGCACTGCAGAAAAAAATGGAGAAGTTGAGCTCTCAGCTGGAAGACAGCCAAATGGAAGCCGGAAAATACAAAGAAATGGCTGAAATTGCTTCGAAACAGGCGCAAACTATTGGTCAGTTTCACTCGTCGAATACAGAAGAAGTGAGGGCTCTGCGCGAGCATATAAACCAACTGGAAAGTCGTAGTGATGATGACATCCTCATTGGCCGTCTGCAGCGCCAGCTTATGACCATGAAAAGCTCATATAAGCAATTCGTTCAAAAGTATCAGATGCTACGTGGAGGTATGCGCCAACGTGAGATCAATGCTCGTCTACTTGAAGCCCGCTTAGATCAGCGAGATGAAGCGATAAGCAACATGCAGGAAGCTCACCTTTTGGAAACGTCAGCTCTTAAGAAGGCCTTGCGGAACGTCAAAAATATGACTGAAGATGACCCTACTCTTGTCTCCTCCCCAAAGAAGGGCAAGAAGTCTGATAAAGGTCCTGTAAACGTCGGTGTTGGATACGTGAAAATGGGTGATAAACTTATGCGTATGTCGTCGAGAGTCAAGGAATTATCTGAAATGGCAGAGGAGTCTCTTGAGAAGGCTAAGCAGGCTGAAGATGAGAGCACTGCCTTGGAAGGTGAAGTACAAGATCTGACAGCCCAAGTTGATATTCTCAATGGTAGATGCAAGGATCTGGAAATGACACTTGAAAAGGGTAGCAAACAAAAGACTCAGAATATCGCAGCAAGACTCGTGAGTCTGAGCGAAGAAGTGCGTACCAACAAGTTATCTTGTTTACAGCAACGCAGACAAATACAAGTGCTTCGACAAGAAAAACGCCATCTCCAGAACCTTCTGCAGCAGACAGAAGCCGATGTGGAATCTTTAGAGGTCGGTAAAGTCTTTAGCGAGACCAAAGGACTGCTGGATAATATTGAAGAGTCAGATGGTGCGTCTGTCCGTGCGTCGCATCATCAGGACATCAGCAAGCCCCAGCAGAGCAACATGGACGTAAGCTTGGATACTTCTGATGTAGCAAGTGCTCCAGCCCAGCCAGCAGACAAGACTAAGGCCACCCGCTTTAAACCAGAATTGACAATCGATACTGGTGCAGGTCCCGCAGAAGAGTACGTGCAAAAAATAGAAGCACTCAATGAAGAGCTTTCCACTGCACGTAGAGAGGCAAGCAACAACCGTCTTCAGGCTGACAAGTTCAGATCTCAGACAGATGAAATGGAGGCAGTACTCAAAGAGATGCAATCACAAATCAGTTACTACGAGCGCATGGCACAGCAAGAAGGCTTGCCCCAAATGCGAAGTGGGGCTTCGTCAATGCCTCCAGGTATGAACACGAAGCAATACCGCGCAATGCAGGAGAAGCAATCTGAGCTCCAGGAAGCCGCGGGAGTTACTATCGGCTCCTTGAAGCAGTTACTGCAGGAGAAGAACAGGGTAATAGATTCGCTCAATGATCGGTTACGAGAAGCTCAATCTAGCAGCAGTACCACAAGGCGTCAGAGCAAAGCAGATCGCAAAGCCGAGCTTCTGTTGGAGAGACTGGAAGTGGACGAAAAGAGCAACAAGCATCATGCTTTGACTGCAAATAATTCTGGTGTCGATTCAGAACTGCACAATAAGTTGCTGAACCAGCTGGAACAGGCGGATGACATTATGCAAAAGAAAGACGAAGAAATCCGTAAAATCCGCGGAGACTTGGAAGAACAGCGCAATTTAGCTGAACTTCGTAAAGTGCGTGCAGGTGCCGCCAAAGAAGAAATCGACTTAATGAAAGATGACATGATGAAGCTGGCGCAACAGCTACAGCTCAGCGAGGATCGATTAAGGCGCGCTTCAGGGAAAAGCGTCACAGCCGCTTCTTCTTCTGCTGCTGTCAGTGGTATGATCCAAATGGACGAGCGCAAGATCAACGATCTCAAATCCAAGTTGAAGGCCAAGGATGAAAAGCTTAAGGGTTACTACGATATCATCGTACGCCTTAAAGAAGAGTTCATTAAGGCAGAGGAGCAGCAAGCCCTCGCAGCCCTCCAAGGCAACAAGGGCCAAAGTGGAGCCTCTACAAACAATGCGGACGAGTTCAAGGACCTTCGTAACCAGATCGGGGCTCTCCGAGACGGCCTTCGTCAGGCTAAGGATGACCTTGAAAAAGCTCGCCGAGTGCGAGAGAAACTGGCCGACGCACGAGCTGCTGCTGAAGAAGAGGCTCGTCGTTTCGAGGCCCAGATAGGTGCCAGTGAAGCCAATGCTGCCACTGCTCAGCAAGCACTAAACAAGACACGCAAGGAACTGGAAGATAGTCGCAGAAAAGAGTATCGTCTCCGCGAAAAGCTCAAAGAGCTGCTAGAAACCGAGGGAGGTGCAGACAAGGTGAAAGATCTCAAGGCAGCCAACGAGCGTGCTGAGACAGCGGAGAAAGAAGTGGAGTTATTGCGTGCACAGAATTTGGCTCTTCGTAAGGCCGCAGAAGAAGTCAATACCTCCTCTGTAGGCTTAAAGAGGAGTGCCGCAGCGATGTCACAGGAAGGTGTAACTGAGACGAATCCTGCAGCCCATTCAAACGCACGATCAAGCGCTCTGAGTGCTCAAGAAAATACCAGTACCTTTGGTGGCATCGGTAACACTCTTGGTGGTGATAGTGCACCTCAAGACGAATTGCGAGCCCAACTTCACACGAAATGGGAAAGTGAGAAAAAGCTGCAGAAACGTCTGACTGTCGTGGAGCGTAGATTGCACGAGAAACTCGGTGAAATTGATGATCTCACAAATCAGCTAAAGAGAGCGAGAGACACAGCCACTGCTGCTATTGCTGCCAAAGACGATGCTATCAAGAAAGCTCGTGCTGCAAATGCTTCTGAGGGCACCAAACGCGGTAGTGACAAGTCACACCCGTCCACTGCCCATGGTCACGCCCAGGATCCCGAATCTATCGAAGGGGCCAACTCAAGAGTATTTGCATTGGAAGAGGAGGTGAACAAGCTGAAGAGGAAAGCTGAGGTAGAGCAGATGAATGAGATCGCCAAGCTGAGACATCAACTTAGTGTTAGCACCGTGAGAGTTGGTGAGCTCGAGTCAGAATTGGAGGAGAGTGAGCGGCGAAGGAAACAGGCTGCATCTGGACAGGGCAAGACACTACGCGACAGTGAAGACCGCTTCTTACGCGAAGAGCGTCTCAAAGATGATCTTGATATTGCTCGCAGACAGAAACTCGAGCTCGAAGCAGCTATGCTCGATCGAGATGCCCGTGCTATTGAAACTAGATTCGATTTGGAGTCACGCGAGCAAGATGCAGACCGCCTTCGTAGACGCATCAAGGAACTTGAAAGTGCTTACCGAAGTGTAGCTGCTCAAGCTGGCCAAACAACGCATCCAACCTCTGGAGCGAAGAGTGTAAGCGCAAGCGGTAAAAGAGCCGATCGTGAAGCTGATCTAGAGGGCACTGTCGAGGCCATGAGACGAGTGGTAGAGAAGCTCAAAGCAGAAAATGAGCGCTTACGCAAAGGAAATGGAAGTGATGATCGCAAGGCTGCAGATGCAGACAAGAAGCTTAGAGAAGAAAAGCAGCGGGCTGCGAAGTTAGATGAAGAAAATGCTGGCTTGAAGGCTAAGCTCAAAGGACACGAAGAGTCTTCACAGAAGCTAATCCAGCGTCAACAGCAGTTGGCGTCTTTACGTAAGCAGTTGAAGAGCCGTGACGAAGAGATTGCGCATATGAAGGAGACTTCTGGTGGAGCAATGGAAGAAGTGGATAGTCTCAAGAAGAAATTGAAGACCTACCAAGATCGTATTGCCCAGCTCGAGGAAACTGCGGCAACAGCAGCTGCCCGTGGCTCCAGTGCTTCTGGGAACAACGAGCGACTGGAGAAAGAGGTGGTAGATCTCCGTAGACGTGCTCAACAGCAGAACCGGGAGCTGGATAGCCTACGTGCCGAGCTACAAGAAGCACAACGAAGTGATATGAAAGCAGGGCAAACCTACCCAGCTCGCCCTGGAGGTGATAGTGGACCTGTAAATAATGCAGAGTTAAAGCGGCTCCGTGATGAGAACGAGAAGTTGCGGCAAGAGTTGGCAGCCTTCGATATGGATTTCTTCGAGGAAATCGAGAACCTGAAGTATGCTCACGCTGAAGCAGTCAAGAAATTAAGGGCGTATGAAGCTGCTGACTCGCGGGGAGGTCGGCATTATTAGGTCCCAGCATGGTGTATGACTGCTCTGTATGACTGCCCTGTATTTTGGTTTGGAGAATTACAATTGAATTAACGTATATAAAACACGAAACGCACACCAGTAATAATCAGGTACCATCGTGAATGTAATCTTGAAGAATCTGCTGAGGAAGGTGCAGTTCACCAACCTAGAAGGCATTTTTAGAAAGAGAAATTTTCATTATGAATTGACATTTTTTGACAATAGATCAGATTCCATGAAAGAAAGGGGCAGACATTGAAAGTACATGCATCCATAATAGTCAAGGTGGCAAGGCTCCTCTAATCATCGAGGAGCATATCCATCGCTTGAGAATATCGAGTGCGCTTCGAGCCAGTAACTTTCTCAACAATATCTTCCTGCTCGGCTGCCGAAATGTACGGTTCATATGTAGCATTATCTAGTTGCTGTTTCGCTTGTTTATTAATGGACGCAGGTGTAGCGATGCGAACCTGGAGCAATTCCGTCTGCTCTACTGAGTCCACGTCAGCAATATTACTAGGCTTTGCTTCTGTTTCGTCTACTTCCATTAAAGAGTCAGCGGCATCTGCTGGAAGCTGTTTCTGCCTGTTTTGGTCATGCTCATCATTCGCCTTCTCTGCTTCTGCCAGTAATGCAGCTTTCCTGGCCTCTTCCTCTTCCGCACGCTTCGCGTGCCATTCTGGGCGCAGTTTAAGACCTAGCGCTACTTGCGCCTCCTTCTCCTTCTCAGCTTGTTGTAAGGCTAAAGCAGACACATTGTGTGCATTTTCTATGACTTGATCTTGTGTAAGCACGATATTTTGCAACGCTTGACGATCCACCGGCTGACCCATAGCTTTGAGAAAGGATTTCACGTAGTCAATAGCAGTGTCAGTGGAGCAATTAAGACTACTTTCTCGCATGAATTGCTGCACCCATTGGGGTAACTTGCTTCTTTTATCTTGTTTATTATATCGGTAGTCCGCGAGGATCACTACCCCGTAATCTTCCTTGGAACGGATGACTCGGCCGACGCACTGTGCAGCTTGTCGCAGCGCGTCGAATACTAGGAAGTCCTGCTCACGAATTTGGTATTTTTCTAGCATGAACGCCATACGAGCGCGCAGGACATGCGATTGTGTGTATTGAATAGGGATCCCAAAAAGAAGCACAGCCCGACCATAGTGTCTATCAAAATCGACTCCCTCAGCAACCTTACCTCGAGCAATAGACAGGAAAACTGCTCCTCTTCCGCAGTCACAAGAGCGTTTAAAATTAGCTAGAGCTTCTTGAGTCTCCAGCACGTCCTTGGTCTCAATAAAGATCAACTTGTGCTTGAAAATACGTGTAATGATACCCCATTCATCCCATTTCGACATGACTGCTTCCATGTAACTGTAGGAGGTAAAAAAAGCACATACTCCATCAGGTACAGTGGCAGCAACATCAATCAACAGCTCCCCGAAGTTCCGAATCACTGCAGGGTCCATCCTACTTTCATATCTGCTGCTGATGGGAACCTGGTCCCTTCCTCTCGTCACAATGAGTGGCAACAAGCAAGACCGAAAGGTGCTCATCGGAAAGCTTTTTTTGATTACTGGATCGAAATCCAGCAGCTTGGCATAATCGCCTATTGGCGACAGTGTGCCGCTAGTAATGATGACGCTGCGGAAGCGTTGCAAGACGGGTTTGATGGCAATAGAAGCATCTACACAGCACAATTGAAGAAGGGGCTCTGAAATCCCGGCCATCACACTACCCTGTGGCTCGAACACAGTGTTAAAGCCTTCTTCGGTATAGGTGGCAAGTAGAGTTGCAAAAGTAGCGACTTCTATCAAAGCACTAAAATCTTCCAATTTGGCAATTTCAAGACTGCGCATAAGCGCATTCAAGCGTGATGATGTGTGTCTCATAGCACTTCGGTCCGCCACAGTGTGATTGGACATACTGCGCAGAAATGCCAGCGCAGTCTGCACTTCAACGCGGTCACCGTCGAGAAGTTTTCTGAAATAAACAACTATTTTTTTCAAAAAGGCAACGAAATGCGCATTTTTGCGTATGCTACCAGGAACAGCTTCCTGCAGCTGATCTTCAGTCAGCGCGGGATGTCCACGATGCTGGTCATTCAAGGGGTAGGCGCCTTCAGAGATAAGCCCTTGAACCAACGCATCGTAGTCTTTTTGAAAATCCAACCGCTTCTGCGTGACGATATCCCCAACTTTTGCACTGATACGATTGACGCCTCTCATGCTGGCATCCATCTTTCTCTTGTCGAGGACCACACTGAAGGCTTCGATACACACGTTATCTATATTGTGAGCTTCATCAAATACTACAATCGATTCTGCCTCCAACTCCTTTGATACTAAGTTAGCTACCTTAGGGTCAAGCATATACTGGTAGTTGTACACTACGATATCCGCACGATTTAGCATATGTCTCGCCATGAAGTAGGGACACCAGCCACGCTTCCGGCCGAGATTTTTGATGTCATCGAGCGAGTACACGCCGATTGGCACATCTGCACTGCTACTGTCCTTCTCGTATGTTTCATAGTAGCTGCACAACTCCACTGCTTCGTTCGCAGGACCTTGACCTTCTGCGTCAGCATTGCCAGAGCTTGGGGCATCAGCAGTTCCGGATGAAGAAACTTGGCTTTTCTTCACCCCGGCTTTAGTGCGCACCCACGAGGCAGTCATGCTGCGGCAGATGCTGTCTACTGCCTCTCGATCACTGCCTTCCTCCACGCGAGGGTGGATGCACATGTTTTTGCGGCTTGATAAACACAGGGCTAGCACCTTCCCTCCAGCAGCACCCACCTCCTTCTCGCGGTATGCGATGACCCTCCGGATCTCGTCCATCGTTTTGTACATCTCTTGCACTGTACGTGTACAGTAAATGAGCTTTCCTGTTTGAGGATACTGGAATTGATACGACGTCACGAGGGAAACCAGGCAGACGGTCTTACCTGTACCTGTGGGCATCTCCAGGAGAGCATGGCCCTTGGCATCTATAGCCCGCTTCAAGTTAAGCATGTACTCATGCTGCTCTTTGTATATTGCAGGGTAAGGGAAGAACACGTCTAGACCTTCTAAATCGAAACGCATTCTACAGATGATCCAATCTAAAACGATTTCGCTACGACTCTGATGTCCTTCACGAAGTCGTCAGAATGAAAGATAGAATGAATACTGATAATATAGCTCACACTAACAATTTAAAAACACATTTCAAAGTAGATGTAAACTCTTATTAAGTCGATTCGTGGGCAACTCAAGCTGTTCACGCCTTCCTCAAGAGAATTGGATTCAAGGGTTTTCCCAGGTACAGAAGAAACACGTGTCACGGGTCAACAAGTCGGGATTATCCTAAGCTTCTGAGAGTTCAAGATGGCCAACCGAGCTGCTCAAGTGGGTGACGGCGGTAGCTTGTCAGATTGGTACAGGGATGTACCCCCAATCACCAAGTTCTTCTTCACAGGAACTTTGCTGGCTGGAGCAATGACTTCATTCAATATGCTTGGATTTATTGGTGGACCTCCCGGTTTGGTTTTCAATTGGTCACTGCTTAAAGATAAATTTCATATCTGGCGGCTAGTTACGCCATTTATCTTCGCAGGAGGGTTCGGTCTGAACTTCGTGTTCCATTTATGGATTTTGTACGAGAACTGCAAAAGGTACGAAGCAAATCCATACAATACTGGTGCAGGTGGGACATCAGCTGACTTTCTATATATGCTCATCCTAGGGGGTGGGCTGATGATATTGATGGGAATCTTCGAAAGCAGTCTGGGATTAGGCATGGTCGTAATGTCAGAGCCTATCATGTACATGATTATCTACGTTTGGAGTAGGCGTGAGGCGAACCAAAAACTCAAGATGTGGGGGGTGGAGTTTAAGGCTCTATACCTTCCTTGGGTGTACATGGCCATTCGAGTCGTCATGGGAGGTAGTCCAACGATGATTCTGGTGGGCATTGCGGTGGGACATATCTACTACTTTTTGGTGGATGTCGTGCCAGGTCAGCACGGCTATGAGCTGATACGCACTCCAAAGTGGTGCGTCGATGCCATGTCCTACATGTCAGGCCAGTCCCAGGGTGCGCCTGACGTATTCATTCCTCCAGGAAGGCAACCTCCTGAGGGTCGCGCAGGTGGTGGCGGTGGCGCAGCTAGTGCAGCCAATGCACCTGGCTTGCGCAATAGAGGTGGATACAACTGGGGGCGTGGAAATGTCCTCGGTACAGGTAATTAGCTTTGTGTGTATGATGTTAATAGGAACTTCAGTTGGGCAGCGGTCGGGCGGTCGGTGTGCTTAGCCGCATGTCCTCGGTCTTGTCTTTTACTCTTTACAAAATATATATAAAACAACGCAATATTATGCACCTTTTTCAAGTGCTTCAATGCGTTTTTGTAGCTGAATTACAAGTTCTTCTAATTTTTCTGTCCGAGACGGAGACGCCCCCCCTGAAGACGGCTCTTCCTCATGCAATGTCCTCCTCTCATTCGCATGCTCCAGAGAGGAAACTTTCTCTCGCAAGTCTCGTATTTCCTCAAGAATCCTTCTTGTGGTTCCTTGCATCTCGTTGATTCCTTCCGTGATCAGTGGAACCAAAGATGGGTAATCAATACCGAGATACTGATCATCATGAGCCAGTGTTTGCACTGCCTCGGGTACCGCGTCCATGACATCTTGCGCAAGATAACCGAGGTGTCTTCTGTGATCGAAGCCATCCTGTCCGCGGATATCCTTATTCCAGTGGTAGTAGATGCCCTTGAGTTTGCTCAGTTTGTCTAAGGGAGCTTTCACTGCCTGGATGCTCTCCTTCAAGCGACGGTCAGATGTCGTCAACTGATACACACTGCCTCCGATGTCATTAGCTGTGGTGAACGTTTGGCTGTCAATGACGATTCCTGTGTCGGACACGGTGATACCACCTACAACTGCCAGGCCACCATCTTGGATATTCATGCCTAAGGACTGCACCGTAATGCCTCCAGTGACTCGAAGACCACCTGACATCACAGTGTGACCCCCTGTGGTTCGCATACCTGCCTTGATCTGGGCGAGACCACTGTTGACGCGGAGGCCACCTGATTCAATATCTGCGCCTGAACTCTTGATCTTGAAGCTACCACCATCAATCTGGAACCCACCAGCCTTAATGTGCACTCCAGACTCAGCCACAATCGGTCCTTCTTGAACCGTGATGCCCATCTTGGCTACGTTCAGGCCGTGGGATTCTAGGGAGAGGCCTCCCGTGACTTTTAAGCCACCGCTACCAACGGAGAGCCCCCCTGTGACAGTAATTCCACCCTTGCGTACCGCAACTTCACCGGAGCTTTTAACCCCAAACACTTCAGCATCATTAGAATCCTTTGCTGAGACGAGAGTATGTGTGTACGTAGTGTCCGTCCTCACATCCAGTACGGCGAAGTTGGATCCTGGAGCAGAAGTAGAATCCGCTTTAGCAGTCAAGACACTTGTTTCAGACCCTCCAGATAGGTCACTTTTAATAGAAGCTCCACCGTCCGAGATCAACAGACCACCGGAAGTGATTGTTGCACCAGTATCTGCTACCATCAGACCTCCAGAACTGATGGTAGCACCTCCTGGTGTAACTAATGAAGTAAACCCAACTGCTCCATCACCTCTAACAAAGAACATGCGCTGATTATTTGCAATAGCTTCGATCAAATAAAAGTCAGAACTAGCGGATTTCGCAGATCGCACCTGCAGGACATCACCTAAGTAGTCAGACCCATCGGCAAGTACTTGCAACCCAGGAGCAGCATTGACGCCGGTGCCGTGAAAGAAAGTGCTGTTGCTGCACGCTGCACCTCCATAGCCGTTGTTACAACTACATGAACCACTGTTGAAGTCACAAGTACCGCGGTTGGAACAATACGCCCACTCGCGGATGTTCGTGTTTTGCACGTCTTGGAACGTGCAGGTTGGGCTGCCAGTAGCGAGAGACCCATCACATGTAAAATCTGAGATCAAAGGGTTTCCATTGTGGTTGAACAAGTTATTGCTTCGGCTTAGAGTAGGCCAGCTATGGAATTCTATAGCAAACTCCCACTTGGTGGATGACGTTGCTGTGTATGTGCAAGACACGGTGCCGATATGTTGACTACTTTCCAATGCACTCTTGCAAGCCGAATCCGTAGGTGTAGCGTCTAGATCTATGTAAACTGTCACACCCTGAAAAGTGAAGCCTATGTCTCCACCAAAGGTACTGGCCGTGTCGAGAATCATCTTGATCTGTCTGTAGTTTTGATTGATTGTCAGGGGGTCATCACCTTTGGCGCACATGTGCAGCGAGCAATCGGCGCCAAAGTAGGAGGGATCACACTCACACATTGTAATACTATCCTTGTCCCAGTTTGTATAAACTATGCCCACACCATCACCGATTGCAGCGGTATTCTCGTTCTGTACGTAGTCAGCACCATAATAGTACGACATATCAGCAATGCTAACGCACGTTCCATGACCGTTGCAGTTATTTGGACACCTGCTGCGTTGACAAGCACTACCAGTGAATCCTTCAAAACATTCACATTGTCCAGATTTGTGGTCACAAATACCAGCATTGCTACAAGTTGCAGGTAAATGAGCCTTGTCTGTGTCATAAGGTTTATCAGCCCAAGCGGGTCCAGTGGGACAACTACGGAAGCTGCAATCTGCAGCACCAGCATCCCATCCGGAAAAACACGAACAAATATTGTTCTGACCGCAAGTTCCATGGCCACTGCAGCCATTCGCGCAAGCGCCCTCGCTTTGACCAACGAGGCTGAGCAGCGTCAATACGACCACCAGAGACCACATCCTCCCGTAACGAGACATACAATGCAAGGGTTATCCGAAGG
>JACLAC010025560.1_pt1 | contig 18736 bp, 12 predicted proteins | sample 8027881 | NCBI WGS metagenome assembly JACLAC01 (sample SAMN15725517, study PRJNA655200) | protist metagenome | isolation source: fluorescence activated cell sorting (FACS) single amplified genomes of... | place: Spain: Blaines Bay Microbial Observatory, Mediterranean Sea | collected 2016-01-19 | reverse complement strand
CGAATAAGGCAGCTCTCGAGAAATTGAACGTACGAAAGCACAAAAAGAACCGGATTGTAATTCGGAAATGTAAGTACCTGAACAATATTATTGAGCAAGATCACCGAGGTCCAAAACTCAGAGTTATACCCATGTTAGGGTTTAAGTCGAAAGGTTCGGGGGAGATGCTTATTGCGGGAGTCGAGTTTCTTCACATGATAAAGAAGGATCAGTTTTATATTCCATATCGTAACTATTCAGGTACCTGACACAGCTTTTTTAGAGAATTTTTCGAACAGGCATAAACGAACATCTCTTTTTCTGACCGATTTTTTACACATGTCTTCGCTCGAATTCCCATGCCCCTGGTCGTGCCGACCATTTTCCAATTAGCAGCTCGATAGCAACTTCCTTTAAATCTTTTTGGCTCGATGTAAGTTTCTAACAGATGGATGGGGTGATGGTACAAAGACATCCAGTCCTCTGAAATCTGCCTAGACATCTTTCCCAATAAATGAGAGGCAAGATACTTAATCTTGACCCATGGGAGCACTAAAAAACGGCTATTATATGCAATCATACGAACATTGGCTTCACGGGCAACGGGACACCAACCCAGATATTCATCTCGGGGTTTTATTTTTAATGCTGACGACGTCCACAACGCACAGGCAATTGGGCGATCATTCAGAATGAACATATATTTGAGATGTTCTCCAATTGGATTCGTGTAACCAAGATAGTGATGGCTCTGGATCAAGCTGTTGAATGTCGGTTCCAACTCCGTCTTCCTCACTTGCTCCATTTTAATACAATGAGAGATATCTTTTGTTGAAGAGGTGATCTCTGACCTGTCGAAGGTATCTTCTAGCTCTTTTGGGCTGTGTCGCTCAATAATTGGGTTTCTCGGAGTGCATCTGACTTCTGGTAACTGAATATGACCAGCGCGATGCAGAATCAGCATCAGAGAACGACAGACCATATCCTTGAGCATACCGTTGTCTTGACGCCAATCCCACAGCTCGCATAAAAGCGCGGATAGGCGACGGCGGCTGGCATCAGGGTGCTCTAGAATCAGGTTTTTTATATCAATGAGATCTTTGTTTCTGATTATTCGTTTACGATATTTCAGAATGATATCGTCATCAATATCTGACTTTATCAGTTTACTCATCCGCTACCTACTCCATCTGGAAGAATTGGTGTGCCTAGGAAGACGCTCCGCATTGCCTCAATCGCATTTATATGATTCTTGCGGATTGTTGAGATGTAGCCCATGATTCGGCAGTGATCTCTCGGGCCTTGTTCACTGCGAAACGTTCCAGATATTTTCTGTTGCACCTTTAACATTCGAACATCTCTTTCCGCTTGATTATTATCAAAAGGAACAGAAAAGCTGTTCATGAAACCCAGTACCGAGTCTTTAAAATTCTTCAGCCTATCCAGTAAATTTCGCCCTTTGCTTTGGGCTACTCGTCCAGGTTTTTTCTTCTTTGCTGGATCTATAGGAACAGGAGGGTCTTCTAGATATCCTTTAGCAATGATCTCATCGTATTTATCGCCGAAGAGCTTTCGTTTATCTACGGGTATCGATAGCAAGCCTTTATCTTTCAATGACTCAACCTCTTTTTTGACCTCTCTCAAAAGCTCCTGCATATCTTTTGCCCATGAGTGACGATAACGTTCATGAATGAACTCAAGCTCTCTGAGGTGATGAGCGTTGCATAAGTAGTGGCTGGAATTGGTGTATTTGAGATATGATTTCCAGTGATCATGGATGGGAAATCCTGAGAATTCAGGGAGAATGCCCATTTCATCCATAGCCTCTGGTCCTCGTGTTTGATGAGAATAAAAATGACTGGCAACATTTGTGACCGCAACGTGTACCCAGTGTCTGTCACCGTTTACATTCATTCCACTCTCATCAAAATTGACGACAGGAGAGTTTCGTATCGTTTCCTTAATGTCATTGTCGACGTCTTCCAACAAATCAGATGCTTCCTTGACCATTGTGACAATAGTTCCAGCGCTCAATTTAATCCCCAAAAGATCTTGTAGTGTTTCTGCTGTTCGAGCAAAAGGGATCATCTGTCGTTTATTGAGGTAAGTGGCTATTGCTTTCACCGATGGGCCATATTGAACAGGTGCTGTAACATCCTCAGGAAATAATCCTTTAGATGTGGCATTGCAATCGGCGCAGGCTTTCACTCCCGCTCGATGCTCTGTCGTGAACTTACGGTTGTCGATAAGATCAATAACTTGACGTCTTTCGTAACTGATCGACTCTCCGCATAAAATTGATCCACACTTGTTGCATTCCTTTGGATTGTGCAAAAAAATCTTATCTGGCTCTTCGCTGAAACTTAAATGATGCCCTTTATGACCAGGTTGACCACCAACCTTCATGCCACTTTTTCCTCTTAGACTTTTAGGAGCAGGCTTATTAATCCAGTCAGTTGATGGTGGTTTACTGCTGTTACCACTGTTCTTTGCGAGTTTGTCATTCAGTTTCTGAATCTCAGATTTTGCCAAATCTAGCTCCTTCATCAGACGAAGATTTTCGGCCCTCAGTCTTCCAACATCAGGATGCTCAGAATGAAGTTGATTTTCCTGCGGAGAAATAGTTGATGCTCACATCTGAAAAGATCAGACAGTTTAATCTAAACGTCCGGAACGCAATACCTACCCCTTTTTGTCTTGAGCCTGGTTTTTTTTGCTTAGCCTACCTGAATAGTTACCAAAAATTTAATTATTATAGCTGCTGCCATTGCCGTTGGAGGATCCGTCCGAGTCAACAAAACAAAAATTGGTTAAATTACACCAAGATCAGTTCCTGTGAAAAACTCCCTTGAAAAAATAAATTTATAAAAAATATCTTCTAAACTAAGAAAAAATCATTCTTGTCGCTGAAAATAAAGTCAAACCCAGCACCATCTTAAAAAAAAGCTCGCGGCTCAAACGGCGAACAATCACGACTCCAGCAGCCATCCCAACCATAATAAAAGGCACCTGGACGAGATTGAAACTCAAGCTGTTGGCGTCGATAAAGCCGAGTTGAACACTCCAAGGCACTTTGAAAAGATTAACAATCAAAAAAAACCATGCACTCGTTCCTATAAATTGAGTTTTGTCTAGCCTCAAAGCTAAAAAATAAATTGCAGCGATGGGACCCGCTGCGTTTGCCATCATGGTTGTGACTCCGACTAAAGCTCCGGTTAAGAAAGCGAAACTGTGGCCCTCTGGGACTTTGTCCTTAGCGATCCATCCTTTTTGATTACATATCATCAAAACAGCAAGGCCTAAAATGGTTGAGCCAACCACCATCTTGAATTGTTGATCGTCCACCTTTCCCATGATCAAATAACCTAAACCAACCCCAAGTAGAGTCGGTGGTAGAAGCTTAACGATCCTGTGCCAGTCGGCGTGACGGTGATACACTTTAACGGCAAAGATGTCGGCGATGATGAGCATGGGCAAAACAACTCCCGTTGAATAGCGAGCTGGGAAAAGCTCCGCCATCAAGGGAACAACCAGCAGGCCCACGCCCGGCAAGCCTGCCTTAGCTGCACCGACACACATGCCCAACAGGGCAGATATCGCCCAGCTAAGAACACTCAACTCTGGAAGTTCAAAATACATGAAGGCGTTTTATCGGCTCTGATCCTTTTTAAACCCGATGTGAAAGTGCAATCCGCTCTAGACGATCGACGATTCTATTTAATAAGGTCCAAATCGCCCCAACAGATGATGTGATGATTCACGGAGTGACCTTTTGTTCAGATTAGAGCGAGCAAGTTTCAGTTTCGCCGAACGTGACATCTTTAAGAGTCTGTCCATGGACCTTAAATGGGAGGAATTTGTGGCGATTTTAGGTCCTTCGGGCTGCGGAAAGTCGACACTGCTCCGTGTTTTAGCTAGGTTATTGTCCTTGAATTCTGGTGTTCTTCACTTTGATCAAAACAATCCTCCCCAAACCAGCATGGTTTTCCAGGAACCTCAGCTCCTGCCGTGGAGGACCGTCAGTGCCAATATCGCCCTGAGTCTTCAATTGCGGAAAGAAACTTGGCAGTCCATCGATGACGTGCTCAGTTTGGTTGGGTTGTCTGCCGCCCGTGACCATTATCCAGACCAACTGTCGGGGGGCATGAAAATGAGAGTCTCCCTAGCGCGGGCATTGGTTTCTAAACCACAGTTGCTGCTGATGGATGAGCCTTTTTCCGCCCTTGATGAGATCACACGAAAAGCGATGGGTGACGAGGTTTTAGGCTATCGAAAATGGTGCAATAGTTCCCTCGTTTTGGTGACCCACAGTGTTGAGGAAGCGGTTTACCTAGCGGACCGAGTGCTGGTCATGCCAAAGCTTGCTGGTCCTTGGGTCTGTGAACACAAGGTGATCACCGATGGTCCTCGCAACCTTGAGTGGAAAAGGTCGGTTGGATTTCTGAGCCAAGTCGACAAACTGAGTGACGCTATTGCGCATGGGATGAAGCCACAGTTCTCATGATCAAATCTATATTTAATCTTATCAAGGCGCCACCGTTTTGGACTTTTATCGTGCTGCTCTCCCTGTGGCAGGCCCTCGTCTCTTGGGGTGCTTTCCCCCCCTACTTATTGCCCAGTCCTAGTGCTGTCTTTCAGGTGATCCTCAGCAAGGCACCCGAGTTGTTCAACGCTCTCATCCACACGGCTAGTGCGGCTAGCACCGGGCTGCTATTCAGTTTAGTGTTGGGCTACGCTTGTGCTTTACTGTTTTCTGTTTCCCATTGGTTAGAACGGGGGCTGTACCCTTACGCTCTTTTCTTTCAAACCGTTCCCATCGTGGCCATCGCGCCTCTCATCATCCTTTGGGTTGGTCACGGTTTCTGGGGGGTTGCCGTCGTCGCTTGGATCCTCTCGGTGTTTCCCGTGATTGCAGGTGCCACGGTTGGCTTAACAAGAGTGCCTAAGGAGTGGATAGAACTTTTTGAACTTCACGAGGCGAGTTTGTGGAAACGCATGCGGTATTTACAGATCCCTCACTCTCTACAGCACGTTTGGTCAGGACTTAGGGTTTCTTGTGGCCTCTCGGTCATCGGTGCTATCGTTGGTGAGTTTTCTGCGGGCTATGGTGGACAAGATTACGGTCTGGGTTACTTGATTCTGATGAGTAGCGGCCAACTCAAGACCGATCTCCTGTTCGCTAGTATACTCTTCAGCACACTTTTGGGTTGGGCTCTTTTTTGTTTCATCGATCGCGGTGGCGAAGCCTTTTTGAACCATTATCACCTCAAGCAACGGAGGATAAACTCGTGAGGCTCTATTTTAATCTTTTCACTATCGCTCTGGCCTTGAGTTTGGTGGGTTGCGGCGCAAAACCCATATCCGATAGCGACCAGAAGGATATCAAACTAGCTCTCAACTGGTTTCCTGAAGCTGAACATGGCGGCTATTTTGCCGCTGAGGTAGAAGGTCACTTCAAGGGGCACAAGCTCAGCGTTGAGATCCAATCCGGCGGCCCCGATGCTCCGGTGATTCAAAAGGTTGCAACGGGCCAGGCTCATTATGGCATCGCCAACGCTGACGATGTGTTGAATGGCAGAGCTGCGGGAGCTCCTATTGTCGCTGTGTTTGCGCCTATAGATATCAATCCTCGTTGCATCATGGCTCACTCTTCAGCTAATCTCCAAAGCATTGGCGATATCAAAAATATGACCTTGGCGATGTCCGCTAGACCGTCTTTTTCACACTGGCTCAAGTCAAATTATGCTTTTGAAGGGGTCAGTATTGTTCCCTACCCAGCCAGTATCGCTGTTTTTTTGAACGATCGAAACTTTGCCCAGCAAGCTTACAACATATCAGAACCTTTTTTAGCTCAAAAAAAGGGGACCAAAACAAAAGTTTTTATGGTCTCGGACCTTGGATTCAACCCTTATTGTTCCGTCCTCATCACAACGGAGTCTCGCATTAGGGAAAACCCCAAAGAAGTGAAGTCTATGGTCGAAGCCTCTCGCTTGGGATGGCGGGATTATCTCAATCGCCCCGAAGCTAGTAATGCCTTTATCCACGCTAAAAATACCGAGATGCCTTTGGACGTGCTCGCCTTCGGTGCTGCACAGTTGAAGGGGATGAGTCTTTACCAAGAGAGCTCTTTTGGGCAGATGACGACGGAGAGGTGGTTGAGTTTAGCGCAGCAAATGAAGGACTGTGATCTGATCGATTTGAGCGTACAAGACGTCGACAAAGCTTGGGTTAATTTAAAGGATTTATGATGAAAAAAATCGTCACCGGTGATGACTTGGCTTACAGCCAGCCCTGCCACTGTCTGCACGAGGACCACCCGGTGCTCTCCCAAGCTGAGCTTTACCCTTCATTGCTCAAAGACGCCGAAAAGCCGGCCTGTATGCTCGTCATCCCCGGAGGAGGCTACCAAAACGTGAGTCATCAAGAGGGGCCACCCGTTGCCGCTTGGCTAAATTCACTTGGCATCTCGGCGGTTGTGCTCAAGTACAGTGTAGGTTCCTCGGTTTACCCCATGCCCCAACAGCAAGCCTTATTTGCACTGCGCTACCTGCGTCATCACAGCGAACGTCTGAATATTGATGGACAGCGCGTCGGTGTCATTGGTTTTTCCGCCGGTGGTCATTTAGCTGCTTCGCTTGCCCATGGCTTTGATCGCGAAAGGTGGTTGTTGGACCCCGATGGGGAACTGGGCGATAGCTCAGCTCGTCCAGACTTAGCCATTTTATCTTATGCCGTGCTCAGCTGTGGAAAATTCATCCACCAAGGTAGTTTCGATCATCTCCTTGGTTCAGAACATTCTCCGCAACAAAGTGTTGAACTCAGTTGGGAACAGCAAGTTCATCACCAAGCCCCACCTCATTTTCTCTGGCACACGGCTGCTGACGATGTCGTCCCCGTTGAAAATTCTTACCTGATGGCGATGGCTTTGCAAGAACGAGGTGTTGAGCATGAACTGCACGTTTATCCAAAGGGGAGTCATGGCCTAGGCTTAGTCAGTATAGGTGATCGACGCCAAGGTCGTGCTGTGCATTGGAAAACTCAGGCCGAAACGTGGTTGCTCAGCAAGGGCTTCTAAACGAGGCTGTGGTGACGTGTTATAAGGGTTATCGTTAACCCCAATAGAAAAAAGCTTTGGCAAAACCTCTATCAAGGTTTTGCCAAAGCTCACTATATTTTAGTTATTTTTAAGTCCGTCTCGCAAGATTTGAGTCTTTTGAGCTTGTTTTTATACCCCAAAGAAGCAACGATGGTCCTAACTTTTTATTCATCAGCGTGTTGAATGCTGAATAAAATGGCAGGTGACGAGCTTTTATAGCGCGGCGATAGCCTTTTCGTAGTTGGGTTCGTCTGCAATTTCAGCGACCTGTTCGCTATAAGCAACCTCTCCATTTTCATTGATGACAACTACGCAGCGAGACAACAAACCAAGCAAGGGTCCATCGATAATTTCTAGGCCGTAATCTTTTCCAAATGAAGAGCGAAAAGTTGAGCCAGTGACGACATTCTCGATGCCTTCGGCAGCACAAAATCTCTTTTGAGCGAAGGGGAGGTCTGCGGAAACACAGATGACGACGGTATTTTCGAGTTTTGCTGCCTCCTCGTTGAATTTTTTGGTCGAGACGGCACAAGTAGGGGTGTCGATGCTAGGAAAGACGTTTAAGATACACTTTTTGCCAGCGAAATCCGCCTTGCTCGCTTCACTCAAGTCCACTTTGATGAACTTGAAATCAGGAGCTGTGCTTCCAACTGCGGGAAGGTCTGAGCAGGTGTGGATGGGGTTGCCTTTTAAGGTGATATTTGCCATCGATGTTGGGAAATAAAGGTGATGAAGCCGATGATTGTGGCTGCTAGGTGCGCTTGACAATGTCTGATTTAAACATGAAAAAAAGCTGCATCACCGCTTGAGATTAAATCTTAAACCTTTCTCAAAACCCAAGTGGTCATGGTTCTTGCTCGTTCGACCAAAGTTGTTTTTAAAGGGTCGGCCCTTGTGGCTCCCCAGCGGCTTTCACAGTCCTGTAGATCAGATTCCGAAGCTAAAAAGGGGAAACAAGATGGGGTTTCTTCGGGCCACGCTATCGTTGTTGATAAACGTGAAAAAAACAATCCGCCAAGCTCAAGGTGATCCCAGCAAGTCTGGACCATTCTCATGAAGTGATCTCGGTGTTGTGCAAAATGCAGGACGGCATTGCAAATGACGACGTCAAAACGTTCTCCTTCAAATGGAGAACGTTCCAACTGACCGACTCTGAAATGGTCATGGAGGCTCGTGGGGATTCTAGAGTGCAAACTACAAATGCTATTTGAGCATTGATCGAAGCCGTACACATCACAACCCATAGCGTGGAGAGCGCCTGAGTTACGTCCCCCTCCACAACCGGCATCCAAAACGCGGTCACTAGGTCTAATTTGTCCCCTGAGCAATTGGTCGATCAGATAGATATCTGCACCACGTATAGGGTCGAGAGTTGCATCGTCTAAGGTCATATTTTGGGTCATTTAAGAGAAATTGTCCTAAAAGCTATGGTTTGCTCGAAAGTCACAGGTGCCCAAATCGCAGGCCAGATGAGTCAAAAACGCACATAGAAATGGATGGGATCGCAACAATATGATGAAAATCAAGATTAGAATAGCGGGATAGATTCCCTTCGAGTCTTTTAGCGCTGGTGCTGAACATTCCATAGGCTGTGACTCAATCTCCAACTCTTCGATTTATTTTGGTCTATTTTTTAATCTTGAGTCATTTGAGGTTTCATCCAGAACAGCTGATGTGTCGAATGTTTAAGACCTCTGTATAGAGGCGACCGTAGAGCAACGTTTTTACTTTTGTCTGTTTAACATAAGTTTAGGTCGAATTTGTATAGGATCAGTACCGTTAAGGTGATTGAAAGACGGATCAAAAAGACAACTGAAAACGAGGATCTCAAAAATGTGAGGATTAGCTGTTGTTTTATTAAGTATGCCTAATATAGTTTACTTTTGTCCAGACTCAATCATTTTTTGGAAAGGTCAACTGTGTATTTTTATTTTGATTAATTCACTGATCATCAAAAATGTAAATGCTTTGAAACAATCAAGATCAACCTGATAAAACGGCTCATGCATCTCCCAACTTGGTGTCAAAAATCGTGAAGGCAAATCCAGATCACTTTCAATTTAAAAAGAAGTTCTCATTACAGGGCTATCCGAGATGTTGTTCTCAGCAGTTCGTTGAGGCAAAGTCCTGCAGGAGCTAAACTCATGATCTATTCTAAGCTAGGCATTCCCATAAGAGCTGTGGCACTTTTATTGAGTTTTGTCTCCCTGTGGCATAAGCCATTGCCGTTATGGGGGGCAACTCATCTCCAAGAAGATAAATTATGGAGTAGTGTGGTGACCATCGATAGTTTGGTCTGGAAGGGTCGAGAGGGTGAAAAAAAAATCAATGACATCACCAAAGACAATATCTTTGCTCGTCGCCTCTACCTCGATATATGTGGTCGAATCCCAACCGGTGAAGAGCTTGATGCATTCATGAAAGATAAACATCCAGCTAAGCGATCGATGCTCATCGACACCTTGTTGAATTCAAATGAGTACATCTACCACTATAGCACGATGTGGGCTGAAATGCTTAGAATCCCTGGAAAAGGACTCAAGGACAATTATAACCAAGAGTATATACACTGGGTGTGGGAGCGCCTTTACCAAAATGCCAAGTACGATGACATGGTTTACGAGCTGCTCACGAATATTGGTGATGTGCGGAACTCACCGGCAGCGAATTTTTACGCTAGAGATGAATTGACCGGTATTTTAGACACGGTCAACGCGACAACCCGTACTTTTCTCGGCACAAGGATCGGTTGTGCTCAATGTCACAATCATCGTTTTGATAAATGGACTCAAAAACAATTTTATCAATTTTCAGCGATCATGAATAAGGTGGTCAATAAACACCCAGATAAAAAAGTTGGCTTTTTCATGGCTCGTTACCACTACAAACTCATCGAAGAGGTGCTGCCCCTCAATCATTGGGATCGGATGGTTTTTGTCCCTAGTTTTAAGGGAGCGGTTTACAATGAGAAGAGAACACTCACTTTTCCCGAGAATTACCGTTACGATAACGCTCGCCCTGGGGACAAGGTTGACTCTGAAATCATCTTTGATTTTGGAAACCCGAAGGATAAAAGTGGTGATAATGAACTCATCAGGATGGCAAAATGGTTGACGGGCAAGGATAACCACCAATTCGCCTCGATGATGGCCAACCGTCTATGGAAAAAAAATTGTGGGGTTGCCTTTCTAGAACCTCTAGACGACTGGAAGGAAAGTCTGGTGTTTAAAAATCCAGATTTGTGGAAGGCGTTAGGTGATATTTTCATCAAAGTCGACTACGATATGAAAGCGTTCCTGAGTGTCCTGTACAATACCGAGGCGTATCAGTTAGCCGTGCACGAACGTCACGAAGTCAAGGTCGACAACTACAAGGGTCAAGGAGCCATCATGCGAAGACTGAGCGCAGAACAGCTCTACGATTCCATCCTCACCCTTCAACATGGTGACTTGTCCCAGCACAATAAGTTTAGTGATGACTATTTTGCTTTCCGCCGCGAAATGTTTGATCTGAGTGACCAATTTATCGATGACCTGAAAGCGATTTGGAAGAAGGACGGTAGGGTGAAGGACGCCAGAACCAATATCCAACCAGGACTGGTGGAATTGATGAAAGAGAAATATAAACCTCGCATCAAAAAAATTGTAGAAGACTATGGCTATAGTTATTCTGAAAATAAATCTAAATCTGTCAGGTATGGGACTTCAAACATGATGATGCAAGCTCAAAATATAAAAAACATGAGCTCGAAAAACTCGGAAAACATGATGTCGTACAATAAAAAGAGGAGAAAGGCAAGACCTGTCCTTCGTGCGGTTAACATGCGTGGTTCGAAATTTTTAAGCACCTTTGGAGCCACTGATCGTCAAACAACCAAGGTCGATAGCAATCGCGAGGCGGATATTCAACAGATCCTTTTGTTGCTCAACGATAGGCACGTGTCTAAGGTGTGTCTTGAATCCAGTTATCTCATGCGTGCTATTTCAAAAGAAAAAAGCGTTAAAGAGCAAATATCGGTTGCCTACACCAGTATCTATGCACGGGAACCGACCTTAAAGGAGCTGAAGTTCGGCTTAAACTTCTTTAAGGACCCTATAGATAAACAAGCTCCTTGGGCGGATTACCTCATCGCCATGATCAATTCGCCTGAATTTTATTTCATCCAATAGGTAGAGCGCCATGTTCAATCGTGGAATATACAAAACGAACGACCAACTTTCGCGGCGTGCCATCATTCAAGCCAGTGCTACATTGGGGTTGGGAGTGAGCAGTCCATGGGTTGAAAACGCTTTTGCTGAAAATAAAACATACTATGGCAAAGGCAAGAAAAGGGTTGTGCGGATATTTCTCCCCGGAGGTCTATCACACCTCGATAGTTTCGACCCTAAACCCGGTCAAGATGAAATCATGGGGGAGACAAAAGTCATTCGTACGAACACGGGTATTCAAGTCAGCGAGTTCTTTCCTGAGTTGGCCAAAAGGATGGACCGCATTGCACTCATTCGTTCCATGAGTTCCGGCGATGCGGACCACAGGCGGGCTGTGTATTTGTCCAATAATTCATACCCTATGCTCGGAACGACGAAGCACCCCGGCCTCGGTGCTTGGGTACACCGCATGAGGGGCAAGATCAACCCAAACCTACCGGCGTCGGTTTCTGTGGGAAGCTCTTTATCTGGTTTGAGTTCTGGCTACATGGGAGCAGAGTACGATTATTTTAGGTGTAAAGCAAAGGATCCACTGAAAGGTTTGGTCGCAGCAGATCCAAACTCAAAAGCTTTCACCAAGCGCTTGCAGTTGGTGACGCAAATGAGAAAAGACTTCCACTCTAAGTTTAAGTACGATAGCGTTGCCGCTTACCACTCGTTCTATAACGATGCGATCAAGTTCATGCGCTCCGAAGACTTGCAAGCCTTCGATATCGAGGCTGAAGTTCCCGAGATGCGCAAGCGATACGATGTTCCTTACGGAGACTCTTTGCTTTTGGCAAGGCGACTGATCCAACAGGGAGTGCAATTCGTGAATGTGAATTTAGGCAATTGGGATTTTCACTTCAACCTTTGGGATGATGATGCCTTTCCCCGCCAAGGGCCGCAGGTGGACAAAGCCGTAGCCACTTTTCTAGATGACCTCATGGAACAAGGCCTTTGGAAGGACACCATCGTGATGTTCACCACGGAGTTTGGTCGAAAACCGGACTTGGACTACAATGGTAAAACCTATGGCCGAGGTCATCACAATCGAGCCTTTTCCTCGTGGTTAGCTGGTGGTCCCATAAGGGGAGGTCTCGTTTATGGCGCGACCAATGAAAATGGAGAAAAGATCATTGAGAACGAAGTCTCTGTTCAAGATTATAACGCTACGGTCGCTAGCATCATGGGCTTACCCCTAGATAAGGAGGTCTATTCCGCAGATAATCGTCCATTCACCGTGGCCCGTGGAGGAAAAACCGTAAAGGCACTTTTTCGTGCATGAGGTTTCTCTTGTCGAGCATTCATGCAAATGTGGCGCAGGGAAGCTGCTCAAGGGCTTATCATAGGGATCTAAGCAAAACACCCCTATGAAAGTTATTCTTTAAACCGTGAAGGTCGTTCGTTTTGCTTAGATTGATGTTCATACCTATAGCTGTTGTCTTGTGCTACGGTGTAACGGCGATCTATCCTAAAGTCTTCCCTGAGCCAAGAGCTATTGAAAACAAAGCCTTGTCATTCCCTGAATTGCCCCCATTGCCTAGACTCAAATCCGAAGCTGATCGACCCGCCCCAAGGGTTAAAGTCATGATGGGCCTTGAAAAGGCAAAATTTGCTGTCGCAGAAGGGGCATACGGTTTGGCGTGTCGTGAATATAAAGCTGAAATGGCAAAGATGAATACTCGAAGACTTAAAAAATGGACCAAACGATACGCTGGGTAGGGAACAATACTGACCCCTTCAAAAGCATAATTTGACTTGAGCCAGTGTGAAAAAGACGGTCTAGCGGACATCGCCAAGGTCATATTTTTGATATCGCCAATGCTTTGGAGATTAGCTGAAGAGTGAGCCATGATGCAACGAGGATTGATATCTATAGGCGCAAACACAGCGACAATAGGAGCTCCCGCAGCTCTGCCATTCAACACATCGTCAGCGTTGGCGATGCCATAATGAGCCTGGCCCGTTGCAACCTTTTGAATCACCGGAGCATCGGGGCCGCCGGATTGGATCTCAACGCTGAGCTTGTGCCCCTTGAAGTGACCTTCTACCTCAGCGGCAAAATAGCCGCCATGTTCAGCTTCAGGAAACCAGTTGAGAGCTAGTTTGATATCCTTCTGGTCGCTATCGGATATGGGTTTTGCGCCGCAACCCACCAAACTCAAGGCCAGAGCGATAGTGAAAAGATTAAAATAGAGCCTCACGAGTTTATCCTCCGTTGCTTGAGGTGATAATGGTTCAAAAAGGCTTCGCCACCGCGATCGATGAAACAAAAAAGAGCCCAACCCAAAAGTGTGCTGAAGAGTATACTAGCGAACAGGAGATCGGTCTTGAGTTGGCCGCTACTCATCAGAATCAAGTAACCCAGACCGTAATCTTGTCCACCATAGCCCGCAGAAAACTCACCAACGATAGCACCGATGACCGAGAGGCCACAAGAAACCCTAAGTCCTGACCAAACGTGCTGTAGAGAGTGAGGGATCTGTAAATACCGCATGCGTTTCCACAAACTCGCCTCGTGAAGTTCAAAAAGTTCTATCCACTCCTTAGGCACTCTTGTTAAGCCAACCGTGGCACCTGCAATCACGGGAAACACCGAGAGGATCCAAGCGACGACGGCAACCCCCCAGAAACCGTGACCAACCCAAAGGATGATGAGAGGCGCGATGGCCACGATGGGAACGGTTTGAAAGAAAAGAGCGTAAGGGTACAGCCCCCGTTCTAACCAATGGGAAACAGAAAACAGTAAAGCACAAGCGTAGCCCAACACTAAACTGAATAGCAGCCCGGTGCTAGCCGCACTAGCCGTGTGGATGAGAGCGTTGAACAACTCGGGTGCCTTGCTGAGGATCACCTGAAAGACAGCACTAGGACTGGGCAATAAGTAGGGGGGGAAAGCACCCCAAGAGACGAGGGCCTGCCACAGGGAGAGCAGCACGATAAAAGTCCAAAACGGTGGCGCCTTGATAAGATTAAATATAGATTTGATCATGAGAACTGTGGCTTCATCCCATGCGCAATAGCGTCACTCAGTTTGTCGACTTGGCTCAGAAATCCAACCGACCTTTTCCACTCAAGGTTGCGAGGACCATCGGTGATCACCTTGTGTTCACAGACCCAAGGACCAGCAAGCTTTGGCATGACCAGCACTCGGTCCGCTAGGTAAACCGCTTCCTCAACACTGTGGGTCACCAAAACGAGGGAACTATTGCACCATTTTCGATAGCCTAAAACCTCGTCACCCATCGCTTTTCGTGTGATCTCATCAAGGGCGGAAAAAGGCTCATCCATCAGCAGCAACTGTGGTTTAGAAACCAATGCCCGCGCTAGGGAGACTCTCATTTTCATGCCCCCCGACAGTTGGTCTGGATAATGGTCACGGGCGGCAGACAACCCAACCAAACTGAGCACGTCATCGATGGACTGCCAAGTTTCTTTCCGCAATTGAAGACTCAGGGCGATATTGGCACTGACGGTCCTCCACGGCAGGAGCTGAGGTTCCTGGAAAACCATGCTGGTTTGGGGAGGATTGTTTTGATCAAAGTGAAGAACACCAGAATTCAAGGACAATAACCTAGCTAAAACACGGAGCAGTGTCGACTTTCCGCAGCCCGAAGGACCTAAAATCGCCACAAATTCCTCCCATTTAAGGTCCATGGACAGACTCTTAAAGATGTCACGTTCGGCGAAACTGAAACTTGCTCGCTCTAATCTGAACAAAAGGTCACTCCGTGAATCATCACATCATCTGTTGGGGCGATTTGGACCTTATTAAATAGAATCGTCGATCGTCTAGAGCGGATTGCACTTTCACATCGGGTTTAAAAAGGATCAGAGCCGATAAAACGCCTTCATGTATTTTGAACTTCCAGAGTTGAGTGTTCTTAGCTGGGCGATATCTGCCCTGTTGGGCATGTGTGTCGGTGCAGCTAAGGCAGGCTTGCCGGGCGTGGGCCTGCTGGTTGTTCCCTTGATGGCGGAGCTTTTCCCAGCTCGCTATTCAACGGGAGTTGTTTTGCCCATGCTCATCATCGCCGACATCTTTGCCGTTAAAGTGTATCACCGTCACGCCGACTGGCACAGGATCGTTAAGCTTCTACCACCGACTCTACTTGGGGTTGGTTTAGGTTATTTGATCATGGGAAAGGTGGACGATCAACAATTCAAGATGGTGGTTGGCTCAACCATTTTAGGCCTTGCTGTTTTGATGATATGTAATCAAAAAGGATGGATCGCTAAGGACAAAGTCCCAGAGGGCCACAGTTTCGCTTTCTTAACCGGAGCTTTAGTCGGAGTCACAACCATGATGGCAAACGCAGCGGGTCCCATCGCTGCAATTTATTTTTTAGCTTTGAGGCTAGACAAAACTCAATTTATAGGAACGAGTGCATGGTTTTTTTTGATTGTTAATCTTTTCAAAGTGCCTTGGAGTGTTCAACTCGGCTTTATCGACGCCAACAGCTTGAGTTTCAATCTCGTCCAGGTGCCTTTTATTATGGTTGGGATGGCTGCTGGAGTCGTGATTGTTCGCCGTTTGAGCCGCGAGCTTTTTTTTAAGATGGTGCTGGGTTTGACTTTATTTTCAGCGACAAGAATGATTTTTTCTTAGTTTAGAAGATATTTTTTATAAATTTATTTTTTCAAGGGAGTTTTTCACAGGAACTGATCTTGGTGTAATTTAACCAATTTTTGTTTTGTTGACTCGGACGGATCCTCCAACGGCAATGGCAGCAGCTATAATAATTAAATTTTTGGTAACTATTCAGGTAGGCTAAGCAAAAAAAACCAGGCTCAAGACAAAAAGGGGTAGGTATTGCGTTCCGGACGTTTAGATTAAACTGTCTGATCTTTTCAGATGTGAGCATCAACTATTTCTCCGCAGGAAAATCAACTTCATTCTGAGCATCCTGATGTTGGAAGACTGAGGGCCGAAAATCTTCGTCTGATGAAGGAGCTAGATTTGGCAAAATCTGAGATTCAGAAACTGAATGACAAACTCGCAAAGAACAGTGGTAACAGCAGTAAACCACCATCAACTGACTGGATTAATAAGCCTGCTCCTAAAAGTCTAAGAGGAAAAAGTGGCATGAAGGTTGGTGGTCAACCTGGTCATAAAGGGCATCATTTAAGTTTCAGCGAAGAGCCAGATAAGATTTTTTTGCACAATCCAAAGGAATGCAACAAGTGTGGATCAATTTTATGCGGAGAGTCGATCAGTTACGAAAGACGTCAAGTTATTGATCTTATCGACAACCGTAAGTTCACGACAGAGCATCGAGCGGGAGTGAAAGCCTGCGCCGATTGCAATGCCACATCTAAAGGATTATTTCCTGAGGATGTTACAGCACCTGTTCAATATGGCCCATCGGTGAAAGCAATAGCCACTTACCTCAATAAACGACAGATGATCCCTTTTGCTCGAACAGCAGAAACACTACAAGATCTTTTGGGGATTAAATTGAGCGCTGGAACTATTGTCACAATGGTCAAGGAAGCATCTGATTTGTTGGAAGACGTCGACAATGACATTAAGGAAACGATACGAAACTCTCCTGTCGTCAATTTTGATGAGAGTGGAATGAATGTAAACGGTGACAGACACTGGGTACACGTTGCGGTCACAAATGTTGCCAGTCATTTTTATTCTCATCAAACACGAGGACCAGAGGCTATGGATGAAATGGGCATTCTCCCTGAATTCTCAGGATTTCCCATCCATGATCACTGGAAATCATATCTCAAATACACCAATTCCAGCCACTACTTATGCAACGCTCATCACCTCAGAGAGCTTGAGTTCATTCATGAACGTTATCGTCACTCATGGGCAAAAGATATGCAGGAGCTTTTGAGAGAGGTCAAAAAAGAGGTTGAGTCATTGAAAGATAAAGGCTTGCTATCGATACCCGTAGATAAACGAAAGCTCTTCGGCGATAAATACGATGAGATCATTGCTAAAGGATATCTAGAAGACCCTCCTGTTCCTATAGATCCAGCAAAGAAGAAAAAACCTGGACGAGTAGCCCAAAGCAAAGGGCGAAATTTACTGGATAGGCTGAAGAATTTTAAAGACTCGGTACTGGGTTTCATGAACAGCTTTTCTGTTCCTTTTGATAATAATCAAGCGGAAAGAGATGTTCGAATGTTAAAGGTGCAACAGAAAATATCTGGAACGTTTCGCAGTGAACAAGGCCCGAGAGATCACTGCCGAATCATGGGCTACATCTCAACAATCCGCAAGAATCATATAAATGCGATTGAGGCAATGCGGAGCGTCTTCCTAGGCACACCAATTCTTCCAGATGGAGTAGGTAGCGGATGAGTAAACTGATAAAGTCAGATATTGATGACGATATCATTCTGAAATATCGTAAACGAATAATCAGAAACAAAGATCTCATTGATATAAAAAACCTGATTCTAGAGCACCCTGATGCCAGCCGCCGTCGCCTATCCGCGCTTTTATGCGAGCTGTGGGATTGGCGTCAAGACAACGGTATGCTCAAGGATATGGTCTGTCGTTCTCTGATGCTGATTCTGCATCGCGCTGGTCATATTCAGTTACCAGAAGTCAGATGCACTCCGAGAAACCCAATTATTGAGCGACACAGCCCAAAAGAGCTAGAAGATACCTTCGACAGGTCAGAGATCACCTCTTCAACAAAAGATATCTCTCATTGTATTAAAATGGAGCAAGTGAGGAAGACGGAGTTGGAACCGACATTCAACAGCTTGATCCAGAGCCATCACTATCTTGGTTACACGAATCCAATTGGAGAACATCTCAAATATATGTTCATTCTGAATGATCGCCCAATTGCCTGTGCGTTGTGGACGTCGTCAGCATTAAAAATAAAACCCCGAGATGAATATCTGGGTTGGTGTCCCGTTGCCCGTGAAGCCAATGTTCGTATGATTGCATATAATAGCCGTTTTTTAGTGCTCCCATGGGTCAAGATTAAGTATCTTGCCTCTCATTTATTGGGAAAGATGTCTAGGCAGATTTCAGAGGACTGGATGTCTTTGTACCATCACCCCATCCATCTGTTAGAAACTTACATCGAGCCAAAAAGATTTAAAGGAAGTTGCTATCGAGCTGCTAATTGGAAAATGGTCGGCACGACCAGGGGCATGGGAATTCGAGCGAAGACATGTGTAAAAAATCGGTCAGAAAAAGAGATGTTCGTTTATGCCTGTTCGAAAAATTCTCTAAAAAAGCTGTGTCAGGTACCTGAATAGTTACGATATGGAATATAAAACTGATCCTTCTTTATCATGTGAAGAAACTCGACTCCCGCAATAAGCATCTCCCCCGAACCTTTCGACTTAAACCCTAACATGGGTATAACTCTGAGTTTTGGACCTCGGTGATCTTGCTCAATAATATTGTTCAGGTACTTACATTTCCGAATTACAATCCGGTTCTTTTTGTGCTTTCGTACGTTCAATTTCTCGAGAGCTGCCTTATTCG
>JACLAC010015632.1_pt1 | contig 18740 bp, 14 predicted proteins | sample 8027881 | NCBI WGS metagenome assembly JACLAC01 (sample SAMN15725517, study PRJNA655200) | protist metagenome | isolation source: fluorescence activated cell sorting (FACS) single amplified genomes of... | place: Spain: Blaines Bay Microbial Observatory, Mediterranean Sea | collected 2016-01-19 | reverse complement strand
GGGGATTGTTCAGCCCACCATGAATCACTAGGGTTTATAAGTGACGCATAAACAGGGGCATACTCGATTAATTCTCTAAGATAAGAGTAAGCCTCTTCAGGAGTAGTAACGACTTTACGCATAGAGTGATTATGACATTATTACCACAACCTATAAAAAACGGTGGGAAGTGGAAGTCTTCCATAAATCACTGAAATAAAATGCGAGCCTTGGAAAGTCCCCAACCAAACAAAAAGTGACACAATCAAATCACGTGTTTATGTCAATATATGCAACCTACGTGGTAGATTAGCTTAATTCTATTTACTCCGTAACATCAGTTATTAAAATAAGTCATTATATTTCACTGAAATATAAAATTAACCTGATTTAATATTGCGATAAATATATAAATTTAATTATTAATAAATGAACCCTCTAAATCGAAATTTTTCATCATTATCACCAACAAATTCAAATGCAAGCCAAAGCCCTCAAAACGAGGACGCGCCAACAAGTAGTGGCGCTTTGAGTGTAGTTGATATCAGGGCATCTTCTGCGCCAGAAACACAAGCTCAAGACGCTTTTTTTATACCACCAAATCAGCAATTACAAGGATCACAAGTACTGCCCGCTTTAAGTACACAGCCTGAAAATTTAGGTGCATCTAGCATTACGAGCGAACAAGAAGGAAAACTGAATAACGTAACACCTGTGCCTGTTTTCTCAGATTCAATCTATAGAAATGGAAATTTAACAGGAAAAAGCAGGCAGGCTTTAAATCAATATTTGAAAGGCGTATTCACTTGTTTACCAGAAGTTAATTGTGATTTATATCGAAGCGATGTAACAGAAAAAATAAGAGCTGCAAACAATACGTTTTCATTAGATGATTTAGGGCGAATATTAAACAGTTATTTTGCTATAAACTATGCACCTCATACAGATCTTAAATTAGATTTTCAATGGCCTGATGCTGAAAAAATAAAAACATACAATTCATGCTCAAATAACATTAGAACTTCTGTAAGTGACGATTTAAAAATAAAAGTAGCTAAGCGTTATATTGAATTGAAAAAAAATATTAATTATGCTCCACAGGATATACATCTCAACGCGGCGTTTGCTTATTGTGTGTCACCTGAAACAATAAAGCACTGGATTACTCATGGAAAAAAATATAATAGGCAAAGTCATGCATCGACTTCAACACTGAGACAAACACAAACACAAACACAAACACAAACACAAACACAAACACAAACACAAACACAATATCAGCCCTTTAATATTGGTCTAGCGTTAGATGCTGCATTTATTGAAGTAATGGATGCAGTCTCTTGGCCTGTATTAGTGGATCCATTTGATGCGAAATCTAGGGTTGAAATTGGATACTTTATCATGCAGAACACACCAGCAGATGCGAGAGTATATTATTACGCAGCGCAGCATTATGGCGTCACTTATCAAGATATTTCTTCTTGGGTTTTAAATGCTTACGATTTTTATTATTCAACTGCTCGCTAGCAATGTTTTTAGTTTTAATAGCTGATGTGGACACAGTAACTGATCTTACACAAAAATGTATTATAAAATAGGCGGGTGAGAAATGCTCATTTAAATTTATACACTGATTATTTATTGTGTGCTTTTAATCAAGCTACTGCGACAGGTCTACTTGCTATGGTTGATGGAAAAGTTAGCCACGACAAAATAACTCGTTTACTTTCAAGCAATTAATGTACATTTTCCGATCTTTGTCTGCATGTGAAGTTAACGGTAAAAGAAATTGTTGATGATAATTCTTATTTGTGATTATGAAATTATTACCACAACCTATAAAAAACGGTGGGAAGTGGAAGTCTTCCATAAATCACTGAAATCAAATGCGAGTCTTGGAAAGTCTCCAATTATACCCTTCATCCTTGAAACTGCAGATGCGCTGGCGGCTCGAATCCACCCTAATCACATCTTTTATCTATGCGCGTGGATAAGAATTGTTTGCCGTCTTCCTGCATCTTCAAGATAATGGGCATAAACACATGTATATAGGGATGGTGGTATGTCTCAAGCTATAACAAATACACAAACACAATTTCGTATTGAGGAAGATCTACTCGGCGAGCGAAAAGTGCCCGCAGCGGCGTATTACGGTATTCATACATTGCGTGCTGTAGAAAATTTTTCAATTTCCAGCAACAGCATCTCTGATATTCCTGAGTTTGTTCGCGGTATGGTCTTTACCAAAAAAGCGGCGGCAATGGCAAATAAAGAGTTAGGGGTTATTCCGCCGGATATTGCCGATCATATTATGCGCGCTTGCGATTTAATTCTAACAACGGGCGTTTGTATGGATCAATTCCCATCTGATGTTTACCAAGGCGGCGCTGGCACATCTGTTAATATGAATGCGAATGAAGTGATTGCAAACCTCGCTCTTGAGCTTATCGGACAAGAAAAAGGCAGCTACCACATAATCAACCCAAACGATCATGTTAATAAAAGCCAATCTACAAATTGCGCCTACCCCACAGGTTTTCGCGTTGCAGTGTTTAACAGCATTTTAATCTTAATAGATGCAATTGCTTTGCTCCAAGCAGACTTTGATGCCAAGGCAAAAGAATTTAGCCAAATTTTAAAAATGGGGCGTACCCAACTGCAAGATGCTGTACCCATGACGGTTGGACAAGAATTTCATGCCTTTGCGGTATTATTAAAAGAAGAAATTAAAAATTTAAAATACACCGCTGAATTATTACTTGAAGTGAATCTTGGGGCTACAGCTATTGGCACTGGCTTAAATGCTGCCGCAGGTTATCAAGCCCTTGCTGTGCAACATTTAGCTGAAATAACAGGGCTTAATTGCACTCCTGCTGAAGATTTAATCGAAGCGACTTCCGATTGCGGCGCGTATGTTATGGTTCATAGCGCGTTAAAACGCCTCGCAATTAAAATGTCTAAAATTTGTAATGATTTACGTTTACTTTCATCAGGGCCAAGAGCTGGCTTTAATGAAATAAACTTGCCTGAAATGCAAGCAGGCTCATCCATTATGCCTGCAAAGGTGAATCCGGTTATTCCAGAAGTTGTCAATCAAGTCTGTTTTAAGGTTATCGGCAACGACACAACGGTTACTTTTGCCGCAGAAGCGGGGCAATTGCAATTAAACGTTATGGAGCCCGTCATAGGACAAGCCTTATTTGAATCCATTAGCCTTTTAAAAAATGCTTGTACCAATTTAGGTGAAAAATGCATTCGAGGGATCACAGTAAATCAAGAGGTGTGTGAGAATTTTGTTTTAAATTCTATTGGCATCGTTACCTATTTAAACCCTTTCATTGGGCATCATGAGGGGGATATTGTCGGTAAAATTTGTGCAGAAACAGGAAAGAGTGTCCGTGAGGTTGTTCTAGAGCGTGGTCTTTTAACCGAAGATCAAATAGATGATATTTTTTCTATCGAAAATCTAATGCATCCAGAATATAAAGCAAAACGCTATCGTTAAACGTTTTATACCCTTCATCCTTGAAGTTGCAGATGCGTTGGCTGCCTTCATTCACTTGCCGTCTTCCTGCATCTTCAAGTTTATTGGGTATACTCAAGATACTTGAAGTTGCAGAAAGAGCGCATCTTCAAGTATCTTGGGTATATTTCTAAATAGAGAAAATTATAAAACGATAAAATTATGTCACAATCATGGTTAAAATGGAGTACCACCAGCACTCTTTTAATGCTGTTTACTTTTTCAGTTTCAGCACAATTAAATTTAAATCCTTTTAAAGGTGTTACGAATACGGCTAATACTATTAGTTTTGTTCCTGCGGATCAGGCGTTTCATTTCAATTTTTCACAACATGAAAATAAGGTTTCATTAAAATGGAATATATTGCCTGAGTATTATTTATACCAAGATAAAATTAAGGTTATTCCTAACAAAAACACCCAAATTGGTAATATTAATTATCCTGAAAGTATTTTGCATACGGATGAGTTTTTTGGTGAAACGGGAATTTATAAAAAAGAGCTCATACTCAATATTGATTTATTAAAGGCAACTCCGCATTCAAATTTAACCGTATATTACCAAGGCTGCGCGGCGGCAGGTTTTTGTTACCCCCCTGAAAAAGTGGATGTACCTTTAAGTGCTTTTTCAACGTCTTTAAAAGCCAACAAGGATCAAAGTGAAAACCTGCAAGAAAACCAAATAGAAATTCAAACAAAACCATCACCAAATACCAATACAACAAATACAAACAACACCAACAAAGTCAGCAGCCTCGCTGATAACTGGTGGCAGCCTTTGCTCTTTTTAGCTTTAGGAATTGGGCTTGCCTTCACCCCTTGCGTTCTGCCTATGTACCCTATATTAACCGGCATTGTGCTAGGCGGTGGGAAGTTATCTCACGGGCAAACCTTTCGTTTATCCCTACTATATGTTCAAGGTATGGCGCTAACTTATACCTTATTAGGGCTTGTTGTGGCATCGGCTGGGTTACAATTTCAAGCAGCCTTGCAAAACCCTTATGTGCTAGGAGGGTTAAGTACGGTTTTCCTTTTGCTCGCCGCTTCCATGTTTGGCGCGATCAATCTGCAACTTCCTGCCTCAATACAAACTTATTTAAGCCAATTAAGTAACCAACAACAGGGGGGCAATAATGCGGGCGTTTTCACTATGGGGGCGATTTCTGGGCTTATCTGTTCACCCTGCACAACAGCGCCTTTATCGGGTGCACTCTTATATGTTGCCCAAAGTGGCGATCTATTAACAGGTGCTATCACCTTATATGCCTTAGCGCTCGGAATGGGCATTCCACTTATTTTAGCGGCAATGTTTGGTAATAAATTATTACCCAAAGCAGGGGGCTGGATGGACAGCATCAAAACCTTCTTTGGTTTTGTATTAATTGCTGCGGCTATTTTCTTTATGGAGCGCATTTTATCCCCTGCTGTATCAAATGGTATTTGGATTTTATGGCTCTTTTTACTCTCTTGTTGGTTGTTTCATATTAGCCGTTTATTACAGGTTAAAAAATTCAGTACTGCGTTAGCCGCTATTGCAATTTTGGGTATAAGTAGCAGCGCTATTTTTAGCTATCACCACTATTTTGCGCCCATTAAAGTAAACCAAAAAACCGCGCTTCATTTTACCCAAATAACCTCAGTTGATGAGCTAAACCAAGCATTAGCCCAAGCAAAAGCCGATAAAAAAGCAGTAATGCTCGATTTTTATGCTGACTGGTGCGCAGCATGTAAAGAATTTGAAAAGTACACTTTTCACGACCCAAGCGTTGCAACAAAATTAGACTCATTTGTTTTGCTGCAAGTAAATGTAACAGAAACCAACGCTGCAAATATTGCCCTTCTTAAAGATCTTAATGTTCTGGGTTTACCCACCATTGATTTTTGGAATGAAAAGGGAGATTTACTGCAAGATGCAAGGTTAACCGGTTTTGTTAAAGCGCAGCCTTTTATGGCGCATTTAAAACTAAATGAATTAATCAAAGAAAATACCCTTTCTCAATAAAAAACGGAGCCCTTCATTTTTAAAATGAAGGGTATAGATTTATTGGGTTATAGCTCCTATCTTACTCTCCAATTTATTGAACATCAGATGCCAGAATGTTAGCTTTTCGTTCAGGATACGGTTTTGAAGAACAGAGATTGTTATGGATGCACAACACACTATCCTCATTGCAGATGATCACCCACTTTTTCGTAATGCTTTATTTCAATCTATTGATAGTTCAATAAAAGGAACTCTTTTACTTGAAGCCGATTCTCTTGATTCCTCATTTGAACAGCTTGAAAAAGAACCGGATATAGATCTCTTATTGCTTGATCTTAAAATGCCGGGTACAAACGGTATATCAGGCTTAATTCAATTACGCACTCACTACCCAGAGCTACCCATTGTTGTGATTTCTGCCAATGAAGAAGCCACTACTATTCGCCAAGTAAAGGCGACGGGGGCATTGGGGTTTATTCCTAAATCCAGCGATATGCGCACTTTAATATATGCTTTACATCATGTATTAAAAGGCGATACTTATTTTCCAACTTGTAATAAAGACGATGATAAAAAACCAGAATTTACGTCTTTAGAAAAAATAGCAACCTTAACTCCACAACAAAAAAAAGTGTTAGACATGCTCTCTGATGGGCTCTTTAACAAACAAATCGCCCATGAACTTGATGTTTCAGAGGCGACAATCAAAGCCCACATGACGGCTATTTTTAGAAAACTCAATGTAAGAAACCGCACACAAGCCGTTATTTTACTTCAGCAAATATATACAGATCATTAGATTTCACCCATTAAAAAAGCGCATCCATAAATGCGCTTTTCTTTAGCATACCTTTATCTTTAAAACTGCAAATGCGTTGGCTTTGCTCATTCACCTCAATTACATAGCTTGTCTATGCTCATGAGAATAAATTGCTTGCCGCTTTTCTGCATTTTCAAGTTTATTGGGTATAAATCTATATTCTTCAGTTTTTTTTTAAATAAAAAAACACAGATCAGATATGGGCTGGTTCATTTAAAGCTTGTTGCAAAATCACTCTCAATTTAATGGGTTTTACCGGTTTTGCGATATAGGCGTACCCTTTTTCTTTAATTAAAATGCGGGTATCTTGGCTTCTATCTGCCGTAATAACCCCTCCGATAAAGGGTTTGTCGCCTAAAATACAGCGGCATTTTTCTAAAACATCAAGCCCTGTTTCTAACGATGAAAGGTGATAGTCACTTAAAATAACATCGGGTTTTAAGCCCCCGCGTAAATGGGCTTCCACTTCTGCTAAATTTTCAGCTAATTGAACTTCAGATCCCCAGCGGGACAATAAGCTTCTCATGCCTGACAAAATATTTTTTTCATTATCAATACAAAGCACGCATAAATCCGCAAAAGGCAAAGGCTCGCTTTGAACTAACTTGTGGCTTTTATCTTCAATTAATTGAGCAGAATCAAAAAGAATACGAGGGGCTTCAATAGCAAAAACCGTGGCTTGATCGGGCCAAGAGCGCAAGCTTAACGGCTGCTTTAATATCCGGCTTATCCCCCTTGCAATCGCAAGCCCTAACCCCAAACCCAGCTCGCTGCCTTTTCTATCTATACGTGTGAATTCATTGAAAATATCTTGTTGTTTATTTTGAGCAATGCCCGCGCCATTATCCCAGACTTCAACGCGGCAGCTATTTTTAAACCGGCGCACCCCAAGCAAAACACGCCCTTTAGGGTTATAACGAAACGCATTGGTGAGAAAATTTTGCAAAACTCGTCGAAGTAAACGTTTATCAGATCGAATATAAAGCTTTGTATGTTGCACTTTAAAATCAATCCCTTGCTGATTCGCAATCATGCCAAATTCAGCTGCAAGGGCAGAAAAAATATCATCAAGGGCGAAATCTTGTATCACCGCTTTCATTTTCCCTGATTCTAAACGTGATATATCTAATAAATCGCTGATCAGATCTTCTGCTGCTCCTAAAGCGCTTTCGATATGATAAGCCACTTTTTTTACCTCGTTATCAACCGCCATCTCACTTAATGACGAAGCAAATAAACGCGCCGCATTTAAAGGCTGCATAAGATCGTGGCTAACAGCGGCTAAAAAACGGCTTTTTGATTGAGAGGCAAGCTCTGCTTTTTCTGTGGCTCGGGTTAGCCGATAATTTAACATTTGAAGGCTTTGTGTGCGTGCAATAACCCGCGCTTCAAGGTTTTCATTCGCTTGTTTTAATGCTTTTTCTGCATGCATAAACGCCGTAATATCTGTAAAGCTCATAACAAAACCGCCTTCCGGCATCGGGTTACCCTGCACTTCAATAACCCGCCCATCAGGATGCACCCGCGAAGAAGTATGAGGCGCACCTTGGTGTAAATACGCAACTCTTTTAGTAATATGCGTTTCAACGTCTCCCTCGCCACATAAACCGCGCGCAGCGTTATAACGAATAACCTCTGCGATCGGACAGCCCACTTGAATAAGCTCTGGTGGAAAATCAAATAACTCCACATATCGCTGGTTCCATGCAACGAGCCGCAATTGTTTATCAACCACTGAAATCCCTTGATTTATATGCTCTATCGCCCCTTGTAATAAGCCGCGACTAAAATCAAATAATTCTGAGGCTTCATCGACAATTGTTGCCACTTCCCTTAACCGCATCGTTCGCGTTTGCAAAGCAAAAATCAAAATGCGTTTGGCAGAAGAAAGCCCAAAAACCTCAGCTAATAACCCCTCGGTATATTTTATTAATGCAGGGCTTGCTTGCAGATCTTGAGATAACACCTCCCCTGTTTTTTGGCTAAAAGCACGAAAAGCTTCACGCGTATTAGTAAAACCAACAAAACGTGCGGCTAACATTTCAAGCTCAACCACGCTTATCTGCGCTTGATAATGCGCAGAGGATCGGTTCCTTGCTTTGCGCCAATATCGACCTAACACTAAAGCCAGTGTTAACAGCGCTAATGCACCAGCGACAATCATCCATTTGCTTGACATCACATTCCAATCCTTATCACCTTAAAAAATCTATTTATACCCTTCATCCTTGAAGTTGCAGATGTGTTGGGTTTTTTCGTTCACCCCAATCACATCGTTTCTATGCTCATGGGGACTCATTCCTTTGCCGCCTTTTTGCATCTTCAAACATTGTGGGAATATGCTTTTTTTATTAGCGTTCAAATCCTACCAAACTGCTTTCTTAAGTCGCTTGCTTTTTAGATGCAAGGGTCGCATTCTACGCCCGAAATAATGCCAGCCATTATTAAAACCATCCCCTATACCCGATAAATTTGAAAATGCCAAAAGGCGACAAGGGAATGAGCGCCAAGAGCATAAGCAAACAGTGTGATCAGGATGAATTTGCACTGCTAACGCATTAGCAGCTTCAAAGATAAAAGGGTATATGTTTATTTTTTTAAGTTAATGAGGCTTGTCATGAAGACACTTAGCCACCGCTATCGCCAAGCGCACAAGGAAGCTAAATACAGCGTAATACTGGCGCTGCTTTATTTTATTTGGTGGTATGGTTCCGCATACAGTTTTGCACCTTCCATAAATTCAACTGCGTTTCCTGAGCTTTATGCAGGGCTCCCTCTTTGGTTTTTGCTTTCCTGCATCATAGGTCCACTCGCTTTCACTGGGCTTGCAGCCTTAATGGTTACCTTTTTGTTTAAAGATATGCCTCTTGACGTTGAGCAAGACACGGCTATTGAGCAGGGAAGTAAGCATGAATAGCGAACTCATCATTCCAATGTCTATTTATCTTCTTGCTGTATTTGGTCTCGCTTTTTATGCCAAAAAAGTCGGTGACAAAGCGATCAGCAAACAGAAAAATGGATTTTTAAACGAGTATTTACTCGGCAACCGTAATATGGGTGGGTTTGTGCTTGCGATGACGCTCGCGGCAACCTATGCAAGCGCAAGCTCTTTTATTGGCGGCCCAGGGGCTGCTTATACATTCGGATTAGGCTGGGTTTTACTTGCGATGATCCAAGTACCTGCGGCGTGGTTAACCCTTGGCGTTCTTGGGAAAAAATTTGCCATTGAAGCGCGTAGGCATAACGCACTGACCCTAAACGATATTTTATACGCTCAATTTAAAAGTCGCTCGGTTGTTATTTTCACCTCCCTTTCATTGTTGCTCGCCTTTTTTGGCGCAATGGTGGTGCAATTTGTAGGAGGAGCGCGTTTATTACAAAGCATCACAGGGCTTTCTTACCAACATGGTTTATTTATTTTTGCCGCAACCGTCGGGCTTTATACCTGCATAGGTGGGTTTCGCGCTGTGGCATTAACCGATACCGTGCAAGGGCTAATGATGATAATCGGCACTGTTGCCCTGCTAGCTGGCATCATTTATAGCGGCGGCGGATTAAGTGAGATAATCACCAAGCTTCATCATATTGACCCTGCTTTAGTTTCACCTTATGGGCAAGATAACTTTATCTCCCAACCTTTTATTCTAAGTTTTTGGGTTTTAGTCTGTTTTGGTGTGATTGGCATTCCCCCCATCGCCATGCGCTGCATGACTTATCAATCCAGCAAAGCGTTACATAAAGGCATTGTAATAAGTACCGCTGTGGTTTCTTTTTTAATGCTTGGGGTGCATTTATCAGGCGCACTTGGGCGCGTTATCGTGCCGGAGCTCACTCATTCTGATCAAATAATGCCCGTTTTGATGATGACGGTATTACCGCCTTTTGTCGCGGGTATTTTTTTAGCAGGCCCAATGGCTGCAATAATGTCAACGGTTGATTCTCAGCTTATTCAAGCATCAGCAACCTTATTAAAAGATCTCTATCTTAACTACATCAACCCGAAAGGGATTGATGACCCAGAGATGGAAAAAAAGCTCCCTGCGCTTTCCATGTGGGTGACAGGGATCTTTTTATCACTGGTGTTTGCTGCCTCACTAAACCCGCCAGACATGATTATATGGCTGAATTTATTAGCAATTGGCGGCATGCAAGCGGTGTTTTTATGGCCACTTATCCTCGGGTTATATTGGAAAAAAGCCACTGCCGCAGGCGCACTTAGCTCTATGGTGACAGGTATGTTTAGCTACATTTTGCTTTCACATTTAAAACCTGACATGGCAGGCATGCATGCCATCGTACCCACACTTGCCCTTGGGTTTATTGTTTTTGTGTCAGTAAGTCTTTATCAGCACAAAACAAACCCAAAAACCGAGCAAGCGCTAGAGCAATAAACTTATTAATTTACAAATAAAATAGTTAAAGATACAAAAAGCCAGTAAGTGAATAAGCACCCAGTGCATATACCCTTCATCCTTAAAAATGCAGATGCGTTGGCTTTGCTCATTCACCCCAGTCACATAGTTTATCTGTGCTCATGGGGATGAATGAATTTGCCGCCTTTCTTCAAGTATCTTGGGTATATGTGATTAGGATGAATAAAAAAAGCCGCTTTTCGCGGCTTTTTTCTTCCCATTTAAATTTTAATTCCCCCAACGCCATCATCCATAAAGCACAAAAGAAGGGCGCGGTTTGCTATGCCGTGTGGCTATTTTTTATGCTAGAATCCGGCTCTTGCTATTTTTTACAAATCAACAGCGAAAAATCATGCCTTGGATTCAAATCAAATTAAACGCTACAGCAGAAACCGCTGAAGCGATTGGCGATGTTTTAATGGAAGAAGCAGGGGCTTTGTCCGTCACTTTTGTTGATGCGAAAGACACCCCTGTTTTTGAACCTATGCCAGGTGAAACCCGTTTATGGGGCGAAACTGACATCGTTGCACTTTATGATGCAAATACCCAAATGGATGAAGTAGTTGCACTTTTAAAAGCCCATCCGCTTTTAGGGGAACATTTCACCCATAAAATAGAACAGCTCGAAGATAAAGACTGGGAACGCGCTTGGATGGACAACTTTAAACCAATGCGTTTTGGTCAACGTTTATGGGTTTGTCCGAGTTGGTGTGAGCCGCCTGAACCAGAAGCCGTTAATATATTGCTAGATCCAGGCCTTGCCTTTGGTACAGGCACGCACCCAACAACAGCACTCTGTTTAAAATGGTTAGATAGCCTTGATTTAAAGGGAAAAACTATTATAGATTTTGGTTGTGGTTCAGGTATTTTATCCCTTGCGGCACTATTACTTGGCGCTGAAAAAGTGATAGGAATTGACATTGATCCCCAAGCGCTTCAAGCCTCAAAAGACAACGCTGAACGCAACAAGGTCGCTGATCGCCTTAAGCTCTATTTGCCACATGAAACACCAGAAGATCTACAAGCGCACATTGTTGTTGCGAATATTTTAGCCGCGCCTTTACGTGAACTTTCGCCTGTTATCAAAAACTTAATCGCACCTAACGGCAAGCTTGCTATGTCAGGTGTATTAGAGAGCCAAGCCGAGTCAGTGGCAGATTGTTATCGCGATGCACTTTGTATTCATGAAATAGTGGTTCAAGAAGAATGGTGTCGCATTACAGCGGATAAGATTTAAAAGACTGAATTTGGCAAAATTGCGCCTTTTAAAAACCAAATTCACGTTTTTTTTAGAAAATCAAGCGTAGATGCTCAAATATTGTCCTTTTCAGACTGCAAAAAAATGCGTAAAATGCGCGCCCTTGCTAAGAGAGAAGGTATCCCCGTGCGGATAGGTTCATACAAACTGAAAAACAATCTGATTGTTGCCCCCATGGCAGGTGTCACAGACCGACCCTTTCGTGAATTATGCCTACGCTACGGCGCAGGTATGGCTGTCAGTGAGATGATGTCATCCAATCCTTTGATGTGGCACACCGCCAAATCAAAAGATCGCATGGTGCATTGGGATGAAAAAGGGGTGCGATCCGTACAAATCGCAGGGGCTGAGCCCACTCTTATGGCAGATGCCGCCCGATATTGCGTTGCAAATGGAGCGCAAATCATCGACATCAACATGGGATGCCCTGTAAAAAAGGTTAATCGTAAACTGGCTGGATCAGCACTCCTGACTCGACCAGATATCATCGAGCAAATCCTTAAAGCAGTAGTTGCAGCGGTGGATGTACCTGTCACCTTAAAAACGCGCACAGGCTGGGATCTAGACAATAAAAACTGTGTCCAGATCGCAAAAATTGCTCAAAACTGCGGCATACAAGCACTTGCCTTACACGGCCGAACCCGTGCTTGCATGTATAAAGGGGAAGCGGAGTATGACAGTATTCGCGCTGTAAAAGAGGCGGTATCAATACCCATTATTGCAAATGGTGATATTGATTCACCACGAAAAGCGAAGTATGTACTGGATTACACAGGCGCTGATGCTTTGATGCTAGGTCGCTCTGCACAAGGACGACCTTGGATATTTAAAGAAATAGATCATTACCTCACCAAAGGCGAGCTCATTGAAGCCCCTCCTTGGGATGAAGTAAAAACAATTTTGCTTGCTCATGTTCAAGAGCTGCATCATTTTTATGGTGAAGTCAAAGGGTTACGTATCGCACGTAAACACGTGGGGTGGTACTTGAAAGAACATGAACAATGTGATGCGTTTCGGCACACTTTTAACGCTATCGAGCATGCTTTTGCACAAATCGAAGCATTAAATGCGTATTTCGAAACCCAAGATTACCTCAAAAATATTGTATAAATACGAGAAGAGCTGACAGAGTATGTTCGAACAAAACCTGACTTCAGAAGCATTGACAGTGACAACTGTGACTTCACAAGATCAAATCACCCAGAAGCCACTTCGTGACTCAGTAAAAGCCTCACTGAAAAATTACCTCGCTCAGTTGAACGGCCAAGAAGTTAACGATCTATACGAGCTAGTGCTGGCAGAAGTTGAGCAACCACTTTTAGACACTATCATGCAATACACCCGTGGTAATCAAACCCGCGCGGCAACCATGATGGGGATCAACCGTGGTACGCTACGTAAGAAACTGAAAAAATACGGCATGAACTAAGAAATTAGCGCAAAGCCTATACCCAAAATAGTTGAAAATGCACGTTCACTTATCTCTATGCGCATAGCAAATTGTGTGACGAAATGAGATAAAATGACGTATACAGTGCTGTGAAATGGAATAAATTTCACCAACACATCTGCATTTTTAAAGTGGCGGGTATACGATAAAAAAGCCGTTCTCCAAATATTTGGGACGGCTTTTTTATAATTTATATACCCCGCCATACTTGCAAGCTAGATCCACGCATCCATGCGTTAAACCTTAAAAAAGACGTCAAGCTATTTATGATCCAATAATTGGCAGCATTTATCGAATATACCTAAAATACTTGAAGATGCAGAAAGGCGGCAAATTTATTCATTTTCATGAGCATAGATAAACGATGTGATTGGGGTGAATGAGCAAAGCCAACGCATCTGCCGCTTCAAGGATGAAAGGTATAAACCTAAATACAAGCGAAATAACATAGTCAAACACCTAGATTTTCAAGAATAATGGGGATTTTAAACACTAAAAATCAGCATATAATTACATCAACTTAAGATCATTTTTTACTAAAAAAATCTTTGATTCGTTTGTCAAAACCATCTTTTGATTTACTTTTTTCATCACTTTCGTCAGCACCCATCACTAGATGCACTTGCTTCATTGTTTTCGTCAATCTTAGTGAAAACTATTTTTGTCCTTTTTTTAGGCTGTTCCACTTCTGATACATCGACACTTGAAGCTGCGGCTTCCTCTGCTTTTTCTTCCTCTTCTTCCAACTTCACACGCGAAGTTGCTACAAATGAATCTTTTGTTAACTCTGTAGTATCACAATCCTTAAGCGCGCCTTTTACAATTTCTCGAATATCATCATCAACAAGCATATGTAATGAAGTGCCATCACCATTCGCCTCTAAATGCCCATCTTTAAGGTTGTACCCAATCTTATCAAGTTCTAGATCATTGAGTTTATAAATGATTCCAACCTCCTCATATTGCGGAGGATACTGAGCAGAAATTTCCCCTTTCATCTCACTTAGTAATTTTTACCACCTTTCAATCTCAAATCGCATTTTACTTTCACGCTTTTCCCCATCGATTGTATCAACACGCCATACTCCCGCTAAAGCATCAGCCGTTACAGGTAATGTGTTTGATTGCTCAACACCCGCAATCGTGCCCCTAGCCCACTCGTTGAAGCGCCTTCTTGATCACTTTGATTTCCATCTATCTCTTGAGAAGAAGAAGACGATCGTGTAGATGGTAAGGAATTTTTATTATTTGCTTGCATTATTTTTTCTTTATTTATTATTTAACAGTTAACTACGCTCAGGATATTTGAAAATAGAAAAAGAATGGAACCCAAAGTTTCATAGAAAAAATCACATGAAAAAAAACGAATTCAAAAAAGCGAGTCACTATTCGATGGCGGGGAGAAATATTTCATACTAACGCGCCTATCTTGCTAAAAAATTTTTTTAATATAAACAAGTAACAGGCCCAAGCACGCCAAAATTCTAGACACAACTTATTCTTAAGAGATACAATAATTATACAGTTGATCACTTGTGATGTTGTATGAATAAGATTCTAAATATTGACTTTTCATTGTCAGAGTTAGTTAAAGATATACAAAATGGTAAATATTGTTTACCAAAATTTCAAAGAGATTTTGTATGGAAAAGTAGTGATATAACGAGTCTAGCTGATTCCTTAATTAGAGGGTATCCAATATCCTCAATGCTATCAATGCCAACAACAGGAACACTAAAAGTTTCCGCAGAACCATTACGCACTGATGGAGCTAGATTTAATAAAGATTCATCAAATTATTTGTTAGATGGTCAACAAAGAATGACATCCATAACAAAAATATTTTTAGACATGGATAATGATAAGCAATATTTTTTTGACTTACTCACTATTTTGAATGAGGAATATCCAGAAGACAAATTAACAGAAAGAGATTTTTATTTTGAATATTGGAAAAAACATAAGTTAACTGAAGATTATTGCCGATATTTCAACATCGGAAATAATGGTTACGTAACAGACAAAGTTAGATGTAGATACATCTCTGGCCGAAGTGTTATCGAAAACAGATATGGATCAATTATCAATAAATTTTTACGTAATTTTGAAGGTATTTGTGATGATGATATCGATAAATATACCAATTTTTTAAACGCAATATGTGGTGCTATAGGAAGTTACGGTGTTCCATTTTCAACATTAAGCGCCGATGCTGATTTAGGCGTTGTGTGTAGAGTTTTTGAGAAAGTGAACTCTACAGGAAAAAAATTAACTACGTTTGATCTAATAAATGCAAAATCTTTTGAATCAAAAATCCCACGTTACCAAAAAGGTTTAAGTGATTATATAACAAAAGATTTAATAGCATTATGTGAAAGTTCATCTTCAATAAAAAAAGCTATAAATGAGGTTTTTGAATTTAACAATAAGACATTTGTAAATCTGGGTCGAATAGCTCGAATTATTGGTTTAACTGAATTACTTCAACAGGCGCAAGTTCCAGCCCTTACAAATACAATTTTGTTATCAAAATCGGCTGATTATTGGTTTGAAGGATGGGAGAAAAATAAAGATATCTTATTAAAAGCATATATTCATTTTTATAGCTCTGGAATCTATTTTATTGCTCCTGCATCATATTTTGAATATATGTGCGCTGTTGTTTGCGCTAATCCTAAATCGATATATTCACATGAATTTATGAGCATCATTGAAAAACATGCTCTTAAAATTGGAATAGAAAACACTCAATTTACTAAATCTGATTTAGATGTGGTATGCAAATTTAATACATTAATAAAAGAACATCTTGAAAATCCAACTGTTTGTATTTCAAAATCAATATACATTCCAAAAATAGGTATTAATCCAAATAATATTGATTTTGACATGATCAGAAAAAAAAGCAGGCCGTACTTAGCAATTATGCATATTATGACCAGAATAAATTTTGATAACAAATTTCTGGTTGATATATACAATAATAAATTAAATTCAAATGAACATGTAATTTATCATCTACTGATACCACATGAATTTAAAAATACAAACAAACACATTTTAAATTCAATTTCAAATTATGTTCCTATTTCAATAGATTCTTCAAAAATAAAATCAAAGGATATAACATTTGAAGAGTACTATACTAAAATTACATCACTATATTGTGAAAACACAATAAATAATATTTTCGAAAATAACCTTATTCCTTTAGAGTATATTAATAATCATGGATCTATAAATAACGAAGCTTTTTTAAAAGCACGTAGTGCTTTAATACAAGCGTATGTTATATCTTTTTTTAATCAATAAAAAATGACGTTAAAGGCGTCAAACTATTCTTACCCTATGAGCATAAATAAACGATGTGATTAGGGTGGATTCGAGCCGCCAGCGCATCTGCAGTTTCAAGGATGAAGGGTATAATTGGAGACTTTCCAAGACTCGCATTTGATTTCAGTGATTTATGGAAGACTTCCACTTCCCACCGTTTTTTATAGGTTGTGGTAATAATTTCATAATCACAAATAAGAATTATCATCAACAATTTCTTTTACCGTTAACTTCACATGCAGACAAAGATCGGAAAATGTACATTAATTGCTTGAAAGTAAACGAGTTATTTTGTCGTGGCTAACTTTTCCATCAACCATAGCAAGTAGACCTGTCGCAGTAGCTTGATTAAAAGCACACAATAAATAATCAGTGTATAAATTTAAATGAGCATTTCTCACCCGCCTATTTTATAATACATTTTTGTGTAAGATCAGTTACTGTGTCCACATCAGCTATTAAAACTAAAAACATTGCTAGCGAGCAGTTGAATAATAAAAATCGTAAGCATTTAAAACCCAAGAAGAAATATCTTGATAAGTGACGCCATAATGCTGCGCTGCGTAATAATATACTCTCGCATCTGCTGGTGTGTTCTGCATGATAAAGTATCCAATTTCAACCCTAGATTTCGCATCAAATGGATCCACTAATACAGGCCAAGAGACTGCATCCATTACTTCAATAAATGCAGCATCTAACGCTAGACCAATATTAAAGGGCTGATATTGTGTTTGTGTTTGTGTTTGTGTTTGTGTTTGTGTTTGTGTTTGTGTTTGTGTTTGTCTCAGTGTTGAAGTCGATGCATGACTTTGCCTATTATATTTTTTTCCATGAGTAATCCAGTGCTTTATTGTTTCAGGTGACACACAATAAGCAAACGCCGCGTTGAGATGTATATCCTGTGGAGCATAATTAATATTTTTTTTCAATTCAATATAACGCTTAGCTACTTTTATTTTTAAATCGTCACTTACAGAAGTTCTAATGTTATTTGAGCATGAATTGTATGTTTTTATTTTTTCAGCATCAGGCCATTGAAAATCTAATTTAAGATCTGTATGAGGTGCATAGTTTATAGCAAAATAACTGTTTAATATTCGCCCTAAATCATCTAATGAAAACGTATTGTTTGCAGCTCTTATTTTTTCTGTTACATCGCTTCGATATAAATCACAATTAACTTCTGGTAAACAAGTGAATACGCCTTTCAAATATTGATTTAAAGCCTGCCTGCTTTTTCCTGTTAAATTTCCATTTCTATAGATTGAATCTGAGAAAACAGGCACAGGTGTTACGTTATTCAGTTTTCCTTCTTGTTCGCTCGTAATGCTAGATGCACCTAAATTTTCAGGCTGTGTACTTAAAGCGGGCAGTACTTGTGATCCTTGTAATTGCTGATTTGGTGGTATAAAAAAAGCGTCTTGAGCTTGTGTTTCTGGCGCAGAAGATGCCCTGATATCAACTACACTCAAAGCGCCACTACTTGTTGGCGCGTCCTCGTTTTGAGGGCTTTGGCTTGCATTTGAATTTGTTGGTGATAATGATGAAAAATTTCGATTTAGAGGGTTCATTTATTAATAATTAAATTTATATATTTATCGCAATATTAAATCAGGTTAATTTTATATTTCAGTGAAATATAATGACTTATTTTAATAACTGATGTTACGGAGTAAATAGAATTAAGCTAATCTACCACGTAGGTTGCATATATTGACATAAAAACGTGATTTGATTGTGTCACTTTTCGCTTGTTTGGAGACTTTCCAAGACTCGCATTTTATTTCAGTGATTTATGGAAGACTTCCACTTCCCACCGTTTTTTATAGGTTGTGGTAATAATGTCATAATCACTCTATGCGTAAAGTCGTTACTACTCCTGAAGAGGCTTACTCTTATCTTAGAGAATTAATCGAGTATGCCCCTGTTTATGCGTCACTTATAAACCCTAGTGATTCATGGTGGGCTGAACAATCCCC
>JACLAC010015178.1_pt1 | contig 18747 bp, 13 predicted proteins | sample 8027881 | NCBI WGS metagenome assembly JACLAC01 (sample SAMN15725517, study PRJNA655200) | protist metagenome | isolation source: fluorescence activated cell sorting (FACS) single amplified genomes of... | place: Spain: Blaines Bay Microbial Observatory, Mediterranean Sea | collected 2016-01-19 | reverse complement strand
GCAATCGGAACTAGCGCGCGATCAGAGCGACCGATGGTCCTCCAGCCGCTGCGGATAGTCGTGAGGATAAATGCGATAAAGGCCAGTAGTCCAACAACTCCAACTTCGGTCAAGACAAGTAAATACTTGTTGTGAACTGTGTAGAACCACTCTTCGCGAAAGCTAGTCCGATCAGCATATTGCTGTCCGGCGACGGCCCAGTTGTTCGCCCCCACTCCAAATGGATGGTCGGCAATGATTAGGGTTGAGATTTGCATGAGGGAGATTCTTGACTGGGCTGAGCCGTTATCATCGCCAAAGATCCGCTCTGCAAGGAGTGGTAAACAAGAGATGATTAACAAGCAACAACCAAGTGCGAATTTAAGAAATAACGCGAGTTAGCAAAGGCTGAAAGCTGGCGAAGTCGTTTTGAGTTGGAGGAGAACAGGAGGCAACAGCATAAAGGGATCAAAAGATTGAAGAAGCTGGCAGCGATATTCGCGGCACCCAAGGATCCACTAACCCGTCCGGTGGCTTCATTGTAATCAAAATAGATTGGGCCAAGTGATAGGGTTCGGCGCAGACCTTGTGTCAGCAACATCATCATGCCTTCGCCGGCTAAACAGAGTGTCAGGCAAGTGACAATAAATATCACATCCTTCTTTTCAGTGACGGTATTAATGATGTAGATAAACAGGAGAAACGACTGTCCCAAAAGAAATATTTCATACAGGGCGAGGGACGGCTGCAGGGCCCAGATCGTTGATGCGGTTACGATGGCAGTGTAAATAGTAAGCGCGAAATTTCCCCGCAGTGGACGTGATTCGATTACCAGTTTGGGGAGCCATTGGGCGTACAAGAGGATCAAGCAAAAAGTTGAAATTGAAACGATATACCCGCTCAATGCTCCTGTGAGTGCCTGATCAATATCGTGAAAGAAATACTTGTCAATCTGAAGTGGCAATTCGATGACGACGATTCCCAGTAAACCCCGCCTCCACCAAAAAGCCATTTGGTTATTGGTGGAGGATAGTTGCCTGCCTAGGAGTGTCGCTGTACTTTCGCCATCTGCGAAAGCACCGTCAAAGGTTGTAAGTTGGGCCGAGCGGTCTTGCATTAATGTGCTGAAGCGTCGAACGATTTGATTGCCTTACTGACACGCTGGATTTGAGATTCTGTAATGCCAGGAAACATCGGGAGTGAGAATATTTCGTCGGCTAGCTTTGTACAGACGGGCAGGTTGTGTGGTGCAGATCGAACATCTAAATAAGGCGTTGCCTGATTGAGGGGATTGGGATAATGAATTCCGCAGAAGATATCTTGTTGATTCAAGTATTCCATCAGCTGTTTTCGCTGCGGATGTTTGACGACGAAGAGGTGGTAGACGTGTCGTGCCCCTTCGTTCTCCGTTGGTAAAACCAATTCAGAATCGGCCAGATACTGGTGGTACAGAGCTGCAGCCTTTCGCCGCTGATTATTCCAGTCATCAAGGTACGGGAGTTTGACTAATAGAACTGCTGCCTGCAAGGTGTCGAGTCGACTGTTAAATGCGAGCATGCTGTGGACATTCTTCTCACGCTGCCCGTAATTGCGGAGGAGCCTCAGACGTTCCGCGACTTTTGGGTCTTGCGTTACAATCGCACCTCCATCACCAAAAGCACCAAGATTTTTACCCGGATAAAAACACATCAACTGGCGGGCACTAATCTTTGTCTCAACTTGGCAATCGCAGTATGGAGAATGAACCCCACGTTACTGCTGGTTAGCCCTGTCACTTCTGCTATTTCCTTGTAGCTCAAACCCGCATTGAATTTCAGACGCAGCACCTCTTGCTGCCGGTCTGGCAACTTTGAGATTTGTGACATCAATCCAGTGGCGGCTTCCTGGCGTTCCATCGCAGCACTGGGCTGCAAGTCTGAGACCCCTGAATTTTGCGCCAGTTCATCTGCCAACCGACCTTCCGGTGCCAGCTTCATACGACTCTCCTTGCGACAAACATCAATCGCTCGATTCCGACAAACCGTGAACAACCACTGGGCAACGCGGGGGCGGATCTCATCATTCGTTTGTCGACACAATTGTAAAAAAGTGTCTTGGACGATATCTCTCGCAGATTCCAAATCACGAACGAAGTGTTGCGCATAGCGCAGCAGTGGCCCCTCATGTAATTCGATCGCTGCCCTGACCCATTCGGTCGAAGCGACATCGGATTCGTCTAAACCCGTTCCCGCCAGGATTTCTGGCTCTTCAGAATCTGGTTTAATGTCATCATTCATAAAATGTTCCGTATTATTTTTTCGCCGTCGAAGGGCGAATCAGATACCCGGTTCAATAAGACTACGAACGAACAAACGTATCCATAGGATGTTTTTGAAAAAAAACTCAGAAAGCTCAAATGCCGGTGGTTTACGACGAAAAATCAAAAATCGGTGATCGTTCAAAGAGGCAAACAACAAAACAGAAATGGCAGAACACCTGGTTCGATTTCGTCGCGATCAATGTTCGTCCCCCCGATCCATGCGAATTGGAAGAAGCGCCGTCAAACTAAAAACGAGTGTCGTGGTCAAACCACACAACAAGATGGCCAGTCCGAGAACTGCAAACAGTGGACCCATGATCCCAAGCATCCCATTAATCATCTGTTGACCATTTACCCCGGCACATGCCAACAAGAACACACTGATCAGCAAGATTCCCCCTACCCAAATAACGCCACGGGATGCGCCCTGATAATCACATCGACTCGGCGCCATATGACTACCGACACATAACACGAGGTAAACGAATGTCCAAAATCGCAACGTCGTTAAATTAGAGATGGTTACGATTCCTGTGACGACAGCCACCACCGAATCCCAAACCTGCAGCAGGGAAGAATCGCTTGAAGTGACGCGGGTCGATTCGGCAGCATTGACCGCGGCATCCGGGTAAAACAACCATAGTAAAATCGCCAGCACCGCAGATCCACCTATCAGCGGAGCGATACCAATAAACAGGTTGCCCATCTCTTGAAACCAATTGCCCGCTTCGAACGAATGTCTTACATACCCCAACCGCCCCGAATCTCGATCGGGCTCGAATAGTGCAACATCATCTATTCGATGTCCAAAAACGCGACACATGAATACGTGGCTCAACTCGTGAACCGGCGTCCCCAGCCACCCCGTCCAAAGCACGCTCTTCCAACCTAATCGCTCCGACATGCGCCGCTGGCTCAAATACTCAAACCAGTGAATGACGACCGCGAATGCCACAAAGGGAGCCAATAGAATTAAAAACAGCTTGAACGACTCGACAAATAGGAAAATTACACCTTGCGCCAAAATAAAGCTCGAAAGTGCCCAGGAACCAGCTCCGACGATCGGCAATAATTGACTGATTTCGGAAGTAAAATTTCCCAACGTTTCCTCACATAAAAAGGGGTCTCTGTTAACTTAGACCAAGCTCTGTTAGTTTTAATCTTTCCAACTAATGTGGACGATAGCAATAACGGGAGCCACCCCAAGCTTCACCAGAATTAATCGCCCTCTCCGGGCAACTTCAATAGCCAAACGCATGAACCGACTTAAACAGAAAATTCAACGAGACGAGCTAAAACCGGGAGAGGTCTTATGCGACCATTGCACGGCTAAATGCTGTCAATATTTCTCGCTTGCCATTGATCGCCCTGAAACCGCACAGGCATTTGGCTATATCCGCTGGTATCTGCTCCATGAATATGCCACGGTTTTCACAGAAAACAATGACTGGTTCCTCCTCGTTCACAGTCCCTGCAAACATCTTGGCGAGGACTACCGGTGCGGCATTTACGAAACCCGTCCCCAAATCTGCCAAGATTATACAACCGTAAATTGCGAGTATGACGATGGGTATACCTTTGACCGGTATTTCGAGACGGCGGAACAAGTCGAAGAATACTCCAATGCCATTTTTAATGACTACCGCAATTTTCGAACCCCCAAACCGGGCCTTCCTGTCATTCAGTAACTTGCAATTATTCAAATTTAAGTTCAGCGTTTTAACACCTCCCCTTTTAACCCGCAGACTTGCGAAATGTCCAACCCATTGATTCAACCTCGAACACTCAGCGGCTTCCGGGATTTCCTTCCAGAGATGATGATCCCACGGGAAAAACTGATGGAGACTGCGCGAAAGGTCTATCGATCCTACGGATTTGTTCCCATCGATACTCCTACTTTGGAACTGTCTGAAATCCTCTGTGGTAAGGGAAGTGAAGAAACTGATCGGCAGATGTATCGGTTTCAGCATGGCAAGCGCGATGTCGCAATGCGGTTCGATCTAACTGTTCCGTTAGCAAGATTCGTTGCTCAACACCACAACGAATTAGGAATGCCATTCAAGCGTTACCATATTGGCAATGTTTGGCGTGGTGAACGACCTCAAGCGGGAAGGTTTCGCGAATTTGCCCAATGCGATTTTGATACAATTGGAACCGACTCAATTGCCAGCGATATCGAAACGGTGCTCGTCATCAATGATCTAATCAGAGCCATCGGTTTTGAGCAATTTAAAATTCGCTTAAACAATCGAAAAGTCCTCAACGGGATCCTCGAAAAGGCTAACCTGGCAGAACACAGTGTTGCCGTTCTGAGAGCACTCGATAAATTGCCAAAAATTGGGCCCGAAAAAGTCCGTCAGGAAATGCTCGAAACTACCGGTGCTCCCGACTCGTCAATCGACCAAATTCTAATGCTCTCGCAAATCTCGGGTACCAATCGTGAGATCATCCAGCAACTCGGAGCACTCTGCGAGGGCAACGAGCTCGCAGAGCAAGGGCGAGCCCAGTTGTCCGACGTAATTGATGCCACACAAGCGCTTGGACTGACCGAGAAGAATTTGGAAATCGATGTCTCAATCGCTCGTGGACTCGACTATTACACGGGGACGATCGTTGAAACCTTTCTAACGGACCTTCCCAGCTTCGGCAGCATCTGCTCGGGTGGACGTTATGACAACCTCGCCCAACTCTATACGAAACAAAAACTTCCGGGAATTGGCGCCTCCCTTGGTCTCGACCGACTGCTCGCCGCAATGCAACAACTGGACTTAATACCTCCGACCAAGACGACGGCTGAAGTCATGATTGTTCAATTTGATAAATCCAAACTCAGTAATTACCTCAAACTTGCTGCCAGTCTCCGCAGCCATGGAATTGCTGTTGAACTTTATCCAGAATCAAAAAAACTAAATCAACAATTTAAATACGCGGATCGACGCGGCGCCCGCGCGGTCATCGTAGCTGGCACCGACGAATTTGCATCCGGTGTGGTGCAAATCAAATGGCTTGCAGACGGGACGCAAACGGAACTTCCCTTAACTGACGAGACCGCCGAAATAGCGGACTGGTTAAAGACTCGTTTCACCCAATAATGACCTCAATTGGCCAATTGCCGATCCCCGTTAAACCGTTTTTGCAGATAATGGCGACTGAACGCCAAAAGAAACTACTTTTTCCGGCCACAGGGAACTGAGTTCGCGGTTTGTCAGAACCTCGCCAATTAAATAAACTATTGTTGACCGACCTAAAACCACTTTGATATCGACCGACGAGATTCCTGAATGTACGAACAAACCGAGTATTTATATGCTTATGGCTTAATTGCAGCCTTCCTGCTTTTGGGCATGTTAGTGGTTTGTATTCCTCGGCCACGAAAGAAAGGGTTCATCGATCCGCAACAAGCCGAGAAGGAAAAGCGGCTTAAATTAAAAAAGAAAACTCAAATCAAAGCGGCCAAGAAAACCGAGAAGGCAAAAAAGAAGCGAATAAAAGCCAACGCAAAAAAAGTCAAGCGCAAGTCCTAAGTCCGTTTTACCGCAGGAAAGATCAGGCGTTCGCTTGATTTTTCAATCGTTTTGAACGGAGTGCGAGCCACCAAACGCCCAGAAAAAAACCCATGACTCCGATGACAATCAGCGGCCTGCGATAATCTGTTGACGCTTGCGTTTGAAAAGCACCGAAGGCAATGATTAATGCCCACAAGATCAGACCTGCAAATACATAAATGATGGCCCGCGATGATTTTGATTGAGGGTTGGTTCGTTTTTCTGGTTCGCTCATAATTTAGCCGAATTGGGTTTGACCATCACACACATGGTAGCAGCAAACAAGTTTGCTCGTAGGGGATCAACCCTCGAGATAATATGGCGACCGCCAGCATAATTGTTTGATAAAATTCTTAGCGAAGTCACCAAACACTGAGTCACTTTATCAATTTCTGATCTGGCAATTCTGCCTGATGGCTTGGGGCGATCTTCGATATCTCTATCGGCGCTGAACCGATTGAAAAATGATCGGCCGTCTGCAACATCCCGCGAACAATGCAAGCTCCACGAATCTCGGCAGGGATCGGAAGCGTCGCCTTGAATGGCCCAGCACCTACCGAAATCGTTTTGGTAACCCAAACCAGATCATGTGTCTTTTCATAGGTTCGTTGATATTCGCTCAACGATTCATTGCTCGGATCGTAATTTACCCGACGACGAGGCCGCTCTCGAAATCGATCACGAGGATAGGCTAATTCAATCACTAAATCCCCCGCCTCCTGAGAAACTCCAGACACTTGTATTTGATTTCCAAGCACCGGAACGTGCTTCGCTTGCAGTTCCAATCGATCTGGACGCTTCAGGCGAAGCAACGGATCACCAATTAGTTGAATCAGTTGAGCATGCTCCAAACGTTCGAGATCTAACAGCCGCGGAGCGGGGCTAAACACTTGCCCCATCCCCTCGATCATCTCTCGATATTTAGGATTGTTCGCACTCCCTTTTACCATCCGCTGCTTGGAGAGCAGGGTCAGTTCGCCGAGTGTTTCAACGTCACCATGGAAATATTCGTGAACCATTTCCAAGGACAACAAACTCATCGCATAAGGCATCGTGACTCGACTACCGCAGATCACAGCAATCGGCCCTCCGTCCTGCCGCAGCATCGTTTCAGCAAGGCAATCAACGGGATGGTCCATTGCTCCTGTGTAGCAGGCCAAAAACAAAGCGATCGGACTACCCTCAACACAATTGAGCTTCTGAACCGTCTGATTGTCGAGGATTAAATGGCTGCGATCAGGCATTCGTACACGATCGAGTGCCGTTCGGCTTCCATGGCCAATGTAAATCCAAAACAAACAGCCTTCATTGAATCTCGATATTGCAACCTCAGAAAATCTCCGTGGATCGGGACAAAATGGACTGCACCAACTGCCGTAAGTCATGCTTGTTTCATATTCGCTAGGCACCAAATCAGTAATAATTGTTTTTGTCGTTTGTTCGATAAGGCCATCGATCATTGAGCCAAATCCGCCAACGCCCGCGATAAAATTAATTCGCCGTTGCCACTGTTGTTTGTGAGACGGACTTTCGTATTTGATAATTCGTTCAATGTAATTATCGATCTCAACCACTGTATCCAGAGGAATGCGGCCGATCGAGAGATCTGGTAAACCATCTGAATTCAAATCTGCATACGGATTGTCAGTAGCAATTTCGGGATCTGAACCAAAAAGAACATTGACCTTCGCTTTCACGAAATCGGTTGGCACCTTCAAGTGATTCTGATCGCCAACATCTCCAACGATTAAAACGTGTTTTAAGGAACCTGATTTCGCAAACCGACGAATAGTCTGCTTAAGCTCCTTAACATTTAGCGGAGCCGCGACCATTTTTATGACATGGCCTTGCCGTTCTCGGTAGTCACACCATTTGAGCATCGTCCGTTGAAATGCAGCGGGGCAGACAACTAAAGTATCCGGGCTTGTTTCGGGAAAATCGCGGGCAACCGAAGAGGACGAGAAGCCCAAAACCGTAGTAATCACAATTACAAACAAGGAACTGGAAATTCTCAACATCGCACTTCCGCTGTTGGAAAGGAAATTATATCGGCGTCTCAACGAAAGCGAGTTTGAAAGAAACAACGATTGAAAGCAAGACATATCTTGCCGAGTTCCGACAAGCAGAGAAATGCCGCTAAATAACGACCAGCAATGGTTAGAAAGCCGCCACAACCTTAAGAAACCCGATGCTAAACCAAGCGAACACTCTTAAATCGTTCAAATAAATTTAGCTAGAAACACCCTCGACTAAATCGAACCAGTCTCACGGGGTCACACTTTATTTGCCGTCAAGCAGATCCTCAGCGGGCGGATCGGGTTCGATTTTTGCATTACCCCCTTCATCAACTGCCGGTTCAACTCCGCCTTCGACCGGCTCTTCCTCCCCTTTGAGTGGAGCCTCCGGTTCCTTTGCAGGCGGACGATTATCGGGAATCCCAAGCAACATTGGACCGGCCCAAAAGAAAGGGTGCTGTGCATTAAGAACTGGATCCGTTTTTTTCATTCGCAACCGAGGTTCATTCTCGTAGTCCAAAACCGTTTCTCGGGTTTCCTGACGGCTCTCCTTGATCGCTGTTTCCAGCCCCGAAGACTTCTGCTTGGCAGCATATTTTCCAGTCAAAGTTAGGCTCGTTTTGCCTCCCGTGGCCCAGCGACTAATCAGGGCCGTTCGCGTCCCGGAAGCCATTAATCCGATGGAAGTCAAAAATAAATCATTCCCATTCAACTTGCCTCGCAATCCCGCGCCGCCATCAGAGTGAAAGCCGGGTAAAATCACGTGTTCGGGGCCAGCCCAGGGAAGCGCCATCCAGGATTCGATCGTAACGCCCGCTTTTCCCTGGTCAATTTGCATCGGGCTCATCGCGAGGGGAACATTTTTCGTCGACTTGATTTCACTCCAGATCAATAGTTGATCGAATAACGAAGCGAGGTAATTGGATGGCACTCGAATCGGCTTATCATACTGAATCGCGTCTGGAAGTTCTTTGAGCAGCCCTGCGAATTCATTTTTGGAAAGCTCTGCTTCCCCGCGTTGATTCATCCGTGCCGTGACAACGGCAGAACGTTCAATCGGCCGTGCCGGACGTTGAGGGCCAAAAGCCAAGAACAAGGTGGGAGAATACCTAACATTGACGATATCACTTAAGTATTTTTCATCATCCCCTTCGCCAATTGGAAAAATCTCAAACGGCAAATACCAGAGAACGCCATCGGGCACCACGACAAGCTCTTTAACGTCGCCCCAATTCGCATCGCTCTTATCTCCAAACAACTTATTTTTCAAATCACGGGCCGAATCTTTCCAATCTTCATCTTGAAGGTTTTTAAGATCCAATGCGGCTTCCATCAGCCCCGCATCTTTTAGCAATTTGGAAACACCTCGAAGTACCGTTCGACCGTCGCTTAAACCTGCGTACTTGATTGCTTTCGAATTCAGCAAAAAGATGTGATAACCGCTCGAAGTCGCTAGTGAAACCAGCGCAAGTTGATCCGGTCGCAGCGACCGTTGGAATTCTGAGATATTTTTCTGCGGTGGGAACACCATCTCCGACGCTTCACGACGCAACGAATAACTCGCAAGGACAGCTTCTTGCGTTTCAGAGATAACCGCCAGTTCTTCAAGCAATTTTCCCTGCTGAATTCCCTCAGGCGATCTCGGCTCTGGTTTAGCCGGCAACGCTAATAATTCGGTTCGAATCAAATTAGCCCGATCGTACATCGCTTTATACTTTGGATTGGAATTGAGGAACGCAGTACGTTGTTCCCTCGCCGTTTGGCTAAGCGATTCCACGGGAGCGTGAAGCATCCACCGGAATGCCATTAATCGCCCCCCCAGCGGCAGGTTGAAGAAAAAGCGATGCCGGCGAACTAAATCGCTCACCTCGAGCGCTCGCTGGTGGTTCATTCGGCCAACCACAAGATCAAACCAGCGCTCCATTGGCCCCACATGCGAGGAAGCTAAAAACGCCAGAGCCTCCATCGGATCGGTCTTCCAATCCAATTCCGTTGGATCTCTTAGAAGTGCCGAATACAGCAACTCACCTTGACGTTGGGTAATACTTCCGGAGACGACTAATTGATCAGCTAAACCAAGCTGATAAAGCCAGCGTGATCCTTTTTGAAAATGCTTTAACGCTGCCACCAAGGAAGCAGATCCTTTACGAAAGTCCCCCTGTAAGAACTGAATCACTGCAGTCACGTATTTAAGACGCGCACTCACTACAGCATTTCCCAGCGAATTCCGAGTACTAATCGGGCCATTTGCCTCGCGCAGTACCGCAGCAGCTGAGCGGGCATCGCCCGCCTCAGCAAAACAATCCGCAAGCTTGACAATTAACGAAGCCTGCATCAGCCTGGCCTTATTAAAGGCAGCCCACTTAATGGCATTTTGAAGCGGAGCGTAGGCTGATTTAACTGTCATCAAATGAATGGTCGCGCCATAGTTCAGCGACTCTTCGACCAAATCGTACTGCCCAAAAATTCCAGCCGAACAACTTGCCTCCAAAGCAAGATCACCTGCCACGGTATAGTTTTCCGTTACTGATGCAATTTGTGCCATCTCCAATAACGCAACGGGAGTTAGCGAGTGATCCATTCCATTCAACTGAAGCGATGTGTTCAGCGTTCGCGCGGCACTCTCCCATTCCTCCATCGACGCTTGAGCAATCCCCAACAGAACACCGTTATAAGCACCCATGACCGAACCATTCCCGGCCCCGGCAACCGAAAGCCCGTTAATCAACTGATTCGTAAAAGGATCGTATTTCGAAATTGCACCTTTGATGAACCTTCGACGATGTAAACAGAGCGCGGTACACCGCATAATCTCAGCGACGTCGACTTTATAAATCTCAGCGTTGTCAACAACACCCCCATCTGAGAAAGCACGCTCAGAATCTAAACGACCAAACAGCATCGAAAACGCATTAGGCACTCTCGCAATCGAAGTTCTTCGTTTAGGCTGACACCAATTTATCTTTGCTTGAACGAACGCGTTGTTATTGGCTGGAATTACCTGGGGGATTTGCAAACGCGATTGCCAACCTTCGGCTTGATAGGACAAATATAGCCGCAGCGCCTGCTCATAGTTGTTCACGGCTGCCGCATAATCGCCCATATGAAAATTACACTCACCCATCATCGTGAGGTAACAAACCGAGTCTAGAAATCGACGCGTTCCAAACTTGTAGGCAGAGTTGTAACCACGGCTAAATCGCTTATAGGCATCCTGATAATCGGCAGCAAAATAATCTGCGTTGTTAGCAAAATTTATATAGTAATCCGCTTTGGGAAGACGCCCGGTTTGGCCAACAACCGGTGTACTCCAACTGAACATACCAACCGCCAAAAGGACAAACCACACAATCGATGTTCGACATGAGCAAAAGTAATCCCACGAACTGCCGCGAAACCCCACAGCTTGCCCTATTAACTGCTTCGATTGCATCATGAATTACTCCAAAGGAAAAACGCAATGGGTCACTTATCAACGCACCGGACGTAACGACTCTGCAAGCGAATGACGCCAGCCTTCAGGATAGGCTCGCATCCGACAACCCTCTAGTCTTTTTCGAACCTCTGACGGTTTTAGATAACTCTGATTCCAAAAAACTGCTATCACAATTTCGAGGTGCGAGCCCAATCTTAGGCCCCCTCGATCAGCGATGAAGGTAACTTAAAGTCCATCTCATCTTAGCAGTTCGCCTAACCCGCCACAAAATATTAAACAGGGCAATCTAGGAAGCAAGTGTCCACCAAACCTCAACGGTTGTAATGATTTTTCTAGATTTGTTCCAAAGTCTACCACCTGTCGAGACGATAGAGTTTGTAACGGTTATCCCGCGGATGTGATGCTGTGATATGAAACCGCGGCACCGAAATATGGAGTTTTCCAACAGATGTATTCTCGAATGAAATCAAGAGCTCTTAGTTTACTATTATGTGGCGCCGCGATTATCTCGGCCGTCGCTTCCACCGGTTGCCAAATGAGCGTCGCCGGTCAAACGCTGCCAAGTGCGTATTTCCTCCGGGATGACGTACAGTATTTCGCGAAAGGTCCAGAGTTTAAACTCTCGCGAGAAGCTGCAGCGTTGAAAGAAGCGAGAGCAAACGAAAATCGAAACCGGTAAATAGGCCAAAGCCAGACTTTCTGGCTACCGATAGGTCTAGCGAAGCGTTCACATCGCAGCAGCCCGTCTTCATGAGCAATCAGTTGGCGGGTTTTTTATTAACTGCAATCCCTGTGCATCGTTATCAAACCGGCAACCACTTATCCCCAACCGTACCGCTCATCTGCGTGGTACGATTTTTCATGCGCTTCTCGAAACTGAGCTAGAACTCGAATTCGTGTCGGCGGAATTCTCAAAGATTGAGGGGGCTACTGCGCCCACATTTGCAAGATAGGTATCCCGAGGATCACCGCACCGACTACCGCTGCAGTTAAGCTCACCAGGAGAACCGCCCCGCTGGCGATATCGAGCGCGTTGGCAACATTATGGTCTGCTTGGTCCGTAATCGCTTTGGCCAGCGACTCAAGACTACTATTAAAAAGCTCAGCAGCCATGACGGTGCCGACACAAAGCATCAGCAATGAAATTGAGATCGGCTCTAAACCGATCCAGACCCCCGTTATTAAAACGACCATCGCGATCGGCACATGAACAATGAAGCTATTCAGGCTATTTGGCGATTGCGTACCCCTCAGCCCCAGCCAAAGGCCTCGAAACGATATCTTAAACTTCTCAGCCCAACGACGGTTCGAATAAACATCGCTGGGCGAATCGGCATCTCGCTCGTTAGCCATCTCTACTCCAACCAGTCAGAGCTGGCCGGTGGAATCGCTTTTCCACCTGGTCGGAATAATCGAGCACGGCTGCCGAATCGAGGTTCGAAACCGAATCGGAAACTTAAATTATCGCGGCTGACATCGTAGATTGCCCCAAACTGCCATAAAAACGATTCACCGATGTAAATCAGATTAAGACTTTCTCCGATATTTCCGGTTTCACCAAAATCAATCTGGCTGCCACCTTTGAAGCCCCATTTTTCACTCATCCGATAAGTAACCGCAGCAGATAAAATATTGCTGCTAAGCGGGCCTTCGATCATTCGATAGCCCAAATATAAATTACCAACCTCTGGACGACTAAAATTAGTACCAAAACTTGCCGTTCTTAAGCCTTGAGAAAAGAAGTCAAAATATCCGTCAGAGACTAATGAAAAACGATCTCCAATATGCCAGCGAAAATCATAATCAAACATCCCGAAATCCGCGCCGTTATTATCGCGACTGGCATTAGGAAATAAGATCGCTTGCGTATCGAACGTAATCCAATCGACAATCCGCTGTTTCCCAGGCATCCCGCGTTTGGTTTGCCATCTCTGCCGCACTCCAAATTTAATTGCCGATAAATCATCTGCAATTTCTGAGGATGCAGCGGTTACATTTCCCTGCATCCCCGAACGCATGGCAAAATATCGCTCATCATATTTGACGTCAACAAAATTTTCCCCAATCGGATTGTTAGACAATCCAAATGTCGTTTTTCCAAACCGACGCCGAAACGCTTCCTGGGAATCGTCATCGAGGTGATCATAAAGCGGCAAATCACTCATGTCTTGCGAGGAAGCAGAGTAAAACGCGTCCATGTCAAAGCTGACTTTATGGGCCAAACCGTTAACGTTCCACAGGACACTTTGCACTGACGGATCAACTCGCCAAACGGGTAGACTGGCGCGAATTCCTGTCTGCCCATACCCACGCAGCAAATCATTGCCTTGAAGATCTTCCTGCCAGTAACTTAGGTCACCCAGTAAATAAGGCACTACTTTGACAGGTCCAACCTGGACTGGAAAATCAAGCTCATTGCGGGTGCCAAATTTCATTCCGTCATAGGTTCGAATATCCGTGTCATTTACATTGGTTTCCCAAGCGAGAAAATTAAAATCCTCTTTCTCGCTGACGTCCTCAGGCTCGCTTGCCCGCTTCATTCTTACGTATCCAGCTTGCGAATGACTGTGCCAGATCGCTCGATTATTAAACAACGGTTGCCCAAGCACAAAATGCTCAGCTCGAACCCCCGAAGTCTGTGTGAAAAAACCGTTCAATTGAAAATCAACAGTCAGGTTCTTGGATTGTGTTCCTTCGTTTCGCTCCAACCAAAAACCTGTGGTGTGATCTTTATCCGTATCCCACTCCACCTCGTAATACTGCTCCAGAAAATTTCTGTCGGAGATGTAGCCGATCTCAGCGCGAACCACCGTACCGGTGATTAGATCTTGTCGATGCTGTAACCAAATTCGCCCACGAGGATTTTTTTCGGGGGGAATATCTCTTCTTTCCAGCCCAAGATTGTCCGCGCCTTGATCGTTGATAAACCAACTTCGATTCCGTCCCTTTACTTTCCCCCGATAACCGAAAAAAGAGTCTTTCTCATAGTTCAATTCAGAACCCACGCCGACTCCCCGGTCACTCAGATAATCCAAAATCCCGATCCACTCGCGTGTTCCATTAGCAGGCTTACGCAGACCAAGGATCTGTTCCATATTCCAACCCGTTTTGACTTGAAAACCAAAAATCCGGTCATTTCCAATTCCAAATCGATCTAAATAAGGAGTTGAATCGCCCAGGCTAGACCGGAATCTTGGCCAGGCAAAAACAGGAAGTCCTCCAACGTAAACCCGATTTTGCTGTGCGTCGACGACGTACTCATCTTCGACCGAAAACAATCCAGTTTGCGGATTCACGGTCTGAAGCATAGTATCCGGATCAACAACCGGTATTTCTCTTCCTGAAAGACCAATTCGCTCCGATTGGATCCAGTATTTCGGTACCCCGAGTTGACTGGACGTGAATGCCGAACCAAACGCCTGCAAGTTGTTCTCATCATATTGCTGGACAACATCAGCTTTAAGCCGAATGGTTCCCTCAAAATCCGGCACCTTGGCTGTCAACTCTGCCTTTAAAATAGTTCCCTGACGTGTCGTTGCATCGTAGAACATTCGCTCTGAGTAGATCGTGCGACTGCCCTTGGAAAAGATCACATTCCCTTCGAGATAAAATTGATCTCGCTTTGAACCATCCGGCAACACAGTTTGCCACTGGACCATATTGTCAGCAACAATGTAGAGTTTCCGATCGCGATCCCCTTTAAAAGGCTCAGCCTCCGCAATTAACGGACTATCAATTACAATTCGAATCCCTCCAACAGCCGTCGTAATTCGCTCGTTTGGGTTCTTGGGGTTAGGAGCGCTGCGTGTATTTAAATCGCCGCTCGAGTCCCGACCCGTGATCTGGATGTTTAATTGAGGTGGTTTCATTCCTCGCGCTGAAGACATATCCTGCAACAATACCGATGGCTTTTGAGAAGTCGAAGGCCCGATTAAAGGCGGTTGAAACTTTGGTTCGATTTGTTGTATTCGACCTGTTTGCGGCGAGACAACAATTGTCTCTTGGGGAACCATCAATCCAACGCGGCGAACGGACAAATCCAAGCCATCCCTCAAAACGGTCTGGAATCGATCGTAGATGACTGGCAAATCATCGAGATCCTGGCTCAATGCGTTTCGGTCAAGATCGACCGTCTTCGTTGTAAAAAACCGGCCCAGCCATCGATCGTCAACAATTTGATCTGCCGATTCACCAACAGACTCATGGGCAGGCCCCTTTCGATCGAGTTGAACCACAACATTGCCTTCCAAATAAGCAATGATTTTGTAACCTCCCGACTCAGCAGGGATCCCTTCGGGAGACTCAACATAAACAATGGCTTCATCCGACGACGCACTCACCGAACCTTGAGTAATCAGCACGCCCCCGGTAATATGCAAGACTTCAAATTGTCCAGCCTGCCAACGCGTGATATTCCCAGACGACACCGATATTGGATTGTCAGCAGAGGGACGGGGATAAGAAACTTGCTTCGCCTGAACGCAGGTCGTATCTAAAATAACCCCTAGCACCAGGACGCCAAACAGAATCAGCGTCAATCTCACCCCGCCAAGACAAATTCCCCGACAGCGCGCGTGAGAAGACGCACGGGAAATTGCTATCCATGGTTTTCGATTCTGGTAAAACAAGCTCAAGTCAAATGAACCGCTAGTCGATGATTTTGATACGCGTTACTCAACCCTGTTTTTTCTGAAACGAAAAAACTCGAAACGGCAAAACTCACCGTCCGTATCGCGCAGAAATAGGGTGCGGGAGTATAGGAGGGTGGGCGGGGAGCAACAAGCCGGAAAAATTGCGAAAACCACCGCCCAGCTCTCAAAGTCCCCGTCAAAACACTCGATTTTTACCGTGTTCGCTCCAACACTTCGGAGTGCTATCGCTTAAACTGATAGCACTCTAGATACGCTACTTTCTCTTTCGCCAGCAGACATCGGCCGTGAATAACTTTTTCTCCCTCGAAATTCCCTCAGTAATCAAACCTATCCTGAGTGATAAAGCGTTTAGTAACTACGCTCTGTCATCAAGTGATCCGCAGGTTAAATCTGAACTGGCTGGACTAACACTCGGCGACTGCTTTCCCTTGGGAGTCCAAGACGACTCAATGGCTCAATGCTGTCTGTCAGGGCTCTGGTTGCTTCACAATTTCCTCGACGAATCTCATGAAATCAGTCAGTCTATTCACTCCCGGGAAGGCAGCTACTGGCACGGGATCATGCATCGCATGGAAGGTGATTATTGGAACAGTAAATATTGGTTTCGCAAAACGGGAGACCATCCGTGCTTGATAAATGTCCTTGGCACCTCTTCATGGCACCCAAGTGACTTCACCGATCAATGCGAAGCTCACCAAGAAGCAGACGAACATTTGTCGCCGGCACTCCAGGAAATCGCTGTCGCAGAATGGAGCGCATTGTTTGCATACTGCTACACCCATGCGTCAAGCAACTGAGACAATCAACTACTAAGTCGACTCTGGCTTTTTAACAAAAAGCCTCACCCGTCGCGCCGCTTTCATTATCAACCGTTATCAGATGTCGGTGTCACCGTGGCACGCCCGATCGAATAGTAGGTAAATCCTAGTTCCGCCAACTGTGCTGGATTATAGAGATTCCTACCATCAAAAATCACCGGCACCTTCATCGCTGACTTAATTTCATCAAAATCAGGATGCCGGAACACGTCCCATTCGGTATTGATCGCTAGTGCATCAACTCCAGCAAGTGCATCCATTGATTTCTCAGCGTATTCGACTTTATCTCCCAACTCTGATTTAACATTTTCGACCGCTTCAGGATCAAAAACACAAACCGTTGCTCCACGCTCTAATAATTGCTCAATCATGACGAGCGCGGGTGCTTCTCGAATATCATCCGTCTTTGGTTTGAAGGCCAACCCCCAAACCGCGAACCTGAGGCCGGTTAAATCACCTCCAAAATGCTGGTCTACTTTTTTGGTCAATACAAACTTTTGCCTGTCATTTACCTGGTCGACCGCATCCAGGATTGTCGGGGGCAAGTCATTTGCTTTCGACATCGAAGCCAACGCTCGTACATCCTTGGGGAAACAACTTCCACCGTAACCAACCCCTGGAAAAAGAAACGAAAAACCAATTCGTTGATCATGACCAATGCCGCGTCGGACGTCATTGATATCACCCCCCATTTTTTCACACAGATTTGCCATTTCGTTGATGAAACTAATCTTAGTCGCCAATAAGGCATTGGCGACATATTTCGTCAACTCAGCACTTTCGGGTGACATTGAAAGAAAAGGCTTGTCAGTCCGCAGGAAAGGAGAATACAGTTCGTTTAGTATTTCTTTTGTTTCTTGCTCACGCACACCAACAACGACGCGGTCGGGATACATAAAATCATGAATCGCAGCTCCCTCTTTTAAAAACTCAGGGTTGCTGGCGACGCGATAATGGGTTTGGTTCAATTCAAATAAGCGACCATAAATTCCTTTGTTTGTTCCAACGGGCACCGTGCTTTTCGTTACCACCACCGTATCGGTGTTGATAAAAGGAGCAATTCCGGCAACGACACTCCAAAGGGCTGACAAATTCGCGGAACCGTCATCTCCTTGTGGAGTACCGACCGCGAGATAAACAACCTTCGCTTTCGTGACAGCAGATTCTAAATCAGTGGTAAAGTGCAAGCGACCCGCTTTATGATTCCGCTGAACCATCTCAGTCAATCCGGGTTCGTAAATCGGAATGATCCCTTCGTTCAACCGATCAATTTTCCTTTGATCAATGTCGACGCAAGTTACATTGTTCCCGCTCTCCGCAAAACAGGTGCCCGAGACCAGCCCGACATAGCCCGTCCCAATCATTGCAATATCCATAGAATCGCCACTTTAAATTCTTGACCGTTTAGACAACAAAAATGCTCGCTACACCTTTGAAAATATGCAATTCGATAGTAGTTAAGGACCAGACGACTGAAAAGTCACCACCACAATCAAATTAAAAAACCAGCTGACTCACCAATCGGATTGTTCCGATTCCAACGATCAACTTTCGCTTTCCTGCGAATCGCTCTCAGGTGCAGTAGACGGAGAATCCGCTTCACTGGCCGGTGAAGGCGAAGCTGACTCTGGAGCCCCACTCTCCGGTTCGTCACCCAATTCATCTCGAGGCACTACCGCAATAACTGCTAAGGAATCTTCCTCGTCCAGCCCCATGATTCGGACGCCTTGAGTGTTTCGACCAATCGTACTTACGTCCGCACATTTGATCCTTTGGATTTTCCCCCGGGATGTCATCAACAACAACTCATCGTCGTCATTGACCGACTTAACGCCTATCACTCGTCCATTGCGTTCTGTTGTTTTGATATCTCTCAGCCCTTTTCCACCACGCTTTTGAGTGCGGTAGCGCGAGCTGCCACTGCTGGAATCACCTTCGCCTTCGTCGGCTTCCTCACCAGTCTTTGAGTTCGCACCAAACATGGTGCGTTTGCCATACCCTTT
>JACLAC010019955.1_pt1 | contig 18762 bp, 15 predicted proteins | sample 8027881 | NCBI WGS metagenome assembly JACLAC01 (sample SAMN15725517, study PRJNA655200) | protist metagenome | isolation source: fluorescence activated cell sorting (FACS) single amplified genomes of... | place: Spain: Blaines Bay Microbial Observatory, Mediterranean Sea | collected 2016-01-19 | reverse complement strand
GACGTCGTCGGGGACGGATGCATTTACTCCGACCGCGACGAGCGCGTCGGCGATGGCGGCGGCTCGTGCTGAGCGCCGGCTGTCGACCTCCCCGAACCTGATATAGGGATCGTCTACGCCTACATGCGCGATGTGCCCCGGTTCGACGACCGTCGACATCACCATGCACGTGCCGGCCAACGCGTGACGCTCACCCAGGACTGCCGCAATGCGTTCGTGGGCGTCAAAACCGTTCTGGAGAGGGACCACCGCAGCGTCTGGATTGAGCGTGGCGCCGAGACGGGGCAGCACGTCTGCGAAGGCGCCAAGCTTGGTTGCGATCAGCACGACGTCCAGATATTCGAGCGATTCGATTTCGTCGGTTGCCCTGGTGGGTCGGACGGTAAAGTCGCCTTTGAGGCTCGTCACCTTCAGCCCATCGCGCTGGATAGCCAGCAGGTGATCGCCGCGGGCGACGAGCGTCACATCGTGCTCACCTTGGGCCAATCGTCCCCCGAAATATCCACCCACCCCGCCAACACCGATTACTGCGATCTTCATAGCTCGCCCTGCCTTGGATCCGAAAAAACGAACTGAGTCCAAATCAGAATCTTATGACCCGACGGCTCGACAGAGACATTGTTCGTCTCAGTCCCCACAAAAAAACCGCGGCGCTCGACCTCGACCGTGCCCGACTATCTCGGCGCCTGAACGACACGAGCCAGACCGGCCCTTCCCGCCGGCCTGACGAGAATACCGGTCATGTTCGTCCCTCGACGCCCGCCGCCGTCCGCACCTTGATTGCATGAGTCGGTGACGATCTGGGACAAGGACACTCGCGGGAAATTCCAGCCATAGCTTAGCCGTGTATGCAGTGTTCTTCTCCCGCTACAAAGAAAGCCCGGAGAAAGTGCTGGGCAACGTCTTCGACGATGTCGGACTGCCCCCTCGCGGGACGTATCAGTGACTACGAGCCGTGACGAGGGCGATCAGTGTCCGAGCCGAGGTCATTAGATGGATTGCACCGTCGTCGGAAGCGCTAATAGGCAATCACCGGTCGAGCGACTGGCACCGATGATGATCGGTCAGAAGGTGCTGGAGGCCCTCGCGGCCGTGCTACCGGTGCTTCCGGGTATTGACGTAAGTATGCATGGAAACGAGAATACGTCGCATTAGCATATGCAAAGTTCACGACAATGCAGCGATTCCAAGGCGTTCCGTCTCACACCCTCGCCCGGTTGCTCGTATTAGCGAGTAAACGCTACCGACAGCACCGCCAGCACGCGGGGCCGGAACGAAGGGAACGCAGCACGCCACAGCTTCTGTTGATTCAATCGAAGCTTCCCGCCGAACGCTCGGCGTAAGCCCCCACGAGTCAGGCCTAAAGAGCAAATGGTCCAAGCTGGGCCGCACCAAGGAGACTAGATGAAACCCCTTGCCCGAAGCGCACTGGTTCTCGTACTCGCATTAGTGAGCACGAGCTGCGGAAACGTTGTGGAGACTACGAGACAAGGGTCTGCCGAGACGTATGGTCCGTACCCCATCACGCTAAAAGGTTATGCGGGCCCGAAAACTGACTCCGTCTCGTATACCGGCCAGATCGCCCGCCACGTCCTACACAATTCCTTGAAGAAGCTTGCGGGCAAAGGCAACGGGACCCCAAACCCCGTGCTGAAGTCACAGATGATGGCGTACTACGCTGGCAAAGGCCCAGCTCGCCCAATTATCGATCCGGTCAGCAAGGGCGAATTCAAGATAAAGCAGACTTCTGTCGGTCAGATTTCAAAGGGCAAGGAGCTGAAGGGCAAGACCTATAAGGGGCTTGTGCCGGGGTTTCCCGGCCAGATGACTGGCCCCGAAGTTCTCGAATTCATGATTGACAAAGCATCGAGCGCCAAGAACGGTTTCGACCCGCTGACCGGATACGACTACCGCCAGCTCATCTCCAAGTTCCTGATGGGGGCGGTTTTTTATAACCAAGCCGTTGACAACTACCTCGATGAGCGGCTTAAGGCAAACAAGAACCCCAATAACAAGCCGTACAAGAAGGGGCGCCATTACACGGGTAAAGAGCACGTGTGGGATGAGGCGTGGGGCTACTTCGGGGCGCCCGCCCATACCCTGAGCTTATCTGCATCGCAGATCTACGGCATCGCCAAGAGAAAGAGCTTAAAGGTCGCGGACGCTAACCGCGACGGTGTGATCGATCTGGTTCGTGAGATGACTTATGCCCACGCTTACTATGCCGCCGGTGCCGACAAAGGTGGCTCTGATTATCTGCACACGATCACGAGGGCGTTTGTCGATGGAAGAAAGCTGATCACCTCAGCCAAAGGCAATGCGCTTAGCGACGCCGATCGAGAGAAACTGATGGGTTACGCGGCAGTTATCAAGAAGAACTGGCAGGCCGTCATCGCGGAAGCGACCTTCAAGTACGCCGGATCGACTTATAAGGACCTGCAAAAGCTCAAAGCCATCGTCGACGCCAACGGTGACGCGACCAAGACGTTTCGGACCTACGGTAAGCACTGGGGCGAGCTGAAGGGGTTTGCCATGGCGCTGCAAACGAGCGGTCGCGACCTCGGCACGGTTGGTGTCAAGTTAAACCGCCTCATTGGGTATGGACCCGTTTTGCTGGGTGGAAGCCAAGTCACCGGTATTGACGCCTCGGGGAATCTAACCACTGGCGGCAATCGCTCTATGGGCGAATATATGGTCCATATGATCAAAGTGCAGAACCTCCTGGCAAAACACTTTGGCCTCAAGGTCAAAAACAATGACGTGACAGGTCAAATGGCCGGCCTCATCAAGTCCTTGGGCAAGTCGAAAAGCGCTGAGAACGATTAGACCACCACCGCCACCCCACGAAGGTGCGCTTTCTTGGGGCCTCTGCTTTTTGGGGTGTTGTGCTGGAAGCGCTAACCCGGCTGCCAATCGGTCGAGAAGCTAATATCGGCTCGTCGTGCTGTGCTACTACCCCTGCGAAATGCCGTGGGATTTTCGCAACCATGGAAACTTAAGCGGGTGACTTGCTGGCGCGTCACCCCGCTGGCAGGGAACGCGCAACTCACCGGGCGTATCAGCGATGCCTTCGTTGTCGCGGAACTAAATGATAACCGTTTGCGTTTCGATTAAAGAGTTGATAAGTTTTGTTTTTATAAATGAAAGCAAGGAATGCGTGGAATCATTGTCATGAGAAAAGTCTTCTTTACTGCGAGCGTGCTAACGGCCGGACTCGCCTTCGCTTCGGCGCACGCCGCTGAGAACTACGGCCCGTACCCAATTACGCTCAAGGGCTACTCCGGCTCGAAGACCAACTCCGTGGCGTATACCGGTCAGATGGCGCGGCACGTGCTCCACAACTCGCTGAAGAAACTCGCCGGAAAAGGTAATGGCTCGCCGAATGCCGAACTGAAGGCGCAGATGATGGCGTACTACGCGGGCAAGGGTCCGGGTCGGGATATCATCGATCCGGCCTCGAAGGGCAGTTTCAAGATAAAGCAAACCAAGGTCGACCAGATCTCGAAGAAAAAGGAACTGAAGGGAAAGACCTTCAAGGGTCTAATTCCCGGTTTTCCGGGTCAGAAGACCGGACCCGAAGTCATTGAGTTCCTCATCGAGAAGGCTTCGTCTGCCAAGAAGGGCTTTGATCCCCTAACCGGTTACGATTACCCGCAACTCATCTCGAAGTTCATGATGGGAGCGGTGTTCTACAACCAGGCGGTGGATAACTACCTGGACGAGCGACTCGCGGCGAACAAGAAGCCGAATAACAAGCCCTACAAGAAAGGTGCTTATTACACTGGAAAAGAACATGTATGGGATGAGGCATTCGGATACTTCGGTGCGCCCGCGCATGCGTTGAGCCTCTCTGCTGGCGATGCCTATGGCATTGCGAAGAAGAAGGATATTAAGAAGGCGGACGCGAACGGAGATGGCGTGGTGGACCTAGTCACGGAGATGACGTACGCGCACGCCTACTACGCCGCGGGTTCTGACAAGGGCGGATCTAATTACTTCCATACCATCACTAAGGCGTTCATCGACGGGCGCAAGCTCATCACGGCTGCCAAGGGTAATGCGTTGAGCGACGCTGAACGGGCGAAGCTGAGGAAATATGCGGACGTGATCAAGGAGAACTGGCAGGCTGTGATCGCTGAAGCTGCGTTCAAGTATGCCGGCTCGACTTACAAGGACCTCCAGAAGCTTCAGACTATCGTCGAGTCTAATGGTGACGCTGGCAAAGCATTCCGCACCTATGGCAAGCACTGGGGCGAGCTAAAGGGCTTCGCTTTGGCGCTGCAAACCAGCGGCAAAGACCTCGGCGCATCAGCCGTTCGCTTGAACCGCCTCATCGGATACGGTCCGGTGCTGCTCGGCGGCAATCAAGTTACAGGCATTGACGCCTCCGGAAATCTCGAGACCGGCGGTAATCGCTCCATGGGTGAGTACATGGTGCATATGATCAAGGTACAGGCACTGCTTGCAGACCGCTTTGATCTCAAGGTGAAGAAGAACGATGTCACGAGTCAGATGGCTGGCCTCGTTAAGTCACTTGGTCAGTCCAAGAGCGCTGAGAACGACTAGCACCAGCTGAGAAGTGGCGCGCCCGCCGGGGCGGGCGCGCTGCTCGGTAGAGACTATGCCCGAAGAGACCGTACAGTTGTTCGTTGCCGAGTGGCTTGGTGCTTTCGTCGACCCAACCAAACGCGTGTATTGGGCCTACCTACTGTCTGCCGCCCTTATCGCTTTTGCTTGGCTCATATTCCTTCGAGGCCGTGATTTCGGCGCTGCCTTTCGGCTCATCTTTGCTCGCGCGGTCTGGTGGTCGCCATCGGCACGGGCGGACTACGCACTGATGGGAATCAATGGCGCGCTCATGATCGTGTTCTCACCGCGATTGCTCGGGAAGGCCACAGTCGCTTTCTTAGTGTTCGAGGGGTTGCACGATGTATTCGATGGGCGTCCGCTGTTGCTAGTTGATGCTGCCGCGTGGCAAGTTGCCGGCGCATTTACCCTTTCGCTGTTTGTCCTTGATGATTTTGCCCGCTATTGGGTCCACCGGTGGCTGCACACGATGCCGCTGCTGTGGAGCTTTCACCGAGTGCACCACAGCGCGACGGTGTTGAACCCCATCACCGTGTTTCGCACTCACCCGGTTGAGGCGGTTGTGTTCACTGTGCGGGGCGCCATTGTGCAAGGCGCGACCGTCGCTCTGTTCTTCTTCCTCTTCGGCGACAAGGTAACTTTGGTGACGGTGCTTGGGGCAAACTTCCTGTCGTTCGTGTTCAACGTGCTTGGGTCGAACCTGCGCCACAGCCCGGTTCCTATCGGGTTTTGGCATCCCATGGAACGCATTCTCATGTCCCCAGCACAGCACCAAGTCCATCACTCGGTCGCTCCGGAACACTACAACCGTAACTTCGGTGTCGTGCTTGCCTTCTGGGATTGGGTATTTGGTACGCACTGTTACTCCGAGCGCGACCAACGCCTGGAGTACGGGCTTGGAGCAGCAGCGAGTGAATTTCCACATCGACTGCGCGTTCTATACCTCGAGCCGTTCACTCAAGCGCTGCGCAGGTTCTCAATCAATACAAGGATCGTCCCCATGCCGATGACACGAGGTCGATCGACCACCGCTCTGTGGGTGTTGCTCGCGGGTGCGCTATTGCTTTCTCCGTCGATTTTGCCGGCTAACGAGGGCGTGGTGAATATCTACTCAGCGCGCAAGGAAGCCTTGATTCTCCCGCTTCTGGAGCGATTTGAGGCCGAGACCGGGGTCCAGTTCCGGCTGGTGACTGGAAAGGCGGACGGGCTGTTGAAGCGGCTGGAGATCGAGGGGGCGCTCAGCCCTGCGGATGTCTTTATCACCGTTGACGCCGGCAGGTTGCAGCGGGCGAAGGAGGCCGGAGTGTTGCAGCCGGTCCGAAGCCAGCTGATAGAGACCGTGGTGCCGGAAACCTTGCGAGACAAAGACAACTATTGGTTCGGTGTATCGCGGCGCGCACGCACCATCATCTATGCCAAGGGCCGAGTCGATCCGTCGAAGTTCTCGACCTACGAGGCCCTGGCTGACCCGCAGTGGAAGGGCAAGCTTTGCATCCGCTCGTCTGCGAACATTTACAACCAATCTCTCGTTGCTTCGATGATCGTCGCAAACGGTATTGAGAAAACCGAGGCCTGGGCCCGTGGCTTAGTCGCAAACTTTGCGAGGCCACCGGCAGGTGGCGACACCGATCAGCTGAAGGCGGTTGCGGCCGGCCAGTGCGATGTCACGGTGGTTAATACCTATTATCTGGGGCGGCTGCTCACTAGCCACAAGCACAAGGAGCGGGAGATTGGGGCAAAGCTCGGATTGTACTGGCCCAACCAAGCGGACGGTGATCGCGGAGCGCACGTGAATGTGAGTGGAGTAGGGATCACGCAGCATGCAAAGAATATTGATGCCGCGCGCAAGCTTCTCGAGTTCCTCGTCACGAAGGCGTCTCAGAGCTGGTACGCGGCGGTAAACAACGAGTACCCCGTGGTCGTCGGGGCGACGGTGTCCGATATTTTGATCGGTTTCGGGCCGTTCAAAGCCGACAGCCTCAACTTGACGAAGCTAGGGGAGAACAACGCCGCGGCGGTCAGGTTGATGGATCGGGCCGGTTGGCGCTGATAACTGCTCGGGGAGCTTCGGTCGCCGCATACCTGTGCGAATGCGCCAGCAGAGCCTCTGGCGTTGCGTTCTACATAACCGCATTCGGCTGCCCCGTTCGCTTACCATCCCCTTTTTAGGGGCCCATCCGCTTTTTGCAGCGACTCGACGTCGATTTTCGGTGACCCGGACGCGGTGGTGTATTGGCCGCTCGCATGGCGTGGAACGCGCCCGTTCCTTTGAGGTGCTCCAGCCGAGGCTGCCCGACCAGGGTTCGTTTTCATGAGCCGGGCCCCAAGCTACCGAAACACGAGCTAGTTGCACTTCGGCGACAGTTAGTACTTTGCCCTGCGACCGCCTGACCTCGGCGTCCAGACGCCGGGCGAAAGCTCCCCTCACCGCGCCACCGGTGACCGACGTCGATCTCACCTGCACAACCAGGCTAACCAGGTCTTTGCGCGGGTTGTCGAGGCGCCTTGTGCGCGTCACCGGTGCTTTCTGATACGGTGTGCCCCGGCGTTGCAGACGTGCCCGTGAGGCAACACGCAGCAATCTCGAGTAACCCCCGATGTCGAATAAGCCCCAGCACGATCACGACCACCCGACGGAGCTGCCGTCCGACCCCGCCTTGCGGGTCACGGCGTTGCAGAGCTTGCTCGTCGATAAGGGTCTGGTCCATCCGGGAACGCTCGATGCGTTGGTCGAACTCTACGAACACGAGATCGGTCCCCACAATGGCGCCAAGGTCGTTGCCAAGGCATGGACCGATCCCGAGTTCAAGCAGTGGCTGCTTAGCGACGCCACCGGTGCGATCGCCTCGCTCGGCTTTACCGGTCGCCATGGGGAGCACATGCACGTAGTCGAGAACACCGATCAGGTGCACAACCTCATCGTGTGCACGCTTTGCTCGTGCTACCCGCTCCCGACCTTGGGCTTGCCGCCGGTGTGGTACAAGTCGCCGCCGTATCGCGCGCGGGCGGTGTCGGATCCGCGCAGCGTGCTGGCGGAGTTTGGGACGGACCTGCCTGAGCACGTCGAAATCCGAGTTTGGGATTCGACGGCAGAGCTGCGGTACCTCGTGTTGCCCACGCGCCCTTCTGGCACCGAGGGCATGAGTGCGGCGAGGCTCGAGCGGCGGGTGAGCCGCAACTCGATGATCGGCGTCGAGCACGCCCGCGAATCCGACCCGGAGCAGGACTGAGTCGTGGACGGGCCGCACGATTTGGGCGGCGTCCACGGGATGGGCCCTATCGACCCCGAGCCTGAGGCGACCGAACCGCGTTTTCACGCCGAATGGGAGAAGCGTGCCATGGCTTTAACCCTGGCCGCTGCATCGCTCGGGCGATGGAACCTCGACATGATCCGGCACGCGCGCGAGCGCCAACACCCGCTGGACTACCTTCGAAACAGCTACTACGAGAACTGGCTCGAGGGACTCGAGACGTTACTTATCGAGACCGGCGTGTTGACCGAAGAGGAACTTGCCTCGGGGGTGCCCAGCGGCCACGCGGATCCCGCGCTGCGCGACAAAGCGCTCAGGCCAGAGCGGGTAGCGGAGGTGATGGCGCAGGGTCAGTCCGCGGAACGCCTGATCGATGCCACTGCGCACTTCTCAGTCGGCGACCGGGTTCGAGTCGTGGTTGCTCATCCACCCGGCCACACTCGTGCCCCGCGCTACGCGCGGGGACGCGCCGGAACCATTCATGCGCATCACGGTGCCCACGGCTACCCGGATCGAGGCGCTGCGAACGAACAGGTGGGCCGTCATCTCTACTCGGTGCGGTTCGAGGCGCAGGCGCTGTGGGGGGCGGATGCGAGGGGGCCGGGCGCCGTCTATCTCGATCTGTGGGAACCTTACCTGGAGCCCGCGTGAACCATTCAATGCGCGAAGATGCGCTGCGGCATCTTCCTGGCTTGATCCGCCACGAAGATGAGCCCGTCTTCCACGAGGCATGGGAGGCAGGCGCATTCGCGATGGTGCTCCAGCTTTGCGAGGCAGGTCATTTCACCTGGTCGGAGTGGACGACGGCGCTTGCGCGCGAGATAAAGACGGGGGCGGACCGGAGTGAAGCTAACCCAGGGGAGGCGTACTACCTGCGTTGGCTTGCGGCGCTCGAGGGACTCTGCGCGGAGAAGGCGCTGGTGACTCGAACCGAGGCCGGGGAACGGAAGGCCGCTTGGCACCGCGCCTACCTCGAAACGCCGCATGGTCAGCCGGTCGAGCTTGCCATTGGGTCCGGGGGACCTCGGCGCGAGCGCTAAGGGCCCTGCGACGCTCGAGGAGGCGTTACAGAGGAGGCAGGGCCTCGTGCGCGCGGTGGGTCGGTAAGCGCTATGCCTTTTTCAAAAAGCGAGGGCGCCTTCCGGCCCTTGCGCTTGACAATAACGAGAGGCTGCCATTAGATGTGGTGAAAACCGAGTGGAACGTAAAATCCACCAGTAGCGATGGACCGGATCTCCATCCGGGCCATTATTTATTGCAAGACAATCACCTACGCCCAAGGAGAAGGAAACATGAAAAGTCGCCTTAACGGGCTGCTGATCGCCGTAGCGGCGGTCGCACTCACGCTCGGAAGCGTCACGGTGAAGGCCGCCGACTTCCCGCCGCCTGGAACCTACAAGTGGAAGTTCTTTATGCCCTGGGGCGCGGGGCCATGGAACTCAGAGCCCACTCGGAAATTCATTACCGAAGAGATCCCCAAGCGTACGAAAGGCGCGCTCAAAATCAGCTGGTTCTACCCCGGCGAGCACCCGTATGCGTACACCGACATCTTGCTCGCGATCCAAGAAGGTGCGGCTCAGATGGGGGTAACGCTCGGCTCTTATTCGGGCGGCCTGGATTCTCGGCTCGAAGCGCATGAGTTGCCCTTCTTGTTGCCTGCCTCCTCCGCCACGAAATATCTCGAGTTCATGGGCACACTCCAGGACAAGATCTGGAATCCAATGCTGGCGAAGTCGTGGGGTGTCAAGATCGCTGCGTTCCAGCTGCACCCCCCGAACCAGATCATCACCGACGTGGCTATCGACAACGACAAAGCGCTCTCGGGTAAGAAGGTCCGAAGCTTTGGCCTGACCGGAAATCTATGGATCGAATCCTTAGGTGGAACCGGGGTCTCGATGGCGTATCCGGAGGTCGCGACCGCGCTTGCGACGGGCACCGTCGATGGGGCTATCAGCTCAATCCACTCCATTCACGCGGCCGGCTGGATGGAGCACAAGAAGGTGGTCAGCGTTATCGATGTGTTCATCAATCCTCAGTGGAATATTGTGGCACTCGACGCTTACAACAAGCTCGATCCTGTCACCCGGAAGGCATTCGACGAGGCGATGGTCGACATGCAGAAGATGCTCCGGGCCGGTTATTTCCTCGCGGAATACGAGGCGTGGCGTGATGCACAGCTTCGGCTGAATATCCAGACCGTGTCCCCCTCGCGTGCGTTGCGTGCGCAGATGGCCAAACACGCGCAAGAGAAGATCTGGCCCGCGTGGGAGAAGAAGAGCGGGGCGGAAAGCGCCGCTATTCTCAAGCAGATCCTCACGCTCCGCGACGAGTTTGACTGGAAAAAGAAATAGCACCCTTGGTACGTCAGCGGGAGCCGTACGGCTCCCGCTGGCCGGGTGAGGGCCGACGAACCATAGGGTCGGCCAGGGAGCAATCTGGATGACGCGCCCCAAACGGCTCGGATGGTTCAGCTCGTGCGAGCAGTGGGCCGAGTGGTCCTTTGAGCGGGTTGGCCGCGCCTGCGGCTGGATCCTCGTCGTCATGGCTTTCATGATCACGATCGATATCGTGCTGCGTGAGCTGCGCACCGCCGGCTTTATCAATTTCAACTGGCATTTTGTCTCTGAGTGGTCGGCCTTTCTGGTCATATTTATTGTGTTCGCGGGCCTCGCCTACACGCTATCTTCGGGTGGCCACATCACTGTCAGCTTGCTTGTCGACCGGATACCGCATCGGGGAAGAAGCGCGATGGCGCTGCTGATGGCGCTCGCCTCCGAGTTTGTGCTGGTCTACATGCTCTACCGTGGCTTCTTATGGATGATGATGAGTATCAACCGGGGTATCACGTCGACGACCGTGATGAAGACGCCGCTTTGGATCCCAAACCTGTTCGTGGTCTTTGGGCTCGCGCTGTTCGTCATCGCCGTCCTTCTATTCATTATCCGACAGGCGATTAACGTCGTCGGCCCCACGCCGCCACCGGGGGACGAGGAACCGGACCCAAACGGAGGATCCGCCTAGATGGAGCTCTCGATGTGGGCGGAGGCTGCCATTCTCTTCGGTCTCGTTTTCCTCTTCCTCATGGCGGGCATGTGGATCGCCCTTGCCTTGGCGACCGCGGGGATGATCGGTCTCATTTGGCTCGTTGGCGACATGCAGTTTCTGGTTGGGAGCTTGCAGTTCAATGCGCTCAACAGCTTCGCGATCGTTGCGGTGCCTATGTACATCTTCATGGGTGAGCTTGCCTTACAAGGCGGGTTGAGCGGTCAGTTGTACCGTGGTGCCGCCCGCATGACGCAGGTTTTCCCCGGTGGTCTCACCCATTCGAATATTGTCGCGTGCAGTGTCTTCGCTGCCGTCTCAGGCTCGAGTGTGGCGACCTCGGCAACCATCGGAACGGTAGCCATTCCCGAGCAGGCCGAGCGCGGCTATAACCGGCGGCTGGTCATGGGTTCGATCGCCGCCGGCGGCACGCTGGGGATCCTGATCCCGCCGTCGATCACGATGATTCTCTACGGGGCGTTCGAGAACGTTTCGATTGCGCGGCTTTTCATCGGCGGGGTCATTCCCGGGCTTGTGCTTGCAGGGATGTTCCTACTCTGGATCGCGATTGCGGCAAAGGTGTTCCCGGAGTGGTCGCCGGCACGGGAAAAGCTGTCTTGGGGCTATATTGGTCAGCTCGGCCGGGCATTGCTCGAGATCTGGCCCTTCATGCTGATCATCGGAATCGTTATGGGGGGGATCTATACGGGCTTCTTCACGCCCGCTGAGGCGGCGGGGATCGCCATCGTCGCGACCCTCGGGATCCTCGCGGTCCAAGGCAAGCTTTCGCGCGCGCTAATCTCGAGCGCGGGGCTCGCGACGGTGCGTACAACCTCGATGATCCTCTTCATCCTCATCGGGGCTCGAATTCTCACCACGGCGATGTCCCAGCTCAAGCTTCCAGCCGAGCTTTCCGAGTTTGTGCTGGCCCTCGACCTTGCCCCCATGGTCATCTGGGCTGCGATTGTGCTCATGTACCTGCTGCTCGGATGCTTCATGGACGGCATTTCTCTGATGCTGCTCACCTTGCCGGTGACGTTTCCACTGCTGGTCGGCGGACTCGGCATGGATCCCATATGGTTCGGAGTAATGCTCACCGTTTTGATCGAGGCGGCGTTGATCACGCCACCGGTCGGTTTGAATCTATTCGTTATCTATGGGATATCGGGGGGCAAGTCGTTCCAGGATGTCGTCTACGGCGTAATGCCGTTTTTCGTTGTGATGTTGCTCTCGATTGTGTTGTTCACCGCGTTCCCGGAGCTAGTGACGTGGCTCCCAAGCACGATCATGGATCTACGCTGACGCTCGCGCACGGAGGCATGGCATGCGGTTCGGAGTCGGCTTTCAATCGCATATCGAGCAGACGTGGCGACACGTGGTGCTCGCTGAACAAATGGGGTTCGACAACGCCTGGCTCGTTGACTCGCAGCTGATCGCTTCGGACGTCTTCGCTTGTCTCGCCATTGCGGCGGTGAACACCGGGCGCATCACCCTTGGCACCGGCGTCACGATCAGTGACACCCGCATCCCCCCGGTCATTGCGCACTCGATTGCGACCATTAACCAGCTCGCACCCGGCCGGGTTGTGCTCGGCGTCGGTGCGGGCCATACCGCGTGGCGTGCCATGGGTATTCCACCGGTACCGATCAAGGCGTTCCGGCACACGGTGGAGGTTTGCCGGGGTTTGCTCAGTGGCGGGTCGGTGGAGTACCGCGCTCGCGGTCGGGCGGGGCAAATCCGGTTCATGGATACCGAGAACGGATACATCAACATCGCTGATCCGATCCCCATCTACCTCGCTGCCTCACATCCCCGAGCACAATCTCTGGCAGGGGAACTCGGGGACGGGCTCATCACACTGAGCTTGCTTGATCCGGAGATTCTGGCGGCGAACTTGGCGGAGACTCGCAAGGGGCATGCGCTGCGGACCACACCTGCGCCTGCGTCTTTCGAAGTCGTCACGCTCGGGGTGTGCTGCGTGCTCTATCCTGGCGAGCCCATCAATAGCCCGCGGGTCCTTGCCCGGGTCGGGCCCCGCATCGCCGTCGGGCTCCACTATGCCCACGAGCAAGCGATGCAAGGGCGTGAGGTCCCGGCGTTCGTTGCTGACTACCTCACACCCGAGTACCAGCGCTATCTCAACGAGCGCTGGGACGAGATGCACGCGACGCATTCCCGGGTGCTGCATCCCGGCGAAGAGGCGTTCATCACTCCCGAAGCCATCCGGGCAATGAGCCTGACCGGCACGCGCGACGAGATCCTGGAGCGACTCGCAGCGCTCGAGGCGGCGGGATTGACCCAGTTCGTTATCTCGCCTCCACGCGGTTATGTCGAGGAGAGCATCGTCGAATTTTCACAGGCGATCGTAAAGAGCTACGAAAGCGCCACGCGGTGAAGATTGGCCTGCTGTTCGCCAACACGGGTCCCTTCGTCGAACCGTCGGGATTAGCGGCGTTGGCCACGACGGCGGAGGCGATAGGGATAGAGTCGCTGTGGGCGATCGAGCACGCGGCCGTCCCCGTCGGCTACGAGACGCCCTATCCTTACTCGCGAAGCGGTCGGATGAAGGGCGGGGACGACTTAGCGTTACCTGACCCTCTTCTTTGGCTCGGCTACGCGGCGGCGTTGACCCAGCGCCTCAAGCTCGCGACCGGCGTCCTCATTCTCCCCCAGCGCCACCCCATCTACACTGCGAAGGAACTCGCCACGCTCGATGTCCTGTCTGAGGGGCGTCTCATTGCCGGGGTGGGTATCGGGTGGCTGGCCGAAGAGTTCGACGCGCTGGGGATCCCCTTCGCGGAGCGGGCGGCGCGCAGCGAGGAGTGTATCCGAGGGATCCGCTCTCTGTGGGGACCGGGACCGAGCACTTTCGAGGGCGAACACTACCGGTGGCGCGGATTGGAGTCGAATCCAAAGCCCGTACAACCGGGTGGCGTCCCGCTCGTGATCGGCGGTCACGTGGCGGCGGCGGCGCGACGCGCTGCGGTCCTCGGTAATGGCTTCTTTCCCGGGCGGGGCGATCACCAGCGGCTGCGGGAACTCTTCGACATCGTCGCGCGAGAGTGTGAGCGTATCGGCCGCGACCCCGATGAGGTAGAGCTGAGCGCGGGGGGACCATTGCGTACTCCAGACGATGTGCGTGCTTTCGAACGGCTCGGCGTTTCCCGCGTCATCACGAATATCCCCGGTTCCGATCTCGACGGGATGCGTCGGGGACTCGAGCGGTTCAAGACCGACGTTCTCGACAAGCTCTGAGATACGACCGGAGGTACGCATGCAAGCCGACGCCACGATGGTTTCGTTGTTCCAGCGCCACCTCGAGCTCTGCAAGGTCACCGCCGGAGAGTCGGTTGCGGTGCTTTGCGAAGGCGAAGTGCGAGCGGAGTACGCACGCGCATTCCTGAGTGCTGCGCAACGCCTCGGCGCGAATAGCTTTCAGGTGACGGTTCCCCCCCGTCTCCCCGCCGAAGGCAACTTCGCCGCCAGTTTCGGGCGTACGGCGATTGCCGGCAACCGGGCGGTGATCGATGCGCTGAAGGCTGCCGACCTTGTCATCGACCTCATGCTATTGCTCTTCTCCGAGGAGCAAAACGAGATCACCGCGGCCGGCACCCGAATGCTGCTCGTTGTGGAGCCGATCGAGGTGCTCACGCGGCTTTTCCCGACCGAGGAGCTTCGCCGGCGGGTCGAGCGAGCCAGTGAGCGGTTGGCTGCCGGCCAGGAGCTTCGTGTCACTTCCCCCGCTGGCACCGATGTACGCTACCGGCTCGGCGCTTTCCCGGTGATCGGTGAGTACGGTTACACGGATACGCCGGGGCGCTGGGACCACTGGCCCTCGGGGTTCGTGTTTACCGGGGCGTACGAGGATGGGGTCGAGGGGACGGTGGTATTGGCGCCCGGCGACATCGTCTGTGCGTTCCGGCGCTACGTGCAAAGCCCTGTACGTCTCACCATCGAGCGCGGATACGTTACCGGCGTGCACGGCGACCATCTCGATGCTGCACTGCTGCGTAACTACCTCGACAAATTCGACGATAAAGCGCGGGCGATCTCGCATATCGGCTGGGGCCTGAACGAGCGGGCGGATTGGCACCACATGGCCATTGCGGATGCGCAGCGGGAGCTCGGCATGGATGCGCTCAGCTTTTACGGCAATGTGCTCTTCTCGACCGGACCCAACACCGAGCTGGGCGGCGACAACGACACCCCGTGTCATCTCGACATGCCGCTTCGAAACTGCACGCTGACCCTCGACGACGAGGTGATCGTCGCTGATGGGAAGTTGGTTCCTCCCGAGCTGCGGGCGCCGTCGAGCGCGTTGTGACGGTCGTTGTTTCGACTCCGCCGAGGCGTCACACTGAAGGTGCCGCAAGCGTCACCGCGATCCGAGTCGGCTTCACAAAGATGGTTCCGGGAGACAAAGGCACATCGAGCGAGCCCGCCTTGGTGCGCTACTCAGAGGTGGTCACCGCGGGCTCCCCGAAGGTGTTGGGGGGGGGCCACAGGCGAGTGCCGATGCCGAATAAGGCTGCACTGCTACCGGCGCGGTACGGGTTGTCCTCGCGCCTGTTGTGCCGGCACCGAGCCTTCCCTTATAACCATGCGGATAATGTGCCGGATAGCAGACAAAGATCGTAACCCACCGTTCCCCCGATGCGCCTCGAAGTCTCGGCTCGGGTGGTCCCCACGGTTCAGGCGACGGAGGGCGTGATGCGGGCGTCGAAGCTTCGGATCGGGATCGTAGGGGCCGGGCTCGGCGGTGCGGCGGCTGGCAGCCTCTTGCAGGCGGCAGGCTACGAGCCGGTTATCTTCGAGCAGGCGAAGGTGGTGACCCGGCTGGGCGCGGGGATCCATCTGAGCCCTAACGTGACGCGCATTCTGCATCGCATCGGGGTCGGTGAAGCGCTCGCCGCGCGGGGCGTGCGGCCGCGCGCATGGGTGAGTCGCGATTGGGACACTGGCGAGGTGACGTTAGATCTGCCGCTTCGAGACGTCGCACAGTCGCGTTACGGTGCCCCGTACCTGACGGTTCACCGCGGTGATCTGCATATGGCGTTGGTCGAGGCGCTTCGGCCTGACTCTCTGCGCCTGGGTGCGCAGGTGGTTGGTCTCGAGCCGACCGGTGATGTTGTCACCTTGGTGCTGTCAGACGGCGAGCGCGTTGAGGTGGATGTGGTCATCGGTGCCGATGGGGTGCACTCCCAGGTCCGCGAGATCCTGCTCGGACCCGAGGCGCCGATTTACACGGGGCATGTGGCGCATCGGTCGCTCATTCCGATGTCGCGTTTCGATGGCTTGCGCTTCGATGACGTCACGAAATGGTGGCATCCCGAGCGCCACATTGTCGTGTATTACGTGACCGCGCCGCGGGACCAGATCTATCTCGTAACCGGCGTGCCCGAGCCCGAGTGGCGTCACGAGGAGTGGGCCGCGCCAGGCGACCCCGATGAGCTATGCGCCATCTTCGCGGATTTCCATCCCGAGGTGCGGTCCCTCGTCGGCGGTGCGACCGAGGTCATGAATTGGGCCATCTTGGAGCGCGAGCCCTTTGCGCTGTGGAGCGAGGGACGGGTGGTGATGTTGGGGGACGCGTGCCATCCCATGAAGCCCCACATGGGGCAAGGCGGCGCGATGGCGATTGAGGATGCCGCGATGCTTGTGCGTTGCCTCGAGAACAGCCCCGACGATCTCGATTATGCATTCGCGCTGTATGCCGCAAATCGCCAACCCCGCACGAGACGAGTTCAGCATCTCAGTCACCACAACGATTGGTTGCAGCACCAAGCGGCATCGGATCCAGAATGGGTGTTCGGCTACGACGTGTTCACTGAGCCGTTAGTCGACGTCTGAGGGTTTGCGTCCGATTTCCGCCAGCACTTCGTCGGTGTCGCGGCCAGGCATCGGGCCCGGGCGCTGTATCCCTGGTGTCCCGGAAAATGTCCACGGGAGCCCCGCGACGCGTATCGTGCCCCAGGTGTCGGTTTCGAGGTCGGTCATCAAACCGTTCGACCGGACTTGGGGGTGCTCGCACATCTCGTCATAGGTGTGAAAGCGTCCGCACGGCACGCGGGCCGCCTCAAGGCGATTTATCCACCAGGTGCGGGGATAACGCCCAAAGATCGTTTGGAGCTCGGAGACCAAGCTGTCGCGTTCGGCGATCCGCGCCGCGGGCGTTTGGTAACGCGGGTCGTCGACGAGGTCCTCGCGGCCAATCGCGCTGCACAATCGCGCCCACTCGGCTTGCGTTCGCGCGCTGATCGCGAGGTATCCGTCCCGGGTCAGAAACGCTTGGTCGGGAACCGCGTAAGGCATCCCGCTTCCGCAAGGGGGCGGGCACTGTCCGGTCACGAGGTGTTCGGCGACTCGGGTCGTTTGCAGCGCGGCCGCGGCCTCGAGCATCGTCGCTTCGATGTGCTCTCCGCGCCCGCTTCGCTCTCGATTTACCAGCGCGGCGAGAATGGCCGGGACCGCCAGCGCAGCGGTGCTGAGGTCGATAAAGCCGATGTTTCGCAGGCTCTCCGAGGCCTTTCCCCGCTCTCCGTTCAAACTGGCGAAGCCAGAGAACGCTTGGATGTAAGTGTCGATCGACGGTAGCCGGGCGAGTGGCCCGTGTTGGCCGAAACCCGACAGTGAGCAGTAGACGAGACCGGGGTTGAGCGCGGCCAGGCCCTCGTAGCCGAGGCCGAGCCGGTCGACTACTCCAACTCGGAAGTTCTCGATGAACACATCGCTCTGTGCAACGAGGCGGCGGGCCCGCTCGAGGTCCTCCGGATCCTTTAGATCGAGCACTGCACCGCGCTTGCCGATGTTCGCGGCGATGTAGAGCACGCTCGTGCCGCGTTGGGTCGGTGGCACTGTCAACGCCAGGTCCCCGTGCGGCGGCTCGACTTTCACGACGTCGGCCCCCAGCTCTGCGAGCAGCATGCCCGTGACGGGGCCCACGCCCATTCCGGAGATGTCGAGAACTCGGATCCCAGCTAGCGGACCCGGTCCCGATGCGGTGGCGCGCTTCGTACCTGCCGGCTGGGCCGTCGTTGTCTCCGCGGCTCGCTGTTCTGCCGCCTTCAATGGCCGCACAGCCCCTGCCGCGTGCGATCCAGCGGCAACCCCGATGTCGAACAGATCAGTGCGCTCGGCGGGCCCATATCCGAGCTCGCCGAGAACGGCGGCAGTTGAGGCCCCGAGGGCGGGTGCGGGTGAGCGCGGTGCGCAGCGCTGGCCCGAGAAGCTCCACGGTGGCCGTATCCCCGTGGGTGCGCTGTCGGGGCTCGAGCGGAGATCGCCGAGCGCCTCAATCGTGTCGTCGGCAAAGAGTGTCGCGTGTGTATGGTAGGGAAAGGCGGCCCCGTCGAGGCCGCGGATCAGCTCGACGAGCTCTCCCGCGGTCCGGGAGCGGAATGCCGCCTCGTAGATAGGGCGCAAGCGTGCCGCGTCCGCGCCGAGGCCGGTCGAGTTCTTGCCGTCATCGTCAAAGCGGGGATCCGAGACCAGTTGCTCGAGCCCTATCGCCCGGCAGAATTCGGGCCACCGGCTGACCTTTCCCGGACCGCCGCCGGTAAACTCGCCGAACGAGAATACGATCGGCAGATCTTCGGCTTGCCAGCCGGTATCGGGCGGATCGTATGGCCCCCAGCAGTGGTAGCCCTCCCAGACGTCCGGATCGTGCTGGGCCGCGATCTGGATTGTTTTCAATGCATACAACGCCCCGAGCTGGGAAACGGAGACCCGCTGCCCGTCGCCGCCACGGCGGCGATGCCACAAGGCTGCGAGTAGTCCCTGGAGTAGGAACACGCCGCCCATCGTGCCTGCGACATCGGCCCCGATGCGTATCGGCTCGTGCTCTGACGCACCGAGGTAGCGCGGATAGCCGGACGCAGCTTGC
>JACLAC010001441.1_pt1 | contig 18767 bp, 9 predicted proteins | sample 8027881 | NCBI WGS metagenome assembly JACLAC01 (sample SAMN15725517, study PRJNA655200) | protist metagenome | isolation source: fluorescence activated cell sorting (FACS) single amplified genomes of... | place: Spain: Blaines Bay Microbial Observatory, Mediterranean Sea | collected 2016-01-19 | reverse complement strand
CTATGGCAGAAACAGTTAGGAGCCATGCACACCAAGCACGGCCATGGCGAAGGTGCTTCACCCGCATTACACGGTCAAACGCTAGTGGTGAACTGGGACCATGAAGGTGAGTCGTTTCTTATAGCGCTCGATTCCGCCGACGGCACCGAAAAGTGGCGTGTTGCGAGGAATGAGGTCACTTCTTGGAGTACACCGATCATCAGCAACGTCGATGGAGAGCAACAGGTGATCGTTTGCGGCACAGATAAAGTTCGCGGATACAGCCTTTCAAATGGAAATGTTGTTTGGGAATGCGGTGGGATGTCCGCCAACATTGTCGCAACACCGGTTGCCGGGAATGGCGTATTGTATGCAGGTAGTAGCTATGAAAAACGCATCCTGATGGCGATCCAACTGAGCGGAGCCAAAGGTGACATCACCGGCTCTGACCGGATTCTTTGGACTCGCACACGAGGCACACCCTACGTTCCTTCCCCGTTGCTGTACCGAGGCTCACTCTATTTTTTGACACACTATCAAAACGTATTAACCCGAATCACAGCCGAAACCGGGCGGAATGCTCCCGGGGCACAGCGTCTAGGACCACTTTCCAACATCTATGCATCACCCGTTGCAGCGAACGGTCATGTATACATCACAGATCTCAATGGTCAGACCCTCGTCATCACCGACACAGAGATTCCCCGGTTCGTCTCCATCAACCCAATCGGCGAGTCTGTCAGCGCATCTCTCGTGATCGACGGATCGATGATCCTAATTCGCGGCTCGAAACATCTTTACTGCGTTAGCGTGCAATGACAAATTCCACCTCGACTTTGTCCGGATTTCTGAGAGAATTCGCGGCATGACCCACGCTCCTCCGCTGCCGATGTTAGTTACCGGAATCGCCGGGGTTCCGGGGTATAACGCCTTCCATCACTTTCGCACCCTCTATGGTGATCAAGTCATAGGGTTGCGTCAGGCTTCAATGTGGCCTCTCGCAGGTGACGGAATCGTTGCCTGTGATGTTGAAGACGCAACCGGAATCGAACGTCTGTGGGATCAATACAAGTTCAGAAGCCTCCTGAATTGCGCCGGAACTTGCCGCCTCAAATCGTGTGAACTTGATCCCGTCATGGCGCATCGGGTGAATGTCGCAGGCACGGCCAATATCATGACCGGTGCTGCCAGACAGCAAGCCCGTACGATTCATTTGTCCATTGACTTGGTGTTTTCAGGCGAACATCAGGGCGAGTATACCGAAGAAGATCCTCTCGACCCAGTAACTGTCTACGGTGCCAAAATGGTCGAGGCCGAAACCCTGGTCAAAACACTTTGCCCGGATAGTTGCATTCTTCGCATCTCACTGCCGATGGGGATCAGTTTCAACGGCCACGCCGGTGCGATTGACTGGATTGCATCCCGTTTCAAGCAGGACAAGCCCGCCACGCTGTATTACGATGAGATTAGAACCCCCACTTACACGGACTGCATGAACCGACTTTATGAGCGATTATTTTCCCAGCCGATCTCGGGTACCTTTCACGCTGGCGGTCCCCGAACGCTAAGTCTTTTCGAAATTGCGCAAATCGTTTCTGTCGTGGGCGGCTACGATCCAGCTTTATTACAAGGCTGTCCCCGGATTGAGGCAGGACCGATCCCGCCCAGAGCTGGCAACGTCACAATGAACTCTTCGAAGCTCATTGAAACACTGGGTTATCAACCATTCGATCCTTGGCCATTTCCCGCCCACTTGGTGCCCACCCACAGAACATGGCATCGTGAACAGACTCAATTTGGTGGTTCACAAGAACGCGTCCATTCACTTCTGTATCAAAATCCCAATGCACCAGGCACTGTGCCCCCCAGTCGGTCCCAACTGTGGGGATCAAAACGTTTTCCAATGTAAAAGCAGGTGAATCCCTTTGGGGCAACGGTTCCTTGAGCCGGAACTTCAACCAACGCTGAAAGAGTTTTTCCCCAAGAATGGCTTGAACCACTAAACTGATCCCTCACACACACGCTCGCTTACCCATTTTCTTGCTACTTTAAAATCAGAAATCATATGCGACTTTCAACTCTTCATCGGATTGCCGTTAGTCTTTGCACGGTAGCATCGTTGCAAACCGCCGTACTATCGCAAGACGCCACTCCCGCTGACGACGCAACTGCGACACAAACTGAATTAGCGCGGGGATTTGTTTTTGATGACAAGAACGGTAATGGCAAGCGTGACGGTGACGAGCCCGGTATCCAAGGCATCCGCGTCAGCAATGGAACATCCATTGTAAAAACAGATGAGGATGGCCGGTATGTACTCCCCATCGATAATGACACGATCATCTTTGTAATCAAACCAAGGGACTGGGCTACCCCCTTAAACCGTAACCACTTGCCCCAGTTCTATTACATCCACAAGCCCAATGGTTCACCACAGAATTTCAGGTTTGCGGGTGTTGCTCCTACTGGCCCTTTGCCCCAGTCCATTGATTTTCCGCTTTTACGCAGAGTTGAACCAGACAAATTCAAAGCGATCATGTTCGGCGATCCCCAGCCCAAGAACGTTGCTGAGGTTGAATACATGTCACATGACATCATCGAACAGATCATTTCAGAACAAGCACACGGTGCAGCCTTTGGCGTAACATTGGGTGACATCGTGTTTGATGATTTAAGTGTGATGGAACCACATAACCAATCTGTCGCGCTGATTGGCATCCCCTGGTACAACGTGATCGGCAACCATGACTTGAACCTGGAGGCCCAAACTGACGACCAGAGCGACGAAACATTTGAACGTATCTATGGCCCATCCTACTACTCGTTCGATTATGGGCCGACTCATTTCATGGTACTTGACGACGTTCAATGGCATGGCCCAGAGGGCGAGAAAAGGGGGGGTTACCACGGCGGTTTCAGCACAGAACAGATGACCTTCATTCGAAATGATCTTGCTTTGATCCCTAAGGACCAACTGGTTGTTTTGATGATGCACATTCCACTTGATGGGGTTCGAGATCGCGAGCAGCTATATCGATTGATTGAACAACGACCGGCCACAGTTTCGCTTTCAGCCCATACGCATTACATGGAGCATCGATTTCTCGGTGCAGAAAATGGCTGGAAAGGCCCTAAAAAGCATCATCACATTGTCAATGTGACTGTCTGCGGTAGTTGGTGGCGAGGACGTGAGGACGAGCGTGGCATCCCTCACGCAACCATGAGTGATGGAGGACCCAATGGTTACTCAATCATGGAATTTGACGGCCAGAACTACAAGCTTGAAATGCGTGGTGCCAATCGTGCAGCAAGCTATCAGATGAATGTTTATGCCCCAGAATCCGTAACTCAACAGGAACTCGCCAAAACCGATGTGATCGCCAACGTCTTCAACGGTTCTGAAAAATCAAAAGTCAGCTTCCGCATTGGAAATCAGGAGGGAAAGTTTGGACAATGGCATCCGATGAAACGTTCTCGCATGGCTGACCCAGCTTTTGTTGCCGAAAAGAAGCGTGAAGAAGACGTTCCCAACAGACCGTGGACCTCCTTACCAGGTGCTCACTCAACACCTCACATTTGGGTCTCGAAACTACCCGTCAATCTTCAACTTGGAACACAGGTGATCGAAGTGCGGGCCACCAACGTTATCGGGAAAGAGGTAAGCGGTCGTCGCGTGATTCAAGTAAAAGCCGAGTAACGACCAATACGACAACCGCGACTTGACGAAATGAAGCCAGGGGCAAATGTCACAACGGATTTCGCATTCGAGCCATCCGGCAAGCCAAGTCGCGTCATGCCACCAGACGGGTCCATCAGTCAGTGCCCAGGTTCAGCTTTAACTTCAGGCTCAGCTTTGACTACAGGTTCAGCCTTTTGGTCTGTCTCTTTCTCTGGAAATTTCCGGAAGACATGAAAGGCGATGGCGATCGAGACGAGCAACAACACAAAGCCGACGAAAAAAGGCGCTCCGGGCACCTGCACGGGAGCCTCGTCACTAATGAAATAGCTGAACAAAAAAGTATTGAACAAAATCGGCGCGATGATATTTGTGAGGCTCGTCAGGGAAGTGAGGGCGCCTTGAATCTTTCCTTGCTCCGTCTCGTCGACACGACTGGTCACGAGGCTTTGGATCGCTGGCCCACTAACCCCGGCAAATGCTCCAAAAACAATGATTCCGGGGATCATCCAGCCTTGAGACGCCAAGCCGTAGCCCAGAAAAGCTAACGCTCCAACCAACGTACCGATGACGACGGTGCGACGCTCCCCCAACCGCCGCACTGTCGGTCGCACGAGGCCTCCCTGCACGATGACAGCCATGATGCCCACCAACCCCAGTGCGTAGCCATTCATACTGGCATCCCACTCATAACGAAAACCGGTGTAAAGAACCCAAACGTTCTCCAGCCCACGTTGTGCAAGCGACTTACAAGCAAACACCGCTGCCAACCCGGCGACCATGGGGTACATACGAATACGTCGCAAAGTCCCGAATGGATTCGCGTTCTTCAGATTAAATGCACTACGTTTGTCGACGGGCAATGACTCGGGTAACACAAAATACCCGTAAAGCCAATTCACTAATGCCAAAGCCGCTGCAACGAAGAATGGCAGACGTAGGCCGTACCCCCCCAGGAAGCCGCCCAACGCAGGACCGATGGTAAAGCCGAGACCGAACATCATGCCGACAAATCCGAAGTTCCTTGCTCGTGTTTCATCCGTCGACACATCGGCAATGTAAGCGTTAGCAGTCGTGAAGTTTGCTCCCATGATCCCAGCCAATACTCGACCAAGGAACAACCACCAAATACTTGGAGCAAAACCCTGAATCAAAAAATCGACGCCCAGCCCGAAAAGAGAAACCAAAATCACCGGCCGACGACCAAACCGATCGGACAGCGCTCCCATAATCGGTGCGAACAAAAACTGCATTAAGGCGTAGGTCGCACTGATGACACCCACGTACTTACCGGCGCGGGCGAAATCTTCGGACGCCGACATCTCACCGGAAGCCCCCTCAGTCGCACTTGCCAAAGCATCGGCGACTCCATCCGGCAACAGGCCCGTTGAATCGGCTTCCACCAGTTGCTTGACCAATTCTGGCAGCACGGGAACGATAATGCCGATTCCCAAAATATCAATGAACAGCGTCACCAAGATGAACGCGATCGCAGCCTTGCGTTCTTTGCCGGGGGGGTGGGTCATGTGGTCAAGTTAGCCGAGGGATTTCGCAGCGAGCGATGAAAGGAGGCTCTATTCTAGCTACTGAACGCTGGACCAACAGGACGAGTAAAGGTGTGAATTCAAATTTGTAAAGGCTTCGCGGCCAACAGCTGTGTTTATTACCGCCCACTTACTACCCCAATGCCGCCCAAAACTCGTTGCCATCGCTTTTACTGGAAGTCTGATTTTGCATCAATAAAGTAGTAGAAACTGTTAGAACACGGCCGCTTTCCGGATCGCCATGGTTGCACCACCAACGTTCGCCACCACCTTGACCTCCAGGCGTTTTTCACCAATTGACGCCTGCCCCCATGTGCACGAATATTTCACCACCACGCGGTCGCCCAGTTGCTCTTTTCCGCGGCCATGCTGGCGTCTCGCACTCTCAGGGGCATGTTTTTGTTCAAATCCCTCAAACGCCAGCCAGTCAATCAATCAATCTGCCACCAACTGTTCGCATGCGCCCCAGGCAGCCTCCAACCCAATCATTTTCCATCAGTCCGGAGCTGTCACCAACTCGCCTGACAGAGCTCACATCACGCCGTTTTAGGTGCAATTGGCCGCTGCAGAGACTTCTCACCCAGTTGGAATCTTGCCAATCCGGTCGCTCATGGGTAGTCTGTTTAACCCGCTTACCCTCGCCTCAGGAACCGTTCTGTTGATGAATGACACTGATCCCTCCGCGACTCAAGAATTAAGTTCTGACGACGTTCAGAGCATCCAACGTTTGCAGCAGTGTCACAGTCGGTTAAAAACCGAGCTTGGCCGCGTCATCGTGGGGCAAACTGATGTGATCGACCAATTAGCAACCGTGCTGTTTTCGAGGGGGCACGCCCTTTTGATGGGTGTTCCCGGCTTGGCGAAGACACTGCTAATCAGCAAACTCGCCGAAACGATGTCATTGGACTTCAACCGAATTCAGTTCACGCCAGACCTGATGCCGATGGACATCACAGGTACTGATATCCTGCAAGACACAGCCGAGGGTCGCAGGGAATTTCAGTTCATTCACGGTCCAGTATTCGCCAACATTGTTTTAGCTGACGAAATCAATCGAGCGCCGCCCAAAACTCAGGCAGCCATGCTTGAGGCAATGCAGGAGCGTCGCGTCACAGTGTTGGGAAAACCATACAAGCTGGAAGAACCGTTTTTTGTATTGGCGACACAGAATCCCGTGGAACAGGAAGGTACGTACCCGCTTCCGGAAGCACAACTCGACCGCTTCATGTTCTTAATCGAGCTGACTTACCCGAATGAACTCGAAGAAATTGAGATTGCTCGAACCACCACTGGAACTTCTCTGCCAACGCTGGAACCGTTACTCAAGGCTGAAGAGATCACAGCATTCCAAGATCTCACACGCCGAATTCCGGTACCGGAGCATATTTACCAGTACGCCGTTCGGTTGGTCCGTCAAACCCGGCCGCAAGAAGGCACGGCACCTGATTGGCTGAAGCCGCTTGTCTCTTGGGGCGCCGGCCCAAGAGCCGTTCAGTATTTGATCCTTGGCGGCAAAACCCGTGCGGCGTTACACGGTCAGTACATGGTACGTCTGGAAGACATCCAGGCTGTTGCTGAACCCGTTTTAACCCATCGCATGATCACAACATTCGCGGCGCAAAGCGAAGGCATTGATGCCAGAAAGATTGTCAAACGCCTGGTGCAGGAAACCACGCCAAGTGGGCTAGCGCCAACAGGAACAGCAGCGGCACGAGGCTGATCGTGGGAACTGGTTCCGGACATCAAAATCATCGCCAACGGGTTCATGGCAATCTTGGGTTGCCCGCAATTGCAATCCACCACTCTTGGGTGTTGTGTCGCGTTCACCTGGCATTGGGATGGATCTTGGTATTTTTGTTGCACACGCCAGCGTCTTCACAGCCCCCCAACTCGCCACAGAACCACAAAAAATCGGCACCAGACCCGGCGGTTATCCCGGTACCATCCGCGCAAGAATTTGCTCAATACGATACCGATGACAGTGGTGGACTGTCCGAGAGTGAACTACGCCAGGCTACTGAAAACTCCGCTCCGATCATGGGCACTTTTCAAGAGCTTGACACAACAGGAGATGGGCAAGTCACACTGCAGGAGTTGTGGGCTGCGGCAAACAACGGAAAACGCAACCCTCCAGCCTCAGAATCAGCCGACCCGTTTCTACGAATTCTGCAACGAGCGATTGAGGCAATGGATGAATCCTACGATGGTTGGCAGTACCGCCCAGAGGAGACTGTCGACAGCACCACGTTCACCATTAACTACAACGCCTCAATATCGCCGGATGGGCAGCGTCGCTTGGACCGTGGCTTGATCCTCCACGCCGATGGTGATGCCAATCGCAAAATTTCGAGGGATGAAGCAGTTCGTTTTCTGGAAACACAACTTGGAATCCGTTGGATCACTGGCGATTTACTCCGGACCGAGAACGGTGATGTTGTCGATTTCGCCAACTTCCTGCGCTGCGATATCAACAAGGATGACGTGCTGACCAAGAGTGAATTTGTCGATACGTGGTGGAACAGCGAAACTGACGAGCAGGATTTCGAGTCTTTTGATATTGATGGCAATGGTGCCGTTAACCTTTCCGAATTCGCCAGACAGGAAGGTCCCTACCTTCGAAAACCAATCCAATGGTTCGAAGCAGCTGACACCAACGCAGACCATTTGCTCAGCCAATCAGAACTCCAATCCGCAATCCGCAGCCCCCGAAAACATCTGGTAGGGTCCAATATCAAAGCTTTTGATGACAATGGTGATGAACAACTATCGCTTGCTGAATATCGCGTCTCAATGTTGGCTAACTTCAACTATCCCTGGGAAATGCGGCCCAAAGACATCGACCGGGACGGCCTGCTTTCCTACAAAGAATTCAAATTCCACACGCGTGATCTCTTCCAACTTCAGCGACGATACTACTTTCATCGCTTGGACCGTGACGGCAACGATAAACTGGATCCATCCGAGTTTGATTTTGAACCTTACAAACTCCATTCTCTGTACCGTGTATCGGTCAACGGCGAACACACGAAAGAAATCTACCGCAACGACAAATTCCCGGTGGTCAGTTCACCCTCCGTATCCGCCGATGGCACATGGGTTTTGTTCGATGCTTCACCGCCCGACCGCAGCAATCTGACCCAGATCATGCTGATGAAAACAAACGGTGATGATGTACGCGATGTCTGCAAAGGACAGATGCCATCCTGGTCTGGAAAAGGATCACGATTCGTTTGCTGCCGCTATGAACAAGGGGCAAGCATTTGGATCATGAATACGAACGGCACGGCTCACAAGCGAATTGATGATGGCTGGGCTGCCCAATGGTCACCTGACGGAAAAACCATCGCGTATACCAATGACAACAGCATTCGACTGTACGACGTTGAATCCGGTGAAATCACAACAGCGCTCGCGAAGGGAGCCCACCGCTATCAGTACATTTACTGGAACATGTCGTGGTCACCTGATAGCCGACAAGTGGCATTCAAAGGCCAAACCGAAACCCACCAGGAGATTGGAATTCTATCGATCACCGGCCCTACCCATGTCAGGAAACGGTTTTCAACGAACGAATCCATGGGCGAAGATTTGGCCTGGTCACCCGATGGAAAAAGACTGCTCTTCAATATGTACTCGCCCACTCACCGTCGCGAACTCATCTTCCAACTCGATGTGGCTGGTTCGACAAAGCCCAGGCTTGTCCCCGAAATCAATACATCAATGCCCTGGACAAGCATCTGCTTCTCGCCAGATGGAAAATGGATGATTTTGGCATCACCGAACTGAACGGCCTGATTCACTCATCACATCACAAACCGAACTTTGTTTTGGATTCGCAAACTCATCGTGGTTGTTTGCGCAGAACACATACTGCGTTACAATCAACACTGGCACTGGATGAGACGTTGAATCTAGGCGTCTCTCTTATGAAGTGGCGGTGACAAACAGTCAGTATTGCGAATCAAACCCTGACGTCACGCACAACTCGCAGGCGAGGTCCAACATGGACCATGCTTTGTGATTTTCAATCGAGACATGCAAGGCAACGTCACTGCCGCTAAAGAAAACATTGGTCGCACAACCGAAATCGCGGTCAGCGGTGACGCACAAGTTTTTGATGCATCGACATTCACCAAATCATCGAAGAGAAGGCTTTGCCAAAAGAAATTCTCCGCGGTGAAGCATCCATATTCACTAGGACGGCACTGTCCTGAAGATCCGTCCCAACTAACCACAACCCTTCGCGACACATGCCGAACCAAAGATCTTCCTCCACGTCCACCCTGAACTGGAAGAAGAAACTCCTGTTTGGCACTGCCAGCACCTTGTGTTTCTTTTTTGCATTGGAGCTTTTTCTTCTTCTGCTAGGCGTTTCAACGATTGCCAGCAATCGCGATCCCAGCGCGGGATTCTCCAGACAGATCCCGCTGTTAGCAGCTTCAATCAACTCTAAGGGTGAGGAAATTTTGACGACCGCTGCAAACAAAGAAAGCTGGTTTAACATCCAATCATTTCCAAAGCACAAGGCCGCGGGGACGAAACGAGTCTTCTGTGTCGGTGGTTCAACAACGTTCGGCAGACCGTTTTCAGACTCGGCATCCTATGTACGCTGGGTACGGGAACTACTGGGGGCAGTGCAGCCTGACGTTGAGTGGGAAGTGATTAATGCAGGCGGCGTCAGCTATGCAAGTTATCGAGTCGCGGCGGTCATGCGCGAGCTCGCTCAATACGAACCGGACCTATTCATCGTCTATTCCGCACAGAATGAGTTTCTAGAGCGGCGAACCTATGCACGCATGTTCGAAAACCAATCTTGGTTAAACGACTTTAGCGCGATCCTACAAAGCACGCGAACAGGCTCGGTTGTCCAGCGGCTTACAGATCGCATGCGGTCCACGGCACCTGACGACGAGCGAGATACCTCGAAAACGCTCCCTGAGCGTGCCGCTGCTTTTCCCGAGGAAGTTGATGAAATGCTCAATCATTCCATCGGCCCAACACAATATCGTCGGGACGAAGAATGGCGTAAGGAAGTAATCAATGCATACCGCAGCAACCTCGAAGACATGATAGCAATTTCGCGGTCCGCCGGTGCAAAGATTGCCTTCGTCACACCCGTGTCAAATCTGCGGGGCACAAGTCCCTTCAAGTCACTTTTTGCTGAGAATGCGGACGTTACGGTGCTGACGCAGCAACTCAATAAGGCAAGAGACTTTTTCCAAGCAGGCCAATGGGACGAGGCACTCTCAACCGTCCGAACGATCCTATCGAAATCCCCAAATTCGGCTGACACACACTTTCTATTGGGGCAGATACTGTTTGCCCGCGAGGAATGGGTTGAGGCTGAACAGGCTTTTGAACGCGCATTGAATGAGGACATTTGTTCTTTGCGGGCAATCAAGCCATTGCGCGAGACATTGCGCTCAGTTGCTAGTCAGGCAAATGTTCCACTGGTAGACGCGGAAAACCTGCTACGCCGGTTGAGCATCGAGCAAAACGGTCATGCCTGTTTCGGTGATGACTATTTCCTTGATCACGTACACCCGACTATTGAAATTTATCGTGCTTTAGGGAAATGGATAGTAGATGCACTGATTGCCAATGCGATGGTTGAGGGAGAATCTCCCTCTGACGCGATAATGGAAGCGGTGCAAGAACGAGTTGATTTGTCGATCGACTACGAAGAGACCGCGATTGCATTTCGGAACCTCGCCAAAGTGAATCACTGGGCTGGAAAATTTCAGGAAGCCATCGTTGCTGCAGAACGCTCGCTTGCGATCTCACCCAACGATTTAGAGAGCCGGTTCCTGCTAGCCGACAGCTTCAATAATCTCGGGCGTTTCGATGAAGCCCACGCGGAATATCGAACACTATTTGAACTTGAAGACTACTCACGGGCCCACCTGCCTTACGGTGAACTGCTGCTGGATTCCGGAATGACGGAACAAGCAGAACCATACCTGATCGCCGCATTGATCACTGATAATGAAGAGCATATGGCACGTGCCTACTACGACCTCGGTCTTCTGTACTCTGCGACTGATCAATACGAGATCGCGATCTCTTCACTGGAAAATGTGATCAATCTGTATCCGGATGACACGGCCACGCTAACGCTGCTTGCGTATTGCCTGCGAAAAGAAGGTCGTTCATCTGAAGCGCTCGAACGAATTGCCCAGTTGCTGAAGCTTACCCCGAACGACGCTCGAGCGAACTATGAAGCCGCCGAGTCTCATTTTGATTTGGGAGAATTGCAGAAAGCAAAGGACTACATACAAGCGGCAATCAAAGCCGACCCCGGCAATCGTGAGTTCGAAGCGACGCTGGAAAAGTTAAAGCAGCCCACCCCACCGGGAACTTGAAGGGCAATGTCCTGTCCAATCTCAGCGGAAAAACGCGCCTCACTTGCCCACCGCAGTGTCAGCTCGACCATTGCCGATCCGTTCGCATCTGAGGGGATAAAGAGCTACGGGCACCAAGCCCTAGCCGCAGCAGCACGTGATCCTTAGGTTCGCGCGACGGTGGATTCTGGGAAAAAATCGACGATTGGCGGCAAATCAGGGAAGAACCACCGAAAAGTGGCCCCTCCATGAGGTTCCTGAAACGGTTTGCCTCTTGAGGAATTCCCCATTTCCGGCTAAATTGCCACGAAATCAAGCAATCCTCAGCAAATCTCTGATAGCAGGTAAGGAAAAATGGCACATAAGAAGGGGCAGGGTTCGAGCCGAAATGGACGTGACTCCAATGCCCAACGCCGTGGCGTGAAAAAGTTTGGTGGCGAAGCTGTCCGAGCAGGCAATATCATCATCCGCCAGGTAGGTACCAAGTATCACGCTGGCACTGGGGTTGGCCAGGGTAATGATTATACGCTCTACGCATTGGTCGACGGCAACGTCATGTTCGACCGCAAGGGTCGTCGCGTTAATATCGTCACTGCCTGAGCGTTTTGAATCATAAACGAATAACGCCTGCGTGAGCCGCAGGCGTTTTTTTTGCGCCCACGGCGATTTTTCCGCCAGTGCGCTAGAAGCCAGTGCCCTAGAAGCCAGTGCCCTAGAAGCCAGTGCCCTAGAAGCCAGTGCCCTAAAAGCCAGTGCCCTAAAAAACGCTTCAACGACAATCCACAACCACCCGTGCACTGCCGCCACTCAGCCAATGGCGTCGGACCAACCGGGCCTGCTACGGTAACACTTCGACAGTGATCGGATAAGTCGTAACGTTACCATCCACTTCCGCACGCAGAAAAAACGGACGTTTGCCGAGCTCTGCGATTGGATCAGCAGTCAACACGAAACCTCGCTCGTTCTCTCCATGCCGAACTAATAACCCATTGAGTCCGATGTTATCCACATAGACCCCGTGGGTTGCATTCCTTCCAGCGTTCTCTTTTCCAAAACTGACCTGCCCAGCAAACCCCTCTTTCCGACGAACGATAACGCGTGCTGACACACTTTTCCCACGTTGCACCTGCAATGTCCAGCTATCAGAAAATCCTAACTCCCTATCGGTGGGTTGAATGGAGGGAACCACACTGGGTTGGTCTCCCAATTTGAGAACACCCAAATCCCCCACTTGTTGAAGGATCATTTTTCCCTGAACGTCTGCCCGAGCTACGACTTTGGGGGCTACGTCACCATCCCATGGTTCAGCCGACTCTGCAGCCCAGATCGTGCCTACGGCGTACCGTTGACCACGCTCAATCGTTACGGGGAAACTCGAAACCAGCGATTTTGGCAGATCCTGTAGCTCGAAGGTCACTGGTCCATCAAATTCATCGAAACGGTCGACGCGCACCACAACTTCTCTACCAGCTCCTCTACGAATCTCGGGGTTCGGTTTTTCCGTCGATGCTTTAAACGCTGGTCTGGCTGGGCGAATCGCCAGTCGATAACCGTACCCATCACCGCCATCTCCGCGAGTATCTGACACTCTCACGGTGTAGGCTCCATCCTCAGGCACAGTAAAAATCAACCGACTGTTTTTTCCAGCAAGGCGTGTGGGATCGTCATCATTCTCATAGTGCACTTCAAAAATGGGTAACCCATTTGCCACATGTGCTCCATCGCCCACGAGTGGACGCACCACATAAGCTGGTTCACCAAGAGCATGCGTCGTGTGGGAAGTGCCAAAATACGTCCAGCGATCACCTTCGTTAGGATAAACGTTGTAGCCTGAGTCTGGACCTCGTGGATACATCCACAGACGGGTCACCTCGCCCGCAGCGTACAAGAAATCGTTCAAGTGCATGTTTTGCCAATTGAAAAGACGAAAGTCACTAATCTGCTTGCTGTCTTTTCCCCGAAAAGTGAAATACGAATCTCGAATGGCTTGTAGACGCACCCGCATCACGGGGTGATTCTCCGCATCAACAATTGCCACAAACGGATCCATCTGACTCCCATCACTGGCATCCGCATCGATCGCCCACACATCACCTTGCTTGGCTTGCCACTGATACGCATCAAACTCGCCACGCTCACCAATTGTGCCCATAATCACGGTTCCGCCTTGAACTTGCAGCGTTCGCTTCTGTTCTTGATGCCTCCCCTGCCTAAGCTCACTTTCCTCCACATCAACAAGTTTCACGCTATCTAGATAGCGTGGCGTTTGTGCTCGTGAGATCCCTTTCTCTGTCCGTCGCAAGTCCCCGATCGACTGTCTGATTAACTCGCCGTTGGACAACGTGACCAAGACCGACTTGCCATCGGGTAGGAAGGCGAAATCGGTACTCCGATGCGCCCCACGATCGAGCGTCAACGCTGCATTCCATGAACTGGTTTCAACGACGACCAGCTCTCCTTTCTCAGTCAATCCGAGCAACCGCTTGCCGTCCGCGTCAGTTTGCAACTTAAGAAAGGGGCTATCCGAGACTGAGCGTGTGACCAAAATAGGATTGGTTTGTGTCTGCTCAGAATCGTTTAACGCCCAAACCCGCAAACGGTTGTCTGAGCTAGCAGCAATGATATTTTTTCCGTCAGCGGTCACACCAACGGCCAAAACCTCGCCCTCTGGCTGGCTAAGCGTATTGAGCCGTTTTCCTGTTGCGACCCTCCACAGCTTCACCGTTTCGTCGGCACACCCGCTGATCAGCACCTTCCCGTCAGGAGAGAATGCGAGATCATAGATTGCGCCATTGTGCCCTTTCATTGACCGCAGCAGCTCACCCGACCGACTATCCCACAATTTGATTTCGCGATCGTATCCAGCCGTGGCAATCGTTTTCCCGTCGGGTGAAAACTTTGCAGCGTACAGTACATCGCGATGCCCACCCAACTGGTGCAGCGTTTCACCCGACTGTGCCGAATACACCACTGCCATTCCATAGGCACCAGCAACCCCCGATGCCACCACCAAGCGACCACCATCACGACTGAACTGCAGGGAGTTCACTTTTTCGATTCCACTAGTCTGCACCGTCAGCTCATGAAGCAGCTTGCCCTGCGTGTCGTTGATTTGTACCAACCCCGTCCGTCCCACAGCAGTCTTCGCTCCCGGCAATGAGACTGCAACAGCACTGAGAGGCAATAGGACATCCGCTTTCGTTTTGATGGGTGGCACGTTCAGGTCGAGCATGACGGGCACCGCCCCATCTGGGCCAATTGCCCCCTGCTCGACCCACTTAGCCAAGGTTGCAATCTGCAAATCGGTCAGCGGTTCTTCGCCCTCTGGAGGCATGCGTGGTCCTGCCTTACCGTTGACTCGCAGGATCATTCGACTGCTGTTGGCTTCACCGGGAGTGATAGCGGGACCGGACACTCCCCCTCTCAACAAACCGTCATGCGACTCCATCACAAGTCCACCTTCCGCTTCCTGCAACGTATGGCAGGCAACGCAATGCCCTCGCAAAATCGGGACCACATCTTGAACGTAATCCACCTTCTCGGCAGCACGCCCCAAAACAACCAAAAACATCGACGGTAGACAAAAAATCAGAAAACGCATAAGAAACTGATCGATAAGAGATAGGTGATTGATGAACCTCAGCGTAAGGCAGCTTGTTCAATGATTGAAAGTAAATTCAGAACTGGTAAGTATGCTCCACGCGATGTCCTGCAGAGCGGTGCCCCGGTCTTCCCCGTATTCATCTCGAATTGCCAACAATTTGCTGAGCTCGGACTCACTTGCATCACGCGATAATGCGGCAGCAAACAACTTCTGCACAATCGCAGCATCTGACTCATTCGCGTCGATCAACATCGCGATGCGGTTCTTTGGATCAGCCAATTTTGGATTGAGGGTTTCCCCATTCGACAAATGCAACACCTGCACCAAGCTAGGCTCTTCACTGCGTTCACACTCGCAGGTAATTTCCCGGGGATTACGTCCAAAGGTTTTCAAAAAGTACGAATTGACGGATGCATCATAAAGCTCGATCGCTCGCGTGCCCGTTTTATAAAAATCGGTTTTCTGCCTATCAGCACCCGGAAACGCCACTTCAGTGAATGCGGTCGTGGTTTTCAACACCTGGTCGATCCCATCCAATAAAACCTCAGCCATCAAGCGACGAGGATAATACCGACTGAGATACTTGAACTCATCACGATTATCCCCCAAGGGCACACTACTACGTTGATAGGTGTTACTTTGAAGAATAGCTCGCATCAATTCTTTGAGATCAAAACCTGAATCAATCACGTGCTTTGCTGCAGCGTCCAACAAATCTTCATTGGATGCTGGATTACTGAGCCTGAGATCATCCACCTGTTCAACGAGCCCTCTTCCGAAAAAGTTGGCCCAGACACGATTAGCAATCGCCCTGGCAAAATAAGGGTTCTCCGGATTTGTCATCCAGTCAGCCAATGCCACTCGGCGATCGCGTGGATCGTCAAACTCAAGAGCTGGGGAATCCAGGGGCGCTGGTTGCTGTGGCCGACCGAGACTGGGCTGAATCAATTCGCCAGAATTCGCAACAAAAAGTGTTCGGACACCGTCTCCATTACGACCGTCTCCGCCCCAACCTTTTGCCCGAACGCGAGCAAACAGATTTGCCATCGCGTAGTATTGATCATTGGTCCATTTTTCCAGGGGGTGGTTATGACATTTTGCACATCCGATGGACAAGCCCAAGAAAGCTTGACATGCGTTCTCTGTCATTTCCTCGGGTGCTTGATGAAGCGCATAAAAGTTGGTCGCTCCATTCTGATCACTGTTGCCGGTTGCTGTAAGAATTTCACGCACCATTTGATCCCAGGGTTGATTCTTCCGAACCGCCTTCTCAACCCATTGATAATAGGCTTTGACAGCCACTGGCCGCAGACGAGTCCCGTTGATCAAGAGCATGTCGGACCAACGGTAAGTCCAGTAAGCAATGAAGTCTTCGCTCGACAACAAGCGAGCCACCAAGACATCCCGTCGCGTATTCTGATCATCAGCAAGAAACGCTTCACGCTCCTCAAGTGTCGGCAGCCTACCTACAGTATCGATCGTTGCACGTCGCAAAAACGTCAAGTCATCGCACGGAGGCGAAGGCCGAAGCTGAAGCGTTTGCAGTTGCTGCAGATTCAGTTCATCAATGAAATTTCGCCGCCCGGCTGCTTGGTAAATCTCCGAGGGCACCTGATTGGGATACGGGACAGTCATCCGCGCCAAAGCGACCTTACTGCCAAACCAAACCAACACGGCAGCCTCTCCGCTGCCCTGCACCGTCAGCGTTCCCGAATCATCAACCGTTGCAATTGCTTCATCCGTTGCCGAAAACTGAGACCAATGCGTTACATCAACAATCTGCCCATCACTGTAGTGTGCATTCACGAGGATCTGAAAATGATCGCCAGGTCGCAATAAGGCAGAATCGGGAATAACCGAAATGCGTTCAAGCTGCGCATCATCATCCGTTGGACCTTTTGCTCCGGAAGCAATCCACTCAGACAGCACCTGATAATCACGTGAATCAACGGCAAGCTTCAAGCCACCTTTGTGCGGCAGCGCAGCAGTAGGTTTCGCCAGCAACAAACTACGCCCTGGATCTGACAATTCAACACGCCGTCCCCTGGCTTTCTGCGTGATCGATATGTAATCAGCATCCGTGTCATAGCCACGGAGGGAAAGCTTGAAACCACCTTTCCCCGCCAAAGCCCCATGACAGGCGCCCATATTACACCCGCTCTTTGCAAGCACGCTTTGCACATGATTTCGAAAACTCCACTGTGCCTCAGTCTCAGCATTTGAGACACGCACTTTAGCAATGGCAACGCTTCCATCAGGCGTTTCTACCCGTATTTCAGTTTTTCCGTTTGCCAGTCCGTGCGCCACACCATCTTTAATGACAACCACCGCAGGATCAGCAACGCTGTACCGCAAATCCGTCTCGTCAACCATTCCGGCCAACTTTCCTTGCACGAGGCGCACCACAGTGAGCTGTTGAATATTCTCGGGCCCCTTGAGTGAGAAATCTGTTGGCAGCAGACGGATCCCATCAGCAGCAAGACTGACCGGCATGGCTATGGCAAGCGTGCAAAACGCAAGTGCCATGGACGAAGAGATAAATCGTGTTTGTTGAGAAAACATATACAGTCGTTAATGCGAAACTGAATCAATGGGTTCATGCTTTCCCGGTTGGGAATACATGGTTAATCGTTTTTAATGATCGGAAAACTTTTCCAGACGGACAATGATGGGGTGGATATCAAGCCGAAGAAATTATTGTTTAGGGCACAGACAGGCTTCCAAGACGATGGCCCCAGAGTCGTCTCAACTTTCAGGAAAATAGTTCCTGGACTTCCCGGACCCCAAAATCAACTAAGGGAAAAGGGCGTCCGCCAGGGCCCGGCATTTCCGCATGCAGATCAAGTCCCAGGCTCTTGAAGATCGTCGCGATGATTTCCCCGGGATTGGTAGGACGATCGGCAGGGACAGCTCCGATTGGATCACTGGCACCAATTGCACGCCCGCCTTGAACGCCACCGCCAGCAAACGTGCAGGAAAAACATTGCGGCCAGTGGTCTCTGCCACCCGCTGGATTCACCTTGGGTGTCCGCCCAAACTCAGCAAGGCCGCAAACCATCGTATCATCCAACAGGCCACGTTCCTGTAAGTCCGAGATCAACGCGCTGTACGCCTGGTCGTACATTGGCGCGACAATGTTTTTCATTCCCTCAATGGTCGTGAATGGCTTGCTACCATGAATGTCCCACGTGATTTCATTAAACACAGTCAGGAAGGTGTTGATTGTGACGAATCGAACACCTGCCTCAACCAACCGCCGCGCGAGTAGACAACACTGTCCAAATCGATTCATACCGTAACGTTCTCTCGTCTTCTTTGGCTCCTTACTGAGATCAAACGCCTCGCGTGCCTGTGCACTACTCATCAGTCGATAAGCCGCCTCGAAGTTTTTATCCAGCATCTTCGCTGATTCGGTTCCTTCCAATTCTTTGAGTTTGCCCTCGATCGAACCGCGCATGCGGCGGCGTCGATCGATCCGCACATCACCCAAAGTCGACGGAGGCAGCAGGTCAGGTACTTTAAAGTTCTCTTTGCTGGGATCTGCCATCAACGCGAAAGGATCATAAGCTTTTCCAAGAAAACCACCGGCCTGACCATTGGGAAGATTCCCACCTCCGCGTCCC
>JACLAC010010924.1_pt1 | contig 18770 bp, 19 predicted proteins | sample 8027881 | NCBI WGS metagenome assembly JACLAC01 (sample SAMN15725517, study PRJNA655200) | protist metagenome | isolation source: fluorescence activated cell sorting (FACS) single amplified genomes of... | place: Spain: Blaines Bay Microbial Observatory, Mediterranean Sea | collected 2016-01-19 | reverse complement strand
GGGCTGTCGAGCCAGCCGAGGCGGTTGCCGATCTCCGTCGGTTCGGAGTGCCAGATGGTATGGTCGCGCTCGAGCATGCGGGCGTATACGCGTTCGCTGGCGAGCCGTTCGCTGGCGAGCCGTTCGCATTCGACAAAAGTGTCCGGTGCTTGCAGAGCAGAAATCCGCATGATCGGTTCCATGTTTCTAAATGTGGTGTAGATTAAAGTACGCGGCGGGTTGGCGAAAGTAAATAACGGCCGGTTTGTCCATAGCCTTGCTGGGCCCTATCTTGTCACGCATACACAAGGAGGATTCAGATGCTTGAAATGCAAGATGGTTGGACGCGCCAGTTCGATGTCTACGATCGCATTGCCCAAATGGGAATGGACTTAGGTGAAAAGAGCGGCACAATCTCCGATCCGAAGGGGCGCAGGATTTGCTCATTGACCTTTACCCCGGCGGGCTTAGTGTTTACTTCGGGCACCGGTGGTGGCAAGGGGCCGGTCACCAACGACGACGGCGATGTGGAAGAAGGCTATCAGGCTGGGCGTGATGCCGGAGCAAACCACATCCGGTCTCTGCATTGGGGCTTGGATCCGTTTGGCACGCTCAACGACATTTGGTATTGCGTCAAATGCATCGGCATGGTCAACTCGGCAGGTGGCGGTGCATTTTCTAAATCGCCACGCGTTGTCGATGGCTATACCGAAGTATTCCACGACGTTTTTGGCGGGCCGATGTCGCAATTCGCCGAAGCCGGATTGGATCAGTCGCTTTCGGGGTGGCATACGCGCAGCGCCGTGGCCGGATACGATCTGCCAGGCAACTGCAAGATCGAGCCGGAAATGATCGTGCAGATCGATCCCGAGCTCGCTGTGCGGGTTATCCGCGAGCGGGGTCCGCACGTCTGAGCGATGGCTACTGCATTATATCGTATCGACGGGGTGTATTTTGCACGGCTCAGCGGTGGTACGGTGCTCGCTTGGTCATCGACAGGTGCCGGTTGGAGTAAGGACCGAGTAGAATTGCCTGCCGGGGCGGAGCAGATTGGATTCGCATCGCTGCCAGAGGAGTTGCGCGAGGAGGTGCTGGCGGTTTTGGCGCGCGCCGACGCGGTGCAGGGGCCGTTGGGAGGGGCGAAGAATTGAAGTGGCGCCTGTTGATGATGTCGGCGTGCTGGCTTTTTGCGGCATGCGACGGGCAAAACGCGACGATGACGAACGAATCAGAGCCGGCCGAGGAAGAGACTGGGCTCGTCGGAGTTTGGACTACGCGCGGAGTTGATGAGACCTTAGGCGAGGTTGAGGTCGAAATGACACTGGCGGCCGACGGTAGTCTGGGGATGGTTTTGGTGTTGGCCAGCGGCGCACGACGCTCTTTTCCAGGGGCATGGTTTTATGACGAGGACCAATTGGTGCTCACCGGCGCATATTTTACACCCGATGGCGAAAGTCGGGTGCGTTGGAGGGTCGAGCAAGCGTTGTTGCTACTGGAGGATGCCGCTGGGCGGCAACAGGAGTGGCACCGCAAAGAATGATTCCGTTGTGGCGGTTGCACCTGGGACTCAATTCTCGGTGCAATAATCAGACCTTGACGACGGAGTTGTACGAACCGTAGGGATTGGCCAAACGCTCGTTGCGACTGGGGTCTTCCTGCCAATCGCCATTGACGATATAACGATATCAATGCTGTCCGGTCGGCAAATTCAGCCAGGTGCGCCAGACGCCCTTTCTGTCGCATTTAAGAGCGCGGGCTTTTGGATCCCACCCGTTGAACGATCCCGAAAGTATAACGTACTGCGCTTCAGGGGCGTTGAGATTAAAACTGATGCGTTTTGTTGCAGTTTTGGCCGGCTTTTTACCGCTGGTCGTCCTTTTTGCGGTAGCCATGATGTGCTCCTGATACTAGTGTCGCTCTTGAGATGCAATATGCCGCAAAAAGTAGAATGTATAATCACTCAATGTCAATGAACTATAGCTTTACAAAATCCGACTCTCTGATTGTAGTCCACTTGCTATGATACTGGTTTTGCCAAGAGGGGATTAGGTCGGGGAATGGTCGATGTGTTGCCCGATGTGTTGGCACCTGGTTTACGAGTGGTTTTTTGTGGATCGGCGGCAGGGCGCCGCTCAGCCGCGGAGGGCGCCTATTACGCGGGGGTGGGTAACCGGTTTTGGCTGATGCTATACCGTACGGGCTTGACGCCCCAGATGTTGCAGCCGCAACAGTATCGTGAGGTATTAGTCCACGGAATCGGTTTGACCGACCTGGCGAAGGAAAACTCTGGGCCCGACAGTGAGATTGCGGATGCCGCCTACGATTCGTCGAGGCTCAGGCATGTGATCGAAGCGTTGGCGCCGGCTGCATTGGCCTTCAACGGCAAACGGGCGGCGCAATTGTTCTGCGGTGGTGGCGTAAGCTACGGAATCCAACGGGATTTGTGCGGCACGACGAAGGTCTTTGTGCTGCCTTCGACTTCCGGCGCCGCCAGGGGGTTTTGGGTCGAAGAGCCGTGGTGGCAATTGGCGGAATGGCTCAAAAGCCAATGGCCAGTCCAAGAGAATTGATAGGTTCGTAGAGTGTTTTTTGCCGCCCACCTTCAAAAAGACCGCCAGCTCCGAAGCCAAAGCCGAAGTGCAAGTGCATATTGTCGCGGTCTGCGGAGATGAGGTCTCGCGGGGTCGGATCTTCGTTTAAAAAGGTGTATTTGTCAATGGTATATTCTTCGCGGTCGGCAAGTAAGCCAATTAAACCATAGAGTCCTAAGGCTTTGCGATCCGATTCCCAGGCGATGTAGATGGCGTTGAGGTCGAAGAAAAGATAACTATGAGTGGGGCCGCGGTATTCGGCGATGCTGTTTTCCGCTCCACTTTTCCTGTAGAGGAAGGATTCGTTACCAAAGTTGCCACGCCAATACGTCAGGCTACATCCGAGGCCACCGCCATTGGGGCGTATGCGCTCTCGACTGAGGCGGAATCCGAGCGTTTGGCTTTTCTCGTCGAGCCAGATCTGCTTTATACCGCCAACCGACAGAATGCCGGGTGCTTCGGTGAATTCCTTACTAAAGATCGGAAATTTAATATTCGAACTCACAAGGTGAGATAGGTGCGGCTGCCCCGGTAGGTGGTCACGGCATCCGTCGATTGCACACCGAAAGCGAAGCACCATACGCAGAGCAAAATTAAAGAGATAAGTGTGGCAAAATTCATGGTAAATCCAAGAGTAATACCATCGCAATAGTAAAGCGCAAAGTCAGGAGCTAATATGGAGTTAGTCAAAAACCTTCGACACCGCATGGCCGCTGGGCATACGGCGCTGGGCACGTTCGTAGTTGAATTGCGCACACCGGCCGTCGCTCGTTTCCTGCAACAGGGCGACTTCGACTTCATGTTGATCGATACCGAGCACGGCCAATTCGACCCGGGCCAAGTCGGTGCTCATATTAATGCCGGCAAGCGCTGGGGGGTATGTCCGCTGGTGCGAGTATCGGCACCGGATCGAGGCGAGATCATGCGTGCGTTGGATGGCGGTGCAGAAGGTATTATGGTGCCAATGTGCCAATCGCTTGAGGATGCCCACCGTGCTGTCGAATTCTCCAAATATCCGCCAGTGGGACAGCGAGGCGCACATTTTGTCCGACCTCATACCGAATTCGCTCCACCCGCGGACCTGGGTGAGTATATGGAGCGGTCAAATAGCGAACTGTTGACTATCGTGCAGATCGAAACGAGCGCCGCCGTAGAGCGGGTAGATGATATTGCGGCTGTCGATGGGATCGATATGTTGTATATGGGGCCTGGAGATTTGAGCGTGGCGCTGGGGGTGCCCGGCCAGGTGATGCATCCGCGGGTTTTAGCTGCGGCCGCTGAGATCGGCCGGGCGTGCGAAAGGCATGGAAAGATCGCCGGCAGCCATTTCACTCATCCCGATGCGCTACCCGAATTGCACGGCCGTGGAATCCGGTTCGTTGGCTTCGGCGCCGTGGTACGGATGGTCCAGCAGAGTGTCGTCGAAGCGGGCGCGGCCGCCCGCCTAGCTTTGGCTTCGGCGTAATCGGTATAAGAAAGTAGGGCTGGATATCTGTGCTAATTACCGACGATTTTTCGCAGGAACAGGTAGTGGATCTTATACGGGAAACGGCCTTAGGTGGAGATGTTACGTAGTTTGTTCTCGGATGTAAAAAAGAAAGCAATCGATGGGGGATTATGGCGTGAGGCGTCGTTTGTAACTGCGGAGTGAGATTGGAACGATGGGCGGCAGCGAGTGGCGGGACCCGTTATTCTATCGTATCGTCGGTCTTTTTTACGTTGAAGGAGATCTCTGCTTGCGGGCTCCATTCCTTGAGAATGCGCGTCGCTTCTTTTTTGGCGTATTGCAGGGCCGCGCCTTCAACGTAAAACAGTTCATCTTCGAGTTCGAGGGTGACCGTGCTGTAGCGGCGCCCTTCCTGGCGGATAACCGATACCCACGGACGCAACAAGCCAGATTCTAGTTTCTCGGCGCGGATTTGAACAATGTATTTGTTGGCTGCGTTCATCGCAATCCACCAGATTGTAAATTGGAGCCGCTCATGGGACTTGAACCCACAACCGCCTGATTACAAATCAGGTGCTCTACCAATTGAGCTAAAGCGGCGTTTAAAGGGTTAAAAGCTCTTCTAATAGCCCTTAATCGGGGCCCCACCCCCAGATCCCATCCCCCCAAACTTGGAGTACCACGATTTATGTCATTTTGATTACAAATCAGGTGCTCTACCAACTGAGCGAAAGCGGCGTTTACCTAACCGACCACAAATAACATAGACCATTGGCTTATCATCTGCAAGCTCCAGTTAGATATGGAGATTGCAACGTTGGCGAGCAATGATTTGCGCCAATTCAGATCGGGTTATAGTTGTCGTCGAAACTCGAGGCATCTGGGCGTGATTTAACCGGCAGTTGATCTCTTCATTGCGCATGGGGTGATCGGGGTCAAAATGGAGGTGATTTTCATCGCTGAGCCACAAGTGTCTGAGAGTTAAGAGTTGAGCGGCAGTGCTGGCTGGATGGTCTAACGGCAGGTCGTCGTAGCAGTATAGGGGGACGCCTTGTTGCAGCAAGTGGACCTGAAAAGCGTGCAAAAGCTTTTCGCTGCCGACAATTGCACTTGGTTTTGTTCCATGCTCCAAGCAGAAACCAGACAGCGAACCGGCAACCTCACCTATATTCCATTCGCTGGGATGAGAGTGGAAACTGCTGCCAACCTCCGCGGAAATTCCCAGATTTTTACAGGCCGGGAGCATGTTATCGATATCGCGCGGGATCATAGCTGATAAGGGGATCTGGAAAGGTTTCGCCGATTCGTGGGCTAGCGAGTGATGCGCGGGGCGAGGGTGGCAGATGCCGATGCTGTCTGCGAAAAAAGCGGAGCGGACACCTGATTGCCAGGGTGCGAACAAGTCTTGTTTGCCCACGGTCTGTTGGGCGATGATTCGGCGGGACTGGTGGGAATGGGGACATTGGGATAGCCCGTCGGTAGTGCCCATAATGTCGCGGCGGAGGCGGAGCTCTGGATAACCGCGTCCTCGGCCGTCATGACGCGGAACTTCGGTCTGTAGCCAGTAAAGCAACCCCAAACTCAGGTCTTTGCCTTTTTGCAAGAAGGCGCCGCGGGTAGTTGGGGTCATGGTTGCGATATTGCCGCCATGACAAGTGTTGCCTGCCCAGCGGAGCAGTGTGATGTCAGCGGCGACTTGGCCTGGGGCAAATTGGTCGGCCGCGAGGATTCGGCGCTGGGTCCACAGACTACCGGGTAAATCTTCGGACGACTCGAATAATGCCTTGTGGGGCATATCGAAGGCGTAAGGCTGGTGCTGGCGATTGTAGCTGTAGTTAGGCGGTTTCGATTGGGTATGGTCATCGCCGGTTTGGTAATCAACGGCCAGCACATAGCTAAATGAGGGATCGGCTACGGTGTCGTTTGCGAAAGGAATATCGAGCAGAGGAAGCAGGTCACCGTATTCGGTGGCGTCGAGATAATAGGCAGCGTGGAATCGCAGATGTCGGTTGAAGTCGGCCTGGGCAACGCTCAGAGTGCGAATACTTAACCCGGTGCGTTCTGCGTCGACGATGTGGGCGTGGTAGAATATCCGCAGACGTCCGGCTTCCACTTCGGGTAGGGCCATTGCTAGTAACGCCGCGAGGGCAACGCGGGGTTCGCAACTTAGGCTGTGGCCCCAGCTGTCTCCCGGGTTGAAGAAGGGTGCGAGTTGTGCTTTTTCGGAGAGCTGGTAGCGACTGAGATAGCAAGAGCGGATTTGTTCGCGCAGCTCGCGATATAGGGCAGTGGCGTTACCGTACTCAATCTGTTGGTGTTCGTCTAAAGTCGAGACGCCCTGGCTTGTCAATTGGCCGCCGAGCCAGGGCGTTGCTTCAGTTAAACAGACGTTGTAGCCCTGCCGGGCGGCGCGGATGGCGGCGGCACAGCCGCCTAGCCCACCGCCGAGGACGAGGATGTCGCATTCGATGTCTTGCGTTGTTAGTTGCATGGGCCGATCGTCCGTAGCGTGTATTTTTTGTATCTCATGATTGCCGGGAAAAACGAAGATCAATAGTAGTGTTCTAAGGTTGTTGATAAATAAACCTAGACCTTAGAGGTGAGAGGTGCCAGCCCATAATGAAGGTGGCATGAGGTAAAACGGCATCTCGGGCCAACCGGAGCTGTGGTCTGCGTGGATGGCAAAGTATGAGGACAGGGCTATTGGGCTCAATCTCGCTTTGCATTTTGTCGTGAGAAAGAGTTGTGGCGACGACAATTGGAAAGTAATTGTAATTACATAGCACGAGATAGGGCATTGGTCTGGTGCTGATGCAGCGGTTGCGGGATTGCGCGCGTTATAGGATGGTGGTTGCGGCGCACGCTGGGGACTATTCCACTGGTATCTGCTGCCGGAAATCTTGGTGCTGCCCGTGCCGGAGCGACGGCGTGGCCCGTATTCTCCGAGTGACGAGCCTGCGTTGGCTTTCATCGCTGAGGTCGGCAGGCTGGATGCCGGCCTCTTCCATTGTGCGAAATAGCTGGCTCAGGCGGCGACCTAGACCATCTGGTCGGCGGCTGAAATAGGGCGTAGTCGCAGCGCTGGCCGCGATGGCGTCTTCGACTAGGAGATGGTGTGCGCTGGTCTGCGATTGGGGCCGGATGCGTGCAATGCGGTCGTGAAAGTTTTGAGATCAAAAGCGAGATGCCCAGGTTGTATTCCGCCACCGGCTGCGCGCAGGAACCGGCGCCGCATGAGTTGGGCTTGGAACCGAGTGGGACAGAGCCAGAGAAAATGCTCGCCACTGCCTTGGCCGAGAAGTTCTAAGCAGTGTGAGAAGACCGGCGTCTGCTTGTCGGGATCGGCTGGACTGTGGATTAGAGTTAAATCACCCATTGCAGAATATCGATGAGTCTGTAGCAATTTGCTGGTTTGATATGGTACGAAGGTTTTTCACGCGTCGTGATGGGAAAACGGAGAGTCTCTGTATACTATGCGCTCAGGACCTGGCGGACAGTGCGCAATAAATGGTAGGTCTTAAACGGTTTATTGAGAACGGCTTTTGCCATTTGCCATGGGGCGCTGTCAGTTGTATAGCCAGTAACGACCAAGACGCGTACCGCCGGGTGCAAAGCGAGAAGTTCGCTCAGGACTTCTTCGCTGGAAGAGTCCGGCATGGATAAGTCTACGATCACTAGCCCGATCGTATTGCGGTCGTGTTCAAAGAGGCTCAAACCGTCTCTGACGTTTAGCCCAATATCTACGTCATAGCCGTGCCTTTCGAGCATCTCGGAGAGCATTTTGCGAAAGCGATCAACATCGGCGATAATGAGTATCTTTTCGTCGCCGCGCAGGGACGAGGTATCGTGGAGCGGATCATCGCCGGTGATGATTTCGGGTAGATGGACCTGGGGTTGGGGCGCAGAAACCTCAATCTTACCAGTGGGCAGAAAGAGCGAAAAAATCGTGCCCTCCCCGATGGTGCTTTTGCATTCGATCCAACCGCGGTGTTCACGGACGAGAGAATAAACCATTGCCAGCCCTAAGCCCTTACTGATACCGCGTTCCTCGGTAGTGTAGAAGGGCTCAAATATATGTTCCTGGGTTTCACTGTCGATGCCGGGTCCGTTGTCACCGACAGTGACGCGGACATATTGCTGAGTGCGGTCAGTTCCGTACGGCGAGTGACTAATTTGCTCGGCGGATAGCGCGGTCGCGGTGACGTTGATAAGGGGGCGCCGCTTGTCGAAGGCAGGTAGGGTTTCCAAGGCGTCCCGGGCATTAGTGCAAAGGCTGGCCAGGCATTGTCGCAATTGCGCCTGGTCGCCGTACACATTCGGCATATCGGTTTGGCAATCGGTTTGGATGTCGATGGTCCGGCCCACCGATCGGGCGAAGACGTCGCGGCACATATTGGCGACGTCGCTGATCAAGGTATCGACTGCAAGGGGTTGGTAATCAAGCTGTTCGCGTTGGTAGAATAGCATCAATTCTTTGAGTAATTGTGCTGCGCGCTGGGCGTCAAAATCGGCTGCGTCAAGTAAGGGGCGCATTTCGTCCGAGGCGTCGAGTAAGGCCATGTCAATATTGCCCTGTATCCCCTGCAGCATATTGGTGAAATTGAAGGCGATACCAGCGGTTAAACGGCCGATGGCCTCCATCTTGCGCGCCTGCGCGAGCTGGATCTCCAGTTGGGCCTTTTCGCTGTCGATTTGATGTTTATACAGCGCGATTTCGATGGTCGTATGGAGCTTTTTTTCTTCAAAGGGTTTGAGCAAATAGCCGAAGGGCTCGGCGGCCTTGGCACGGTTGAGGGTCTTGTCGTCAGAAAAGGCCGTCAGGTAGACGATGGGGATGTTGTAACGCGAGTGAATCTGTTCAGCTGCCTCGGTGCCATCCATCTCGCCAGCGAGGTGGATATCCATCAAGACGAGATCGGGCAGGTGCTGTCCGGCGCCCTCAATCGCCTCTTCGCCGGTGGAGAATACGGCGGGCACCACATATCCTTTGTCCTCGAGTTTTGAGCGAATATCGAGGGCGACTATGCCTTCATCTTCGACGACCATGATGCGCGGAGGGGCCACGGTTATGTGGTCCTATTGAGTATACCGAAAATTGGATGAAAAAATGCGCGACGTTTTGGCTGCCGATTTCAATTTTAGCCCCCGGCTAGCGAGTCGAGGTCCTGCCAGCTTTGGGTCAACAGATGAAGTTTGGCGGTAATCGATGCCGAGCGGAAGGCCAATTCCATCGTCGCGGATACCGAAAACCAGAACGTCGTCCTCATCCATGCCGCGATGTCAATTGCGCCGCGGTCTTCGGGACAGGCGTCTATGCAACCGTTGGAAAATAAATCAATGACAATTGGGCCACAAGGTATGCGTGTCGAAATCGAGGAAAATGGAATCTACCTTAGCGCGCAACTCGATAGTTTCCCACACGCCGACGAGCTGTATCTATGTGGTGGTGTCGACGTGGGCCAATCGATGGCTTGGTAGCGTCGCTGGTGAATTGGCAAAAGGCTTGCTCGTCTTGATCGCACCACATCGCGGTTCCGCGCAGTCTGCGCTGAGGCAGGTCCGGCGCCGTGTCGACAAAGTCAAGTCTGAATTCGAGATGGGTGGCGGGGAGTAGATGGTACACTTAGTGCCACCTACTCCCCGCCATTTAAGATAAGCTTGAATGTCGAGGCGGGACGGGTCGCTGGCATAGTGATCGCCGAACTCGCGCCGCATATTATGGCTCGAGTTGTCGCACGGCAAATATGAGCTATAATGCCAGTGTAATAGGGTAGTTGACACTATGGGGAGTAGTGCCCTTTTTATGCCTGTACGGTAATGCGCGATCCCGATGACGGCAAATGTGATCCTTCCTGAGATATGGGCTATGCTGAAGTTTTCTATTGCGTTTCTTTTCTTGTGCGGCTGTGCGCCTCTGACCTCACCGGAGGGTACCGGGTTGGGTACGTGGACGGAGCCGGAGTCGGTGCCCGAAGCGCCAAGTGCCCTGCAGAGCTATCTGGAGGCGCGGGGCCGGTTCGGTGCGGGGCCGCGGCCCGATTTCGTGGCTGTGATTCCATTCGTCGACGAGTCGGGTTTTCGCGAAGGGGTGTGGAATGTCGAGTACGAAATGGCCAATTTGCTCAGCATAAAGCTAGAGGCTATCCCCGAGTGGCGGGTGGTCCCCTTTATCGCCGTTGCCGAATTGACGCTAGAGCAAGGGGTAGACAACGAAGCTACGGCCCTCGAGATAGGTCGACAGTTGGGGGCCGATGTTGTGCTTCTGGGCCTGTTGCAAGATTATGACATGCGTCGGCTGTCGGTCGGGGACCCGTTGGTCGGCGGTTATAAGTCCTACACAGCGACTGCCCAGATGCAGGTGCGGGTTATGCGTGTGCTCGAAGGGGACGAAATGGGCGTGGTCGAAACGCTAAGGGAACTCAACGATCGGGATTTGGGTTTGGATCTATTGGGCAAGCCGCGCGAGCAGGATAAACAATTTGCCGGATTGAAAGATGTCGAGTTTGGTTCTGAAGAATTTCGCCAGACCTTGTTGGGCCGGGCGACGGTCGAGGCGATAGATGATCTGGTACAAAAAACTGCAGCCGTTTTTCAGCCGGGCGGGATCGAGATCGCGGGAATTTCACCGGAGATCATCTCGGTCTATGGCGATGATATATACTGTAATTTAGGGAGTGAAAACGGTTTGCGGCCCCGGTTTCGTTTTGCCGTCCATCCCAATGCTGATCGAGTGCAGACTGAAGGGCTTGATCCCCTAAAGTCCGTCGCCGTCGTCGAGGTGGCGGAGGTTATCGGCGCCCGGCTTTCGAGTTTGCGGGTGCTGAGCGAGATGGGACCGATTAAGCCGGGCGACCGACTCAAATTGGTCGACACGCGAGGAGAATGAGAATATGCAAGGGGTAATTAAATACGAGCGGGGCGACGGTTTCGTCGAGTTGCGGGATTTGACAGAAGAGCCGCCCGGTCCTGGACAGGTCAAAATTGAAGTCAAGGCGACTGGCATCTGCGGTTCAGATCTGCATGTGTATCGCGATACCATCAATTACAATATTCAGACGCCGGTAGTCATGGGGCACGAATTCAGCGGCGTTGTAGTCGATAAGGGAGCGGAGTTCGAGGCAGACATAAAGATTGGCGACCGGGTGACGGGAGAGCCGAGTGTTCATATATGTGGCCGATGCGATTATTGTCTCAGTGAGCATTACAATCTTTGCCCAGAGCGCAAAGTCATGGGGTATTGGCACGACGGATGTTTTGCCCCCTATTGCAATGCAACTTTTGTCCACAAGTTGCCCGAAAGTGTAGACTTTGAGAGCGGGGCGCTGACCGAGTTGTTGGCCTGTTGTGTACATTCGGTTATCGAACAAGCTGGCGTGACGGCTGGCGATTTTGTCGCAATCACCGGCCCTGGCCCGGTGGGGCTGTTTTCGGCGTTGGTCGCCCTTGCCGAAGGCGGTACGGTAATGCTCTGCGGTACATCGCGGGATTCGGAGCGGTTGAAACTCGCCGGAGAGTTGGGCGTGCAGCATGTCATTGATATTGAAGCCTGCGACCCGATCGCGCGAGTGCGCGAGCTGACGGGGGGATATGGCGCCGATGTTGTGGTCGAATGTGCCGGAGTCGCGCCGGCGATGCAGTTGGGCCTCGAACTGACCCGCAAGCGGGGACGCTATTCGCAGATGGGGCTTCCGGGTAGGCCGGTGGAAATCGATTTTGAAAAGATCGCCTATAATGAGTTGCAAGTCTCGGGGGGGATCGGCCAACGGCGTCCCGCTTGGCGGCGCGCATTGAGGTTGATGGAGAGTGGCTTTATTCCCAGCGAGAAGTTGATAACCCACCATTTCGCATTGGGCGAATGGCAACAGGCTTTCAATATGGCAGAGGCGCAACAGGGCATTAAGTTGATGTTTATGCCGCAGGGCTGATTGTCGAATGCACTAGAATAACAAAAGGGGGATGCGGTGTAATCGCGCCGCATCCCCCTTTTGTGTTTGTTATTTGTTATTTCTTATCTTCGTCCACCACTTCGAAATCCGCATCGACCGCGCCCTCATCTGCACTGCCCTGTGGTGGTTGACCGGCATCACCTTGCGACGCGGGGTCTCCCTGTTCAGCCCCCTGCTGCGCCTGGGCTTCTTTGTACATCTCTTCAGCTAGTTTGTGGGAGGCCTTTTGCAGGGCTTCCATCGCGTTTTTGATGGCATCGTCGTTCTCGCCTTCGAGTGCTTTCTTCATCTCGTCGAGGGCGTCTTCTATGGCTTTTTTATCCTCTTCGCCGACTTTGTCTCCGTGCTCTTCAAGCGATTTTTCTGTCGAGTAGACCAGTTGATCTGCCTCGTTGCGGCGATCGACGACCTCGCGGCGATGTTTATCCTCTTCGGCATGGGCTTCCGCGTCGTTCTGCATTTTGTCGATTTCCTCTTGATTCAAACCGGAGGATGATTCGATGCGGATCGACTGCTCTTTATTACTGCCTTTGTCCTTGGCCGAGACATTGAGGATGCCGTTGGCGTCGATATCAAAGGTTACTTCGACTTGCGGCATGCCCCGAGGTGCGGGCGGGATGCCGTCGAGGTGGAAACGGCCTAAGGTGCGATTGTCGCTGGCAAATTCGCGCTCGCCTTGCAGTACGTGGACTTCCACCGACGGCTGATTGTCGGAAGCGGTCGAGAAGATCTGACTTTTCTTGGTTGGAATCGTGGTGTTGCGGTCGATCAATTTGGTCATGACGCTGCCCATGGTTTCGATGCCCAGGGACAAAGGTGTTACGTCAAGAAGTAGGACATCGTCGACATCGCCGGCCAAAACTCCGGCCTGTATCGCTGCGCCCATGGCTACAACTTCGTCGGGGTTGACGCCGCGGTGTGGTTCTTTGCCAAAGAGTTCCTGGACCGATTCCTGGATTTTCGGAATCCGCGTTGAGCCACCGACCAAAATGACCTGGTCGATATCGCCGGGTTGCAATTCGGCGTCTTGCAGCGCTTGCAAGCAAGGCGCTTTGGTGCGGGTGACCAAAGTATCGGTGAGTCTCTCGAAGTGCGCGCGGGACAAGGTCGTCTGCAAGTGTTTGGGGCCGGTCTGATCGGCAGTTACGAAGGGAAGATTGATCTCGGTTGTCGTCGACGAAGAAAGCTCGATCTTAGCTTTTTCGCCTGCCTCTTTTAGCCTTTGCAAGGCCATCGGATCGTTGCGCAAATCGATGCCCTCGGCTGTGTGAAACTCTTCGGCGAGCCAGTTAATCACGGCCTGGTCGAAGTCGTCGCCGCCAAGATGGGTGTCGCCGTTGGTCGATTTGACCTCAAAGACGCCATCGCCCAATTCGAGAATCGAAATGTCGAAGGTGCCGCCGCCCAAATCGTAAACGGCGATTTTCTCGTTGGTGCCGACCTTGTCCAAGCCATAGGCTAGTGCGGCAGCGGTCGGTTCGTTGACAATGCGCAGGACTTCCAAGCCCGCGATTGTGCCCGCGTCTTTAGTGGCTTGACGTTGTGAGTCGTTGAAATAGGCGGGGACGGTGACCACGGCTTGCAAAATTTCCTCACCTAAATAGTCTTCAGCGGTCTGCTTCATTTTTTGCAGAATCATCGCCGATATTTCCGGTGGTGTGTATTCTTTGTCGTCGATTTTGGCGACGACTAAGTCGCGACCACCTTTAGTCAACTCATAGGGAACTTCGCTATTCTCATTGCCGATTTCGTCGAAGCGACGTCCCATGAAGCGCTTGATCGAATACAGCGTGTTCTGCGGATTGGTTACCGCTTGGCGTTTGGCTGTCTGGCCGACTAAACGCTCGTCATCTTTGGTGAAGGCGACCATTGAGGGCGTGGTGCGTCCGCCTTCGGAGTTGGCGATTACCGTTGAATCTTGTCCTTCAATCACGGCCACACACGAATTGGTGGTGCCCAGGTCGATGCCAATAACTTTACCCATGATTTTCCTCTCTGCTCTTTTAAGTTTGATCACTCGCGGGGTGGTCAAGCAAGGTGCGTGCCAGTATTACCTGTAGATTATAAGATATTGTTAATTATAGCCTTGGATGCTAATGTGGTTCAGGATGCAAAAACTGCAAAGTGTGTCATTTGTTCATATAAGTGCGACATTGTGGCATGGGGGTTGAATTAGTTGTGTATGTTGACAAGGTTGGACGGGGCGACTAGATTTGCCATGATAGAGTGCAACGCGTGGGAGCCGAGGAGTGAATATGGATGAGTTTAAATTGGTTGCCGATTACCAGCCGGGGGGTGATCAACCCAAAGCTATAGCCGAATTAGTTGATGGCGTTCGCCAACAACACGCCCACCAAACACTGCTTGGGGTGACGGGCAGCGGTAAAACATTTACGATGGCCAATGTCATTCAAGAGTTGCAAATGCCAGCTCTGATTGTCTCCCACAATAAAACACTCGCAGCGCAGCTCTATGGTGAATTCAAGGGCTTTTTTCCGGAAAATGCGGTCGAGTACTTTGTCAGCTATTACGATTATTACCAGCCCGAAGCCTATAAGCCTAGTACGGATACTTATATCGAGAAAGAGTCTGAACTCAACGAGGAGATTGACCGCCTTCGGCTCAAGGCTTTCAGCTCGCTCCTACAGCGGCGCGATGTCATTATTATCGCCACGGTTTCGTGTATCTATGGTGTGGGTTCGCCTCGCGAATACGACGAGCATAAGATTTCCCTGCGGCGTGGCGACCAAGTCGAGCGAGATGATGTCCTGAGGTCTCTGATAGACAATTATTATCGCCGCAATGATATTGAACTACAACGTGGCTGTTTTCGCGTGCGCGGCGATATCGTAGAAATTGTTCCAGGTTCTGAAGATCGCGGGGTGCGCGTCGAGATGTTCGGCGACGAGATCGAAAGCATCCACATCATTGATGCGCTTACTGGAGAAGTCTTGGAACCGCGGGAGCACATCAGTATTTTTCCCGCTAAGGCCTATGTTACCGACGAAGAGCGGGTACTTGGTGCCTGCGACGAGATTCTCACCGAATTGGAGAGCCATCTGCTTGATATGCGGACCGAGGATCGGTTGGTCGAAGCGCACCGGCTGGAAACCCGCACGAAATACGATGTGGAGTTGATTCGCGAGGTCGGTTTCTGTCCTGGTATCGAGAATTACTCGCGCTATATGGACGGACGCAAACCCGGTTCGGCGCCCTATGTGCTACTCGACTATTTTCCCGATGATTATCTGCTTTTCGTTGACGAGTCGCATGTGACTGTTCCTCAAGTCAGAGGCATGTATCGCGGCGACCGTTCGCGCAAGGAGAATCTGGTAGAGCACGGTTTTCGTCTGCCTTCGGCGTATGACAATCGGCCTCTGGTTTTCAATGAATTTGAGGAGCGTATGGGCTGGTCGGTTTTTGTCTCGGCGACCCCAGCCGATTACGAGTTGAATAAATCGGAGGGCGTGATTGTCGAACAGGTAATCCGGCCTACGGGATTGGTGGACCCCTCCATAGAGGTGCGTCCGCTCGAAGGGCATATCGATGATCTTATCAATGAGATACGGCTGCGGGTCGAGCGCAGTGAAAGAGTCTTGGTTACGACTTTGACTAAGCGCATGGCAGAAAATTTGACGGACTACTTCGAACAGGTGGATATCCGGGTGCGCTATCTCCATTCGGATATCGAGACGCTCGATCGAGTCGAGATCATCCGTGACTTGCGGTTGGGTGAATTCGACGTATTGGTTGGGATTAACTTATTGCGCGAGGGTTTGGATCTGCCGGAAGTCTCGTTAGTTGCCATTCTCGACGCCGACAAAGAGGGTTTTCTCCGCTCCGAGATGGCGTTGATACAGACCGTCGGTCGGGCGGCTCGCAATGCGGCGGGCGTGGTTATTTTTTACGCTGACAAAATCACCAAATCGATGCGAAAGGCGATGGACGAGACCGATCGCCGGCGGGCGAAACAAGAGGCCTACAACAGCGAGCACGGCATTGTACCGGAGACGATATATCGGACGCGGGAAGAGATTCTCCAGGCTTCTTCGGTGCTTGAAAATGTGCGTGGAGTCACCCCCGATTTTGTCGCCGAATCCAACGTGAGTTACGAGGGCAGGGAAAACGACGAGGAATTGTTAATCGAACTGGAAAAACAGATGAAACTTGCTGCGGTAAATCTTGAGTTCGAAAAAGCGGCGCATTTGCGCGACGAGATAAGTCAGCTCAAAGAGCGGCAGGCGGGCTGAGGTGTTGGAAGCAGACTTTGCGATAAGTTGTTCTCAGTGTGGCGGCGAGGATTTTCAAGAAATCTTTCCAGTGCCGGCGGACAGCTATCGTCTATATGGGTCTGAGGCAGAACGTCAGAGGCCGCATTTGCTGACGGCGTCGGTCTATGCCTGTCTGCAATGCGGCCATCTGGAACAGTTCGTCGATTTGCCTAAAGACGCGCCTTCAAGCCTCGATACCGAGTCGTCGGGTGACCATCTTGATGCGCGCGGCTAGCTCGTCGAGGTCAAAGGGCTTGTCCACATAGTCATCGGCGCCAAATTCAATGCCCTTGATCTTGTTCGGAGTCGCATTGAGGGCGGTCAACATGATGATCGGGATGCCCGAGGTAATGGGATTGCCCTTGAGGGTTTGACACACCTGGTATCCGTCGAGTTTGGGCAGGCGGAGGTCCAAAAGGATCATCTGCGGTTTTTCGGTGAAGGTCTTGCCTAGGGCTTCTTCGCCGTCGCCTGCCTCGCAAATGGCGTAGCCCATCCCTTCCAGAAACTCCCGCAAACCAGCTCTAACTTCATCCTCGTCGTCGACGACGAGGATCTTTAACGGTTGGCCCGGTTCCTGGCTGGGCGTTTGTCCTGGCACGGAGGTCGGGGGACTTGGTTGATTTAGGTGTTCGACCGGCGCCAAGTCGAGTTGATCGGCTATTTGCGCCAGCGACAGACCTTTTAGGCGCAATTCGCGCAGTCGATTCCGAATCGACATTATTTCCTCTCGGTCGAAAAGGTCCTTGTTGCCGCGTTTGTCTGAAACGCGGATAATTCCAAAGTTTTTATATTTGCGGATGGATTCGACCGATTTGCCAAAGCTATCGGCAACTGCTTGTATATCAATAAGTTGTTGGCTATCCTGCATGATGCACTCCCGGCTTGGGTTGCCAGATCCTGGATTTCTGGATTCCCAATTCTGTAGTTGATTTGTGAATGTATTATACTAAATAGTAGCGTTTAGCGTCAAGTCATTTCTTGTTAGTATTATCGGCTACTCAGCGAGGTTATTTAGATTTTTGCTGTTTTATTCTTGGATTAGATACATCGGCGGGTATACGGGGGTGCGAAACCCCTCGCTGTATTTGACTCGGGGCTTTTTCAATCTTACATTGACTCCACTCAATTTGCAGTAATGTTCTGAAATCGACAGTGAACAGACTAAGGAGCACAGGGGCTTATGTCGGAGAATGGCCGCGATGTAATCGTCGACGTGCAAGACGTCAAGATGGTCTACAATGCCAATAATCGAGATGAATCGACGCATGTCTATGCTCTGCGCGGTTTAAGTGTCCAAGTATATGAAAACGAGTTTTTTGCCATTATGGGGCCTTCTGGATCAGGCAAAAGCACTCTGTTTAACATGATAGGCGCGCTGCAGACGCCGACCGGCGGTGAGGTTTTAATCGAAGGAGTCAATCTCGCAGAACTCAGTCCGCAGCAATTAGCCGCTGTCCGCTGTTTTGAGTTGGGTTACATTTTTCAGACATACAATCTGCTGCCGGTAATGAGCGCTTTGATGAATGTATCCTTGCCCACTGTATTTGCCGGGATGACGACAGAAGAGGGTGAGGAAAGGGCGATGGAGTGCTTGAAGATTGTAGGTTTAGACGAGCGCGCCCACCACATTCCCTCCGAGCTTTCAGGTGGACAACAGCAGCGCGTGGCGATTGCCCGCGCCTTTGTCAATAAACCTCGGATCATTCTCGCCGATGAGCCAACCGGTAATCTCGACAGCAATACTGGTCAGGAAATCATTGACTATATGAAGAGTTTGCAGGAAGAGATGGGCACTACGATTATTACGGTGACTCACGATGATAAGATGCTTACGGCGGCCGACCGGATGGCTTGGATTCGCGATGGGCAGATGGAACGAGTGGCCAATCGCGAGGATATTGAGATTCAGATTGGCAGCATTAGCGAACACTGAAACCATGATACATGCAATAAAAAACGCCCGCATTATTTCGATGCGGGCGTTTTTTATTGCTCCAAAGTGACTTATTGCGGTTGCCGCTTGCGCAGGCCTTCTTGCAAAAAAAGCTCGCGATTGGTGAAATTGCCGTGCAAGGTAAAGCCGCCGTCGATGGCGACCAATTGGCCCGTCATATAGGGGATTTGCGTGAAGGCATAGGCGGCGAAGGCAATGTCAGCCGGCTCGCCGATGCGGCGGATGGGTTGGGCACCGCCTTCGGCCATTAGCCCATAGGTCTCGGCTACAGTAAATTCCTGGCCTGTAGCAGGGTCTTCAACGCCGGACGGCCGAGCGGTGAGTGGGGTGTCGATAACTCCGGGGCGCAGGGCGTTGACGGTGATGTTAAAGGGCCCTCCGTCAAAGGCGGCGCCGATCACGGCATGGTTCAGGCCAGCCTTGCTGACCCCGTATGGAATCCTCGTACTCTCGGGGGCAATATCCGATATTGACGTTATGAAGAGAATGCTGCGATGAGCAGGCTCGCGCTCTTTTTTTGCCAACTCGGTCATCGTGCTGAGTGCCCGTTGGGCTAAACGATACGATCCCATGAGATTG
>JACLAC010014808.1_pt1 | contig 18774 bp, 25 predicted proteins | sample 8027881 | NCBI WGS metagenome assembly JACLAC01 (sample SAMN15725517, study PRJNA655200) | protist metagenome | isolation source: fluorescence activated cell sorting (FACS) single amplified genomes of... | place: Spain: Blaines Bay Microbial Observatory, Mediterranean Sea | collected 2016-01-19 | reverse complement strand
AGCCGTGCCCTATCCCGCCCATTTAGAATAACGGTTGCTCCCTCCTTAGAAAGCGTTTGTGCAATAGCGAGTCCGATCCCAGAGGATGACCCCGTTACAAGGGCTATTTTCCTTGAAAGTTCAAGTTCCACTGTCGTTCCACCAAGCTAGAGTCATGTCGCGGTATCGAGCAATAGCCCCAGCATGGTTTCCCGCTTCATCGCGTGCCGTCTGCAATATGAAGTTGCCGTTGAAACCCACATCTCGTAAGGCAGAAAAAACAGCTGGAAATTCAGCATTACCCGTACCGAGAGGGACAGTTATCCCGTGTAGCATTCGGTCTTTAATATGCACATTGTCAATGCGTTGACCGTAACGGCTAATCTCCTCGGAAGCTAAATAACCCAGAGCAGCGCTATTGCCGATATCGTAGTTGATACCAAAAGCATCCGCTGGAAATTGTTCAATAAAACTTGCGAGACGTTGGGCGGTAAAGTCTGACTCAAAGATAATTTTCATCCGCTGCTCAACAAGCTGTGAGTGAAGCGGAAGTAAACCTTCGATGAGCGCCACCTCTTGCTCGGGAACGACGAGCGACCCGTTATCTACCAAGGGAATCAGGATGAAGCGAAGTCCAAGACTTGCCGATGCGTCAAGAATGGACTGCAGGTCATTCATCAGAGTGGTACGGTCTTTTCCGAACACCTTAAAGAAAGGGGCCTGCATGAAACAGTCTCCCGTAAGTGATTGGATTTGGACTCCGTGCTGTTCAGAGAGTTCTTTGATTCGCTTACGACCGGCCTCCCTCATCAGGGGGTTTTCATGTAGCCTCTCCTGATCAAGAGTCCATTCCATCAACCTGATGCCCAAACGCTCTGCAATGGGAAACTCGTTCTGCCAGTCACGCCAAGGGAAAGACTGTATCTTCCCATTAACTTGGTCACACAACCGGCCCTGCATGAAACCAATGTTCATTAGAGTCCTTTCGCTGCCCATCCACCATCGACTAAGAGATCGATGCCCGTTACGTAACTGCTGGCCGGCGATGCCAAAAAGATCGCAGCACCAGCAAGTTCACCAGCCTCTCCCCAGCGACCGAGCATGGTACGCATAGCCCGAGCCTGCCTGAGTTTAGGGTCAACAAAGCTACCTTTTGTCATTTCTGTCCGCACGTAGCCCGGAACAAGGTTGTTCACCCGGATTCCTTGCGATCCGTAGTCTAGCGCAAGAGCACGTGTCATCGCTGCGAGGCCCCCTTTTGAAGCAACGTATCCTGGGTTCCCTGGGAAACCCAATGACGCACCAATGCTAGTGACATTGATAATCGAACCATAACTTGATTTCAGCATATACGGTATGACAGCACTGCAACATCCGAAGATAGCCAGAAGGTTGCATTCAATTGTTTGACGAAAAGCTGCGGTTGGGTCACTGGCTCCCAGCACGGGAAGCGTGATGCCAGCTGCATTTACCAAAATGTCAATCCGACCGTATTTAGCAAAAACCTCCTCAGCCAGCCGACTGAAGGCATCATTATTCGTGACGTCACAAGTCTGGTACAAAAAATTTGCTGAACTGCCATCCTCGACAGATGAACGACCAAGGCCAAACACAATAGCACCCCCTGCTGAAAAGCCTTGCGCAATTGCTTTTCCGATGCCGCGAGAAGCACCAGTAACAATAGCCACTCTGCCAGAAAGATCGAATAGTGATTGAGTGCAATTCATCTCACCTAAAGTCTTCGCTGCATTAATTTAGTTTTGTTGAGCAATTGAATTGACGATGATTGATATTGGTACTCAATAAGACGGGATAAGGTCCATGCAGTCTTCATTATGATTGCTGGTAAGACAATTAGCCTCACCATGTTCACGGTTGGGTTTCACTTCTCTATTCATGAAATTTATCCAATCCGAATCCTCGCATGATTGCAGAACAAAGTGCTATATCTTCAAAGTCATCAATTTGAAACATCTTGAATTTATTCATGATGAAAAAACCAATTTTTCCACCAAGCCGATTTTTTTCTTTCTTCAAGACTTGCGGAGTGAAAACATAGAATGAACCATTTTCAAGATAGCGCTTTTCAATCTGTTGGCGGAGTTTACGAGTTCGATAATCATAACTTATCGACTCTGGATAGCCTTCCTTGCTGATTCTCCAAGTAAAAAAATCTTCTACCTCAGTAACGGAGAGTAATGAGTCGTAGTTTTTTTCTCGTAGTAACCCGATACCTCCGTCCAAATCAGACACTTCACGAATTGGTGAGGTAGCTTGCATCGCAACAACCAGGTTAACTTTTATACCCCGTTGTTCAATTTGCTCCAGCGCATGTAGCCAAGCCGACTCAGATGAAGCCTCATCACCCGATATTTCTGATGGTCTGAGAATTGGATAAGCTCCATTTTCAGCTGCGACAGAGAGGATTTGTTCGTCATCAGAAGTAACCCAGACAGTGTCAATTTTCTTCGCATTATTGGCTTGAAGAATGGACCAGACGACTAGTGGCTTATCGCAGATTTCGACGAGATTTTTACAAGGTATACCTTTTGACCCTCCACGCGCAGGAATGATGGCCACAACTGTCATGAAGCATTTCTCTCGAATTGATGGAATTCTGTTTTAACCATCTTAGAATTTTCCCTCTAAACGTTCGAGGGCAATCCAGAAGCCTTCTCCACCGTTTTTGTGCCCCTGCCATATTTCTGGAATGAAGGAGGCCTGAGGACATCCTACGCTGAGCAACTGGCCCAATCGTTCAAAATCAAGGCTACCCTCGCCAATTTGGAGCCCCTCTCCATTCACACCTGTGGCATCGCCCAGATGCAGGTGAGCTGTGTGTGGCGCAATCCCTGCGGTGAACTCATTGAAGTCGAGGCCGAAGTGGTTGCAGGTCAGGCTGCTGTGCGACACATCATAGCACATGCGCAAGTCGAGCCGTGTACACCACTCCTGAATTTCTGACAACTGAACGAAGAGGTTTTGAAAGCGTTGTCCTCCAAAGTGCCAAGGGAAGGGTGCCATGGTCTGGGGAATCAACTCCACACCCTCCAAATCCAGGTCTTTGAGACTTGCCGCAAACCGTTCATAGTAGGCCTGCTTCTTTGCAGTTGGTAGTGGAGCATCCATGCTGAAGCCACCAACATTGGCAACAATCATCGGACGTTGCGTCTTAGGAAAGTACGCTTTGAGTGATCTGGTGATTTCAATCACCCGTTGAGTTTCCCTAAGAGAGTAACAGCGATGGGTTTCCTCGGGGCTGGCAAGATCCATCAGATGACTGCAGGCAAAAAGCTCTGGAGCGTGGACCACAAAGTCGCAGTCATAGGTCCCACTCAAATAGTCCCCAGGATTCAGGTCCATGTCCGCATACGACAAGTGAAACTCAAAGAGCTCTGCCGGCACCCGCTGGTGGTACTCTAAAAAATCATGATACCGTACGGGAACTCCCCAGGGACGTTTGAACCGATATTGTCGGGGTTCTACGCGTTCATCATGCAAGTCAGCAGGATAGAAAAAATCTTCTGTTGTCAGATCACGTTGGAGAGTCCGTCCGAGCAAGGCCTCGTAGCGTTGAGGCGAGAGTCCTTGTCCGGGACTACGCACCTCTACATCCTGAGCTTGTAGAACCGTGCCGCGTTTAAGGGGACGTGAAGCAACCAAGCTCTTGGCCAGGTTTTCACGGTTGATCATCTCTCCCTGGCTCAACTCACGCTCCCTCCCGTCTCCCAGTGCCTGCTCGATCTCTCGGATACCGCTAATCATCTGCTGGAATTCCTTGAACTCCAGGCTGGCCGCATGATCAGGACCTTCCATGTTCCGATCTAGAGTAAAATGCCGCTCCACCACACAAGCCCCTAAACCAATCGCCGCCAGAGTAACGGCAATCCCTCGCTCATGTCCAGAGTAACCAACCAAGGGATGGATCTTTCTTAGTTCCTCCATCCATTTTAATTGAATGTCGTGGAATGGTGCTGGATAAGTGCTGTTACAGTGTAGCAAAATGAATTGACCACCACGTTGATTGAGGAAGTCGACTGTGATTTGTACCTCCAGTCGGGTGCTCATGCCAGTGGAGAGAATTATAGGTTTACCCGTCTGGCACAGTTGATCAATCAGTGGAAGATTGGTCAGATCTGCCGAAGCAACTTTGTAAGCTGGAACCCCGAAAGACTCCAATACTTCGATGCTACTATGATCCCAGGGGGTACAGAGATAGAGAATCCCTTTCTGCTGGCAATATTCTGCCAGTTTGCGCTGCTCATCTGCATTCAGTTCAAAACGTTCCAGCAGATCCAAAACGTACTCGGTTCCCAAATCTTCACCCTGTTTCTGCAGGGTCCGTTGACGGTATACCTGATCCAGGTGGCGCATCTGAAACTTGGCACAATCGGCTCCCATCTCAACGGCAAGGTCGATCATCTGCTTGGCACGCTCAAAGTCACCATTATGATTGTTGCCGATTTCTGCGATGACAAAAGGCCGCCCCTCTCCCAGTGGGTAAACACCGATTTGCAAAGACATGTTCAACTTGATGAAATTGTGTAGTGGGGTTCACGCACTTTCCAGGCACGCAAGCCTTCTAGATCAAAGCGGAAGGACCGGAGTTGTAGGCCAGCTTCTTCCAGAGCCTGAGCTAATTCATACTTACGGAAAGGTTCAGTGTAAAAAAGAAAAAACCAACGCTGCCAGCTCCTAAGATCTTCCCACCCAGCGCACCGTGCCGGCGGGCCAGTTCATAGTTTGCATCGAGCTGAGAATTACTGATCTTGCTGCTGAACTGCCGCTTCAACTCCCAAGCCTGGTGGAGCGATCTGCCAAATTCTTGGAACCGGCCACGCAGCAGTTGATCCCGCATCTGGTAGGTCAGTTTCACATTTTTTTGCACTAGTGGCTGAATTGCACCTCGCTCCAGCTGTTGACGCTGGTCTTGATGAATCTTCCCAGAATCGTGTAGGAACCCCGTATCTATGGGTGGACCTCAATCGCAGATTTATCATCCAGCCGATAATCTCGATGTACAATCAGATTAACCAAAGCTGCTTTTAGCATTACTCTTGGGAATTCAAAATAGTCCGCACCCGACTCCTCACCTTTGGCATAACTTTTTCGCAAACTATTCAGTAAAAAATTTTCAGCACTCCTGAAAATCTCTAATAAATTACCCGAATATTCGTGTTCGTTCAGCATTAAATCGTAGCCAGAATCAGATGGAAAACTGGCAACCTTGATCTCATAGTGCCCAGCAAAAAATCGAGCAAGCTGCTTGCCAAAAAGTAATACTGCAGCGTTGCTTACGGTTCCCTCCTTCACCAAATCCAACTTCTCTAAAACCTGATCCACCGGCAGATAGATGTTTTCGTTGATCTCTCTGAAGGCATTGGCCGCTTCCAGAAAACTTCTAACTTTCGATTCGTCGACCTCAGCGATAGTTGCCCTTGGGCATACTTGGAAATCAAAGCCATAGCCATTCTTTCGTTGCTGAAGTAGCAGTTCGTATTGTTCTTGGCTCAGTTGTTGGGTGGTGGAGCCTTCCCGGAGATATGGCCTTCCGTATGCAAAATGAGGTTTGAGAGTGCTCTGCTCCCCACAGACTCGTATACAAGCTTTCTTGTCGAATTCGAGTTTCTCGATCTGAGGATAGAGTTTGGGTTCTGTGTTGAGTTTGATGGTGTTTGCCACATTTTTCAGTGTGTCATCAGTTACGCTTTGCCCCACAACCGTTCCGTCATCAGCCACCCCAAAATAAAGGACACCACCCTTATGGTTAGCAAAGACACACAGTGTCTGCACTGCTTCCTTCAGCAGTCATGTGGAGCGTTTGAACTCAACACCTTCAGATTCACCCTGAGACAACTCATGTTGGTAGTCGTTCATGTATTCATTCTGCTTTTTCTATTGAAACTCAATCGAAAATCTATTCATTTTCATGTTGTTGTCATGCTTCTCCAACATAACAAAGTACATGCGGAGATGAATTGCCTAGAAGATCCAAGAAAAGTGGGGACCCAATCTAGATTCTTTCTCCAAATCACGTGATGAATTTAGATCTTCCGAATGATTCCCTGACTGAGCTGATATTGAGTACCTGTGTACGGACAGGTTGTCTCTGCTATGCCCTCCAAGGGCAAGTCGAGCTTTTCGCCATACTCACTCATCCAACCAATTTGTTGTGCTGGCACTCCAACCACCAGGGCATAGTTGGGAACATCCTTATTGACCACGGCACCTGCACCAATAAAAGCATAGCTGCCTATCTTCACCCCGCAAAAAATCGTACAGTTGGCTCCTAGGGTTGCCCCTTGACCTACCTCGATACTCACTCTTGCCTGAAACAGCTGGCCGTGGATTATAGACGTTGGTAAAGACCATGCTTGGACCACAGAAGACATCGTCTTCCAGCGTAAAGTTGTCATAGACGGAGACGTTGTTCTAAATTTTGCAGTTGTTGCCAATCACGACCCGATTGCCCACAAAGACATTCTGACCCAGCGAACATCTTTCCCAAATGACAGCTCCTGTGCAGACATGGCTGAAATGCCAGACCTTCGTGCCTTCTCCGAGGGTGGCACCATTATCAATAATGGCACTCTCGTGTCGCCAATAACTTAAAGCCGCCATACCCGGATCTCTCGCGCCTCTAATGCTGCTTTTGGTGCAATCCCTTTAACATCCACAATGACTCCGCTAGGGATTAGTTTATCTCGCCACTGATTCACTCCCCAATCCCTGTACAACTGATGAGCCACTGCCAGCACCACTGCTGAAACTTTTGGCAAATTTTCCAAGTTCCCTATCAACTCTACCTCGAACTCGGCTTTTGCTTCTGCTGGATCACAATAGGGATCATGAACCAGCACCTCGCAACCATAGTGCTTGAGTTCCTGGATGATATCTGGGACACGCGAGTTGCGCAGATCTGGGCAGTCTTCCTTGAAGGTCAACCCCAGAACGAGCACTTTCGCACCGACTGCTCCAATTCCTACCTTGGCCAATTCCTGCACAGTGCGGCGGGCAATGAAGGTTCCCATCTCATCGTTGATCCGTCGCCCAGAAAGAATTACCTGTGGGTTGTAACCTGCTCGCTCTGCCCGGTGTGTCAAGTAGTAGGGATCGACTCCGATGCAATGTCCACCCACCAGCCCTGGCTGAAATGGCAGGAAATTCCACTTGGTGCCCGCAGCTTCCAACACTTCTCGTGTGTCGACTCCCAGCTGATCAAAAATTAAAGCCAGTTCGTTGACAAAGGCGATGTTTAGGTCGCGTTGTGCGTTTTCAATCACCTTGGCCGCTTCGGCTACCTTGATCGAAGAGGCCCGATAGACCCCAGCCTTTACTACAGAACCATAAAGAAAAGCTACTCGCTCCAAGGCTGCTGGCGTTGAACCAGAGACAACTTTGCGAATCGTAGTGAAGGTGTGCTGCTTGTCCCCCGGATTGATGCGTTCTGGCGAATACCCCAACGTGAAGCCCTGCGCTTCCGACTGCTCCTCAACCGAGCCAGTCAAGTACTTCAATCCTGAAAGTCGCTTCAGTACAGGAGCACAGTCTTCTTCGGTACAACCTGGGTAGACTGTCGATTCATAGACCACCAAATCTCCAGCCTTGAGGATCTTGCCAACTGTTTCGGTGGCCTTGAGCAAGGGAGTTAGGTCTGGTTGCTTCGTCTCGTTGATCGGGGTGGGAACTGCGATGATGTGAATTGAGGCCTGACGAACATCCTCTGGGTTGTCGGTGAACGATAAATTTGCTTGCTGGAGTTCCTGAGTAGAGACTTCACCGGTTCGGTCATGTCCTTGACGGAGTTCTGCCAAGCGAGTGGTGTTGATGTCAAAGGCGATGACGGGTCGATGTTTACCGAAAGCCACCGCAACGGGGATTCCCACATAGCCAAGCCCAATGACCGATACAGTTTCTGGAGAGAAGGTAATTATCAAAAGAGAGGAGAGATTTTAGTTCGAACTCCGAACATGCGGTGGATATACCAAAACTCATATTTAGGCTTTTACATAATTTATCATCTCTTTATTTCAGGTAATCTTCCTAGTAGCGATAATCTTGAAGCCATTGACATTGAAACTCTGATTTCTAGTTTGTCGCTTTACCGTCCCAGATGAGTTTGACCTTAAGAGCAAGATTCTGTAATAGTTTGCCGCGCTTCGCTCCTGATGACACCAATTCTTTATTTTCCGTCACTGTGAGGAGGCTCCATGCCGACGTGGCAGTCCAGCCCCTTGAGGTGTAGTCCGTAAAATCTGAGTGATGGATCGCCACGCTGCGCTCACTATGATAGTGGGGTCGTGGTTCTGTAGTGGTTTGCCACCCTGCACTCCTGATGACACTAGTCTTTTTTCCGCCACTGCGAGGAGGCTAAAAGCCGACAAGGCAGGCCCTATTGAGAAACCAAATTCTGAAGTCTCAGACCCGAAACAAGCGAAAACTCTTTTTTATTATTAGTCACCAACCCCAGCGAACGGGCATGGCCTGCAATCAGTTGGTCATACAGTCCATTCGACATTCCTAACTTGGCCAGCCCAGCGCGGATCTGTCCCGCATGAACTGCCGCTAAATCACCCAAAGGCAAGACGTCCATTCGAGCAAAAAGCCCCTCGAGACTCGTCAAAGTACGTTCAGGATTCGAGGAGCGTTCTGCATCGTAACCCAGTTCCATGCAGTGGATGCTGGAGATACCCATACGACCGTCGTGCTTTTTAAACGCTGCACGAACCGATGCCGGCATTTTCTTCAACGTGTAAATCACGATATTGGTATCCAACATGTATTTTAGCATTACATTGCTTCCTGCTCTTGATCGACCGGTTGCTCGTGCGAGGCTATGAAATCGTCCGTTAAACCTTCCTCGCGGAACCAACTATCCCAACCCTCTCCAGCAGGGACAATCAAACAACCATGACCAACCGGAATGATGTCCACCCTCTTGACTGATTCGGGCACCACTACAACCTACGGTAGACGGATTGCCTATGAGGTATTGCTTTTGAACACAGCACCACTTTTCATCAGCAATTCCTTATAATTTTTTGGATATACAAAAAACCTATCCATTAGGTACTCCAAGCCAAAACTCTGTAAAGAGCCAAAATGTTGGTTCGGTACTAGAAGGAGCTTTTAAGACCATGAGAAGTTGTTTTCCGGCGAGGAATATTCGACTGCGGCGATGAAGTGCCAAGCTGCAGAGAGCCTCGAGATGGAAGTCCTTTGCTCGGTTGGAGTAGCGAAACGCGATGCCAACCTAATCCATATGGCGTTCTCTTGAATTTTGATTGACGCTGTCCAACTCTTAACATATGCTTTGACATATGTCATATATTTTAGGAGTCAACCCATGCCTGCTGAACGTCAAGTTAAATTATTTCGTAATGGCCGCAATCAGGCGGTTCGGATTCCACGTGAATTCGAGTTGGAGGGAACAGTCGCAATCATGCATCGTGAAGAGGATCGTTTGATTATTGAACCGATACGAAAGCCGGGCTTGCTGGCTACGTTAGCAAAGCTGCCCACACTGGAGGATGATTTTCCAGATGTTGATCAAGGACTAATACCTCTGGATTCCCCTGATTTATGAACTTACCTCTCTATTCACTAGATACAAACATTCTCTCTGATCTGGTTCGTTACCCTCAAGGGGTTGTGGCCAAAAAGATTGCTGTGGTGGGAGAGAATGAAACCTGCATATCTATCATCGTCGCTGCAGAACTACGATTTGGAGCAGCGAAAAGAAATTCTGCTCGACTTAGTAATCAAGTGGAGACCATTCTGGCTGCCATGTTGGTAGTTCCTTTCGACATGCCTACAGATCGTGAGTATGCCAAACTTCGGCAATTGCTGGAGTCATCGGGCAATTCTATCGGACCCAACGATCTCTTGATTGCGGCCCAGGCAAGAGCAAATGGGCAGATCCTCGTCACCAACAATGTTCGTGAATTCACCAGGGTTCCTAGCCTGCAGGTCGAAAATTGGCTAGCCTAGATTGGAGAACGAGGTTTAGGAAGGGAAAACAACTGATCTTGTCCGATCCTGTAGGTGCCGACCACCATTTGTGATTCTCCTCCCTACTTGTTGAGTAGCTTACCTCAGTAAAGCCATAGCCCCCTATCCGTAACGCTTGGAGTTCTATCTCAAAGATTGGTCACGAGACCATTTTGCTCAGTCACAACTTTGTTCTGGAACTCCGGGAGATGCAGTTGAAGTGAGTTTCCACAATGCGACAGTATGCACTTCGTCAGCAATGCCATAGAAGTCTTCGTCTGGCAGCAGCGCCAGGCATTAGTAGCCAAGAAGTTGTCGGGGTTGTATCAAAGAGCCCCAGCTGATGAGCAATGTAGCGAGATTCTGCTGACCCTTCTTTTCCTTGCACTTCCCATTTGCACTGATTAGACTTGAACAATTTATTGAACAAGTGAGGCTTTCATGAAAGTAGTTACTTACTCACATGCGCGTAATGCGCTCAAGTCGATTTTGGATGAGGTCGTTCAGGATGCCGATGTAACCATCATTAGTCGCCGCGACGCAGAGGGAGATGCGGTAGTGATGTCGCTAGATAACTACAACAGCATCATGGAAACACTGCATCTCACCAGTAACCCAGCGAATGCCACAGCTCTGGCCAAGGCAATTGAACAAGATAAAGCTGGGCAGGCACAAGATTACCAACTGCTTACCGGTGATTAACCGTGCGAGCCATTCGTTTTGTACCAGACGCATGGGAATCTTACCTATACTGGTATTCTCAGGATAAGAAAACGCTCAAGCGCTTGAATTCGCTGATTACTGCTACTGCACGTGATCCGTTCGCAGGTATCGGTAAGCCAGAGCCACTGCGTGGCGATTTGTCCGGGTACTGGTCTAGGCGCATCGATGAAGCACATCGCTTGGTATATCGTGTAACTGATGCTGATCTGGTGATCATCGCCTGCCGGTTTCATTATGCTGGTACGGCATAGCTGCATGGCAATGATGATTAACTCGATCAAGACAAGATGTCACGCTCCACTCTCGATGACAATGATTGAAGTATGTGTCACTGTGAGGAAGCTCCATGCCAACGTGGCAGTCTAGGCCCTTGTGCTATCGTGAGTATGAGTAATGGATCGCCACGTTGCGCTCGCGATGACGGAGAAGCGGAGGGTCGGTAAATAGATCTCCACGTTATGCTCGTGATGACAGTGTGGTCGTGGCTCTGTAATGGTTTGCCATCCTGAACTCGCAATGACGCTAATCTTTTGTATTCCGTCACTGCGAGGAGGCACCATGCCAACGTGGCAGTCCATTCTCTTAAGGTGTCGTGAGTATGAGTCGTGGATCGCCACGCTGCGCTCGCGATGACAGAGAGCAATATGAGTCACGCGCGATACCAAGATGAAAAATCAAAACACACCTCAACGTCATTGCGAGGAGCATTGCGACGCGGCAATCCACCGCCTGGTGAGCGAACATCTATCAGGGAAGCAAGTTGCTTCCACAGGCAGAGGATTATTGGGACAGCTACCTTATGAAATAATCTCCACATACAAATCTCGCCACTCTGGATTCATTTCGACGATCAAGTCGATCTTGCACTGTCTTGATCCTTTCTTCAGTTGCTTCTCCCGCATTATTGCGTTCTGCATATTAGGGTGCACCTCGTACCAAACCAGATTGTGGATGCCATAGCGCTGGCTAAATCCTTCAACAACATCATTCTTATGTTGCCAAACTCGAGCAAGTAGATTGCTGGTTACCCCAACGTAAAGAGTACCATTTTTCTTACTGGCCAGAATATAAACGCAGGGTTGTTTGATAGGCATGAGATTGAATGTAAATGGTGTTGATTTGTTACAGTCTGAGCAATGGATCGCCACGCTGCACTCGCGATGACGGTGGGGTCGTGGCTCTGTAATGGGTCGCCGCGATGACCGAGGAGCAGAGGCTCAGTAATGGTTTGCCGGGCTGAGCTCGCAAGGACGTACATGGTTGATTGCGTCACTGCGAGGAGAGCACAGCCGACGTGGCAGTCCAGACCTTTGAGGGGTAAATCCGTAAAATCAATGTAATGGATCGCCACGCTGCACTCGCGATGACAGTGAGGTCGTGGATCTGTATTGGTTTGCCAACCTGCGCTCCTGATGACAATAATCTTTTGTATTCCGTCACTGCGAGGAGTCTCCATGACGACGTGGTAGTCCAGACCTTTGAGGGGTAGTCCGTAAAATCTGAGTGATGGATCGACACGCTACGCTTCCGAAGCCAGTGGGGTTGAGGTTTCGTAATTGACCACTGCGCTCGCGACGGCGAAGAGGGAAAATTACGGCCAAATGATTATTTGCCTGGAATTTCTGAATGAGGATCATTAGTGTTTGGTTTAGTAAACTAAGTCTATTAAACTAAAATCTGAAAGAGAGGTATGGAGATCGTAAATATTCACCAGGCAAAATGTCATTTATCAAGGTTACTTCAAGGAGTTGCGGAAGGTCGCCCTTTTATCATTGCCAAAGCAGGCAAGCCAATTGCCCGAGTGACCGCAATTGATGCTCCGGAACCAGCGCATATCCAGCAACTGGGATTTTTGGAAGGGCAGTTTGCCGTCCCAGATGATTTTGACCGAATGGGGCAAGAGGAGATTCTTGCTCAGTTTGGACTGGACGAATGAATTTATTGCTGGATACGCACCTGCTGATCTGGGCTGCCTCGATGCCTGAACGTCTATCTAGTGCTGCGTCTAAATTAATGGAACAACCGGAGCATCAACTCTATTTCAGTGCGCTAAGCCTATGGGAAATTACGATCAAGCGCGGCCTAGGGCGACCAGACTTTATTGTGGATCCTTCTTTGCTGCATCGTGGGCTGATTGAAAATGGCTATAAAGAACTGGTTATCAAGAGCTCACATAGTCTCGCACTTGACCAATTACCCCCAATTCACAAAGACCCTTTCGATAGGATGTTAGTTGCCCAAGCGGTTTTCGAAGGTATGTTGCTTTTGACTGCAGATTCGGTGGTTGCTCAGTATCATGGACCGATCAAGCTGGTTTAGATTTATTCAAAACTGAACAAAAATTGTGTCGTTTAATCCTACAAGTTATTTAGGATCAATATCGAATTTCGCATCCAAAAATCGGAGAAATAATGCCGACTGTGTTGAGAGTTGGTGGTTACCGGTTTCACTTTTACTCTAACGAGGGGATGGAGCCTCCTCATGTCCACATACGACACTCAGAGGGAGAATGTAAATTTTGGATTAGGCCGGTCAGGCTGGCAAAGAATCGGGGGTTATCTCCCAAGAAAATTCAAGAAATTGAACACCTTGTTTATGCTAATCAACGACTTCTCTTGGAGAAATTTCATGAATTCCACAATAGATGAAATCGAACCCTGTGCGATTCGGGCTTGGGTCCAACAGCGGATGATTTTTGTTGAACTGACGGATGGGAGGATCTTCGGTTTCCCGGCAAACCGGTTTATTCGGTTGCGGGATGTGAGTGATCAGGATCTTAAAACTGTGAAAATTGAACTGAACGGGTATGCTTTGCGTTGGGATTTGCTAGACGAGGACTTGACCGTAGCAGGGGTAGTGGCGGGACGATTTCAACTACCTTTACCAGTCCAAGCAGCTTAATTCGACAATCTTTTCGAGATTTTGTTTGTAGTAAACGCAACCTCCCAATAGTTCTTACTTCATCAACTTCAATGACCTCTGGTCTTAGCCCTTGATCAGAGCGTTTCCACGAATCCTCTGCGTTGAGGAACCTCGCTTTAGATGACTGACAATAGATTGGTTGAAATTCTACAATTGGAAGCATAGGCAAAAGCAATTGCTCAACAACTTTGGAGAAAATCTGATGAATCCAAAGCGCCAAGTCAAATTGTTTCGTAATGTCAGGAATCAAGTTGTGCGGATCCCTCATGAATTTGAGTTAGATGCCAACGTTCAAGGCTTTTTTGAATATCTGCTGGTGACAAGGAGGCTTTATTCCGCAAGATCTTAATTGTGAAGTAAGCTCAGTCAGTTGATTGATACGGCTTTCATATTATGAGAAATGCAACAGTTCTCATTGATCCTTACTGGAATCATAGTTCGATGATGCCGCCATCAAGACAAAGATTAGGCTTTGTACAGTCACAAAGGTGATCTGCCAGATGAAGTAGTCGAGGATTTGTCCAAAGCAGAGCGTAAGAACGCTAGCCAAGAGCCATAGAGAAGCCCTGCGAAATTTCCAAAACCAGGAGGCCACAAACCCCAGGGCTAGGAAGAGGCCAATCCATCCCATTTCAACCCAGATTGTCAGCAAAGCGTTGTGTGCATTCCACGTTTCATTTGCACTTTGAATTACGGAAGCCATCGGACCCGAGGCTTCTTTAGAAACCGCATAACCAAACGACTTGACTCCTACCCCGTAAAAAGAGGGATGCTGAATGCCATACTCGATCGCCATTCTATAAAGCGCAAATCTGGGGTCGATATCCTCTAGTTGTGAAAACTCGCTAACAAATTGTAGTTCTTCCCAAGTTTGCTGACTTTTCGTCATCACTTTCGGATTGAAGATCAAAGTGATGACTGAAACACCAATCAAAAAAAGACCAATCCCACCAAATATTTTCCAGTAGTGCTTCTTCCGATTCGTGGCCCTACCAAACTGCGCAAACAGTATCAACACAGCGTAAATGATTAGAATCAAGATCGCATTTCGGCTGCCTGAGAGTACAATACCCCACACAGAAGCCAAGGCTCCGGCAATTCCAAGAAACCACTGCTTTTGTACAACACCAAACAAAGAAATTCCCAACAAAGCAACAGAAATAACCCCATAGGGATTTTGGTTTTCAAACAGCGAACTTAAACCACCTGATCTAACATTTGAATGAAGTTCTAATCCCAAGCCTATGGAATTAAACCAAGATTGCAACTGCCAATCCGCAAACAATTGTTCAGCCATGGTCAATCCGCTGACAACTAAAAACCAGCTGAGTAACACCACAGTCATGGAACGAAAATTTTGAGATCTAACTAGAAGTAAAAAGGTCAAAAACACTAAAAGGTGAATCGTATAACGTCCTGCATGCTTCAGACTATGGCCCCGCCATTCACTAAACCAAGCTCCTAACCACATCCACATAAAGAGCATTGCCATCAGCAATACAGGAATCTTAAGCTGATTCCAGACTTCTGGAATCCTGAGTAGGTGGATCAATACGGTGATGCCAAGCCACATTGGTAAGAAAAGGGTGTAGGTACTGAGTTGGATAGGAAATGAAATCTGAAGGATCGACTCTAAAAATGATTGTATTGCAGGTGTTTTCAGAGGAAGTGAAAAAGTTAGGATCCCAAGCAAAAGTATGGAATCTCTGACAACTTCCCAGCGAATTGATTTCATTTATTTTTTATAGTGAAAGATCGATAATCGTCTCTTTTGGAAACTGGCTTGAAGTCAAATCAGTGAACGTAAGGAGGTTTTGAATTACAAATCAATGATCATTCTCAAGAAACTAAACGAATTCTTGGAGGTTGCGGAGGGTGTGCCAGAAGAGCTGGATTGGGCAAAGACTTGAGAGTAGAAAGCTAGTAAAACTGCGGACAGTATAGATCAGGGAGTTCTTGAAATCACTCGGAGAGACTTGCCTTCAGCAGGTTGGTGGCGGCGTTGGTATTGTTCCAGAAAGAGAGGGACTACCATTCGCAGGTACTCATCCTTGTGATCAGAATCTTGCTGCAGATCCTGTTGACGTAAACGAAGACGCAGGTAGAAAGAGTCCTGGGAGAATTCCAGCAGCCGATCTCCTTCAGCGACTACGACAATTCCCTGACGATGAAGCAAACTCTGTTGCTGCAGAAGTTCATAGTCTCGAAGATCCAACAACTCTGCCCAGAACCGGAAGCTGTGTTGTAGTTCTGTGGTGTTACGATCCTTGGCAAAGTAGATATCGGCGTTCTCAGAGAGCGCCCGCACTAAGTCCCGTTGTTTCCGTAACTTTGGTTGAGAACGCATCGCATTCGAGGGTCGGACGATCACATCGTATTCCAGCCAGTAGAGCAGACCGTAGACCAGCAGCACAAAGCCCATGATCAGCGGAGAGGCGACTCCTGAATACAGGTGGGCAACGAGGCCGAGCAATCCAAAAAAGAGCCCCAAGGCATTCAACAGCAGAGTGGTTTGCCAGACGCCCAGACCCTTTTGCAGACAACGATGATGTAGGTGATCCTTGTCCGCAGCATAGAAGGGGATGCCCTTCAGATAGCGTCGTAAAAAAGCAAAGGCCGTGTCCACTAATGGAATGCCCAGCAAAAGGATCGGCACCAAGGACACAGAACCATTACCAGTCACAGCAACCACTTTGACTGAGAAGACTGCCAACAGGTAGCCCAGCAGCATACTGCCAGAATCTCCCATGAACAGCGTGGCTGGAGGCTTGTTGAAGAGCCAGAATCCGAAAATCGCTCCGGCCAGGGCCAAACTGAACAGCACCAGTTCAAAATTTCCAGCCCACCAGCACAAGGCGCCCAGCAAGAGCGTCGTGACCAAACTCAATCCCCCAGCCAGCCCATCCAGCCCATCCACCAGATTGATCGCATTCATCACCCCAACCACCCACAGCACCATAAAAGGACCACCAAACCATCCAATGTCAACCAGTCCAATCAAGGGCAGTTGAAGAGTGTCTGGTCGGAAAATGACGGTAGCCGTGAAGATGCCAAGGACGAGCTGCCCAAGCAGTTTGTAGCGGGCTCTTAGGTTTTGCTGATCATCGAGAAAACCAAGACCGCAAGCAAACGCAGCGCTGATCAATAGCCAGAGATAGGGACCAGAGAGGGGAGAGGAAACCTGCTCGAAAGACAGGGCAGTCGAAAGTAGCAGAGTGCCCAATAAGCCAATCAAGATCCCAACACCACCCCAGCGAGGAATTGAAGTCTGATGTTGATCTCGCAATCTTGGGGAGCTCTTATTTGCCTCATTCTGTTTGGTACGACGCAAGAGCACCAACAAGCTGATTGTCGTCAGCAGGAGTGCCGCCAGAAAGGTAAAGGCTAGATTGTTCAGCAGGCTGATGGGATTGTTCAAAAGAATCCGAATTCAGTTTTATTTTGGAGTGGAAGCATACGACTCGAGCCAATTCTCAAATCGTAAACCTGGATACTTAGCAAAATCCTTCTCGTTGTTTGTGACTAGGATGACCCCCAAAGATACTGCATGCGCTGCGATCAGTTTATCAAGCTGATCAGCTTTTCGTTCTCTAGTCGCCAGTCGAATTGTGCCATAGGCTATCCCACTTTTCGTTTCGAATGGTGCAATTGGGATATCCTCAACAAGGCTTGCTAAATTCCTTTGCTCTTGTTCGGGATTGCTTGAAACTCTAACTCCATACTGCAGCTCGGCATATGTGATTGCAGACATCACCACTTCCCCGACATAACACTGCTCGAAACGAATTCTCACGATCTCGGGTTGATACTTGATCAAATAAATACACATATTTGTATCTAGCATGTAGCGTGGGCTCAAAACCCTTCTCGGTCTGCCTGTTCCTGATCTCCACGTCCCTCTGCCATAAACACAGGTGAAAACTGAGCAAACTTGCTCAGCACTCCTGATAGTCGTCTTCGAGCAGGTCGAATTTTGATTTCATCACCTTCTCGCTCGATCTCCAGGGCGATGTCTTGACGCTCATAAGCTAAGTCTGCAGGAATCCGAACAGCTTGTGAATTGCCATTCCGAAAAAGACGAGTCGTATGCACAGCAGTCTCCTATTTTGTAGTTATTAAATCTAACTATAGAACCATTTTAAATCAAAGTAAACACATGGATGTACATATTTTGAACAGATTGAACCTTAATGAAGCTGCTCTATGATCTTATCCAGTTGTTACAGGCACTTGAAACGGCAAAACCAGACGCAGGATCTCACCTTCTTCACTGTAGAGAAAATTCCCCTTGGTTTCTCTGGCAATCATCGGAACCCCTCGTCCAAGGCCATCGATGTACTTCATATTATCCAAATACTTTAGGGGAAACTGATTTCTTGGAGCAGAATTGCCCGTGAGAATTTTTTCCAGGTTAAGAGTATTTGGCAAGCGACCAGGTGAACTGATTTCCAACCGGTCACAAAACACATACACTGCAATTCTTCGGTTGCTGATCGAATAATCCCGGTGACAAACCGCATTGACCAATGCTTCACGAATGACTTTATCCGGAATCATAGGAACTTCGACACGCTGCATTCCACTCAGGGTCGAAGGTTTGGGTAAGAAAGTGCGGACCTTCGCATGAGTCTGCTGAATGAGTTCAGGGAGTGTCCCGCCAATGTTTTGTTTATCCAGCAGTTCATCCGTCAGCAACAAGCCATCAAATACAGCGAAGGTAATGAAGCTTTGGGGAATTCTTCTTTGAGGATCTTTTCCAAAGAGCAGCATCCCTCCTACTGTCACGGTCTCCTCACCTTCCAGTAAGCCAAGGATATCAGCGTTCCTCAACAAACGCTTCTGTTCCTCCTGCTCCAGTTCCAAATAATTAATGCTGTAGTAGGTGAACCAGTACTCTTGAAGTTTACGATCATCCAGATCGGTGATTGAAGTCTGCTCCAACGGAGCAATGTCAAAGTGGACCAACCCAGCCCGTTGAAATAATCGGCTAAGCTCCTCTTTGGTTGCCATTCGATTAGTGGGTCCCACTCGAATCCAGAATTTTCCATCTATTGTTTGATAGGGCTTATCCAGACCACGGGAAACTTCGATTGCCAACATCTTTTTTCGGGATAACTCCCATTCTGTGATCTGAGGAGCAATTGCCGGTATCACATTGTT
>JACLAC010015177.1_pt1 | contig 18776 bp, 12 predicted proteins | sample 8027881 | NCBI WGS metagenome assembly JACLAC01 (sample SAMN15725517, study PRJNA655200) | protist metagenome | isolation source: fluorescence activated cell sorting (FACS) single amplified genomes of... | place: Spain: Blaines Bay Microbial Observatory, Mediterranean Sea | collected 2016-01-19 | reverse complement strand
AAAGTTCGAGTTCTTTTCGAAACTTCAATTGGCGAGCTTTCTCAACTAAAAACCAAGAACCGATTAGTCAATACAGGGGGTTCAAAGGTTTTCTCAAAGACGGCTTAGAGGCAGTAAGGGAGCGGGCGACGTCTCTTCTAGCGGCAGCGAATAGGATTGCTCGACCCGATTCGTTCGCGTTTGAAATCGCCGACATCAGGCAAATTTCGCTCTCTCAGTGCAAAAACCTTCGAATTGGAGACAATTCATGACATCAAAGGGGCCCCCATCGAGGCGTCCGTCGGTCAAATTTCATCGCTCTATTGACCAGCGACACTCACTTTCAATTGAAACCAGACTGAATTTCATGGGAAAATCGGGATGGATTTGCCTGAGAACGCTCCTGGAGCCGGAGAATCCACTGAGCTTCCAAACATCATTCCAGCCTTGAGCTGCGATTGATGCTTCTTCAGGTAGCCCGTTGTCGAATCATTCGCCGCGACAAATTTCGCCATCCACGGTTGCTGATCCTCTCCCTTTCGGCAACCGATTGTCCCAGCTCCTAAACGAGTAGAATTCTGAACCTGTAAATCAGGGGAAAAACACAAGCACCTCTCGACAGTCAATCTTTGACAATAATTCGGAGTGGCGAATGGCCAATCGTCTCTTTCGCAACAAAGATTGCGATTCCTAATAGCCAATCGTTGTAAATTCGTTCGAGCTTTTTTATACTCACGCACTTGGGATGGGGAAATTTAGGGCGAAACCTGTTCGGCCTTCTCTGTTTTTGACGCGACATTCTTCTTGAATCGCTTCAACAGCGGGACGAACTGGCTCGCCACGCCGCCACTCCAAGACCTAGTTTTAATCTTGGTAATGACCAAGCTGTTCTGAACAAAAGATGAATTCGATCCTTACTAGGTGCGGATCGTTTGCGACAAAACAACCTGAAACGGGGATTTTTAATGAGCGACGCAAACTCAATCGAACTTCCGGAAATTACGGATAAACGATTTTTTGGTCACCCGATGGGACTCGCCGTCCTCTTTTTTGCCGAGATGTGGGAACGATTTTCCTATTATGGAATGCGGGCACTGCTCATGTTCTATCTCGTCAAACATTGGCTCTTCTCCGATGGAGATTCTGCAGTTCTTTATGGTGCCTATACTTCTTTGGTATATATCACGCCGGTCTTGGGCGGATACCTCGCTGATAAATTTCTCGGTCAAAGAAAAGCAGTCGTATTCGGGGCACTTCTCTTGACGTTAGGTCACGGTTTGATGGCCTTCGAAGGAGACGGTTCGGGACACGATGGCTTTGCTGTCCAAATCTTTTATCTCGCACTAGCGTTTATCATCGTAGGTTCGGGATTTTTAAAGGCGAATATTTCTGTAATCGTCGGTCAGCTTTACCCGCGGACCGATGTCCGTCGAGATGGTGCCTATACCATTTTCTACATGGGAATTAATTTAGGCGCCGCACTTGGTTCGATCGCCTGTGGATATCTTGGAGAAACCTACGGCTGGAATTACGGATTTGGTGCAGCTGGAGTCGGAATGCTTCTTGGGTTGGTCGTTTTCATTTTGGGCAAACCTCTACTTCATGGTCGAGGAGAGTCAACCAATCCAAATTTAACCGTTCCATTGGAAATGATCCTTTATGTGGTAGGCGTTGCTGCCGTCATTATTTGTTGGCTACTGGTTCAAAATCAGGCTGTTGTTGGTGTGCTTTTGGGAATCGGTGGATTACTCCTTGTGATCTACGTGCTCTTCACAGCTGTCGTCAAACTTGCACCGGTGGAAAGAGATCGAATTTTTGCTTGTATGTTTTTGATCTTTGGCTCGATCCTGTTTTGGGCTCTGTTTGAACAAGCTGGATCTTCTATCTCTCTTCTCACCGACCGTATGGTTGACCGAAACATTTTTGGAATCGATGTCGCCGCCTCGATGTTCCAATCGATCAATGCGATCTATATCGTTCTTCTTGCTCCTGTCTTTGCTTTCATTTGGACATTCCTCGGCACTCGGGGACTGGAACCGTCAGCAGGTGCCAAATTTGGACTCGGCATGATCCAATTGGGAGCCGGTTTCCTAGTTTTGGTTGTTGGTGCTAACTCGGTAGCGCCTGGTGCCTTGATTCCGGTCATGTTCATATTTTTGATCTATCTTCTTCACACTACGGGTGAACTTTGCCTTTCTCCGGTTGGATTAAGTGCGATGAACCGCTTAGCACCTGCCAATCTCGCGTCGATCATTATGGGAACTTGGTTCTTCGCTTCGGCAACCGGCAACTTTGTCGCTGGCTTGATTGCACGGGCATCGGGCTCGGAAAGCCTTAGTTCAGATGGCGAAATCGAAGCTGGGACACCTGAAGCTATTGCTTACATCGAAAACGTCAACTCGGTCTACACGACCATTGGTTGGGTCGCCGTGGCGGTCGGCGTGGCCTTAATTTTGCTCGCTCCGCTCATTAAAAAACTGATGCATCTCGACTCACTCGGAGATGCTGACCATTCCCTCGCTGGACAAAGCGAACTTGCAGAACCGCAAGCAGCTGGAATGGATACTTCTGGAGAAAGTATCGATATCTAATCGTTGCAGCGATCGATAAACGGCCGTTCCTCTATCGGGAGCGGCCTTTTTTTTGCTTATGCTGGTTCTTTATGCTGGTTCTTTATGCTGGTTCTAGAACCACAAGGTTTACTTGAACAAGTCGATTTCCGACTGCCCACACCTAAGCTGTTATCGCAGCCCCCGAAACAACGAAGAACCCACGCGAACCAACGTCGCGCCCGCCTCGATTGCAACCTCAAAATCCCTGCTCATCCCCATCGACAATTCTCGCAAATCAACGTTCTTCGGAACGTTCGCCCGATTCGATTCCCGCAACTGACGGAGCAAATCAAACTCTCGACGCACATCTTGCTCGTCGCTGCCGAGCCCTGCCATGCACATCAAACCCGTCACGCACAGACCGCTAAAGGGCTCAACCGCTTCAATCACCGACTCAATTTCATCCGGGGAAAACCCGTGCTTGGCAGCTTCGCCAGAAACGTTAACCTCCAGTAAAACGTCTACCTGCTTATCGAGTTGTAGCCCCGCTTGGTGTATGGACTTGAGCAGCCTGAGACTATCGCATGAATGAATCAGCGCAGTCGATTCAACCGTCCGCTTGACTTTGTTGCGCTGGAGGTGCCCAATCATATGCCAACGCACATCCAGGCCCTGCATTTCACTGGACTTCTCCCAAAGCACCTGAGGGCGATTTTCCCCGAGGGTTCGGCATCCTGCGGCAACCAGAGCCCGAGTCGTTGCTACGTCGACATACTTTGTGACCCCGACCAGGCAAACCTCCGAAGCATCCCGACCGGATCGTCTAGCCGCTTCGGCAATTTGTTGTTGAACGGTCGCCACGTTCTCCGCAAGTTGTTCGTCCATGATCTACATTCGATTCTCAAAACCTATCCATCGTCGCCAATCTGATTGATTCAGACTAACTCCCAAATCAAACCACCTTAGCAAAGTCAAACAAGCTTGAATTTAACCCGCTGAAATTTAACCCACTGAAACTCCCAATCGTCTTTACTCAATCTCAATCAAGCATTTAACCGAACCGTTTTTCGAAAACTGTTTAAACACGAATTCTCCGGCAAAATTTTCACCAAAAAATGTTCGGTTCCCTTTGCTCGCCAACGACCGGTAAAAGAACCACTGCTGTTTATCAAGCTGCACCCGAAAGGCAGCACCTTGATCACTTCGGGCTCGATTCAAATCTTCAGCAACCGTCAACAACCGCCAAGTCCTCTTTTTACAACTCCGCTTTGGATCGAGATCAAAAAACAACGGAGCATATATCCCTTTTCCATGACAATTTTGCGTTAACTTAATTCCGCCATCATCGATTCCGAACGCATGATTTGTCCTTGCAACTTTCCATTCAGGCAAGCCCAGCGGCAGAACGAGTGATTGTATTTTTCCCTTTCGCATCAAATACATTTCGGTGGTCTCAGACTCACGCAGCCCCTCGATCCCCCCCGCAAAAGGAAAACAGCATGAATAACTTAACTCCGCAGCTGCGGGAAGCACGATCGCGTCCGCGATCAATAAAAATCGATCTACTTTCGAAAGTAGATACTGTCGAGTCAGCAATCCACCCCCATGCAGTTCTCTTTCCAGTTCCAAATACTCAATTCCCTCATCGCTTTGCGTGCAGCTTATCTCAAAAGTCGCACGCGAATTCAACAGCTTCCCATCTGCCAAAATTTCCGGAGTAGTTTCACCACAAACCAGTCGGTGCTTACGACTTAACTCACTGACGATTTTTCCATTTGAAAAATTGACCGCCAATCTTGGCGAGTCTCGGTCCCAATTCGACCGCATTAACGCCGATTCACTCCATTCGGAAACGTTACTCGCTTCAATTTCAAGCGCATCCGTCGACTTGGATTCTTGCACTTTTTTCTTGAATTTACCCAATGTCTGTTTTAAGAGTATTTTATCATCGCCATCACTTGAAAGCCTCAACAGACACTTTAAAAACGCCTTACTCGCGACCGCTGAATCGTGATTTGCAAAAACCAATTTCCGATCAGAACACATCATCCTAAATATTTGACGCACCATCCATTCCAACTGGGACACGACATCAAGACCAGTGTCTTGGCTGAGAATCGAGGTACTTTTCATTGCGTCTAAAATCAACTGACAGCGGACCCAGCTTGCTGCAAGGGTTCCAAAACTTGGCAGGCAACGCGTCGTGGGCCAACCGTCATGGTCCAGCAATTCTGAAATCGAGAGGCTCATCTTTCGCGATGCTTCCTCAGCCCACAATTGACACCCATCCCATTCCGGAAACTGCCAGGACACGACGAGCGGTAGCTCAATTGCCAACCATTGATAGGCTTCCATGGAAATTTCTGAATTGCCCTCAACCGCTTTCGAAATGTCAAACAAACGATTCACAGCGCTTTGCCATTGAGCAAACTCAGAATTTCCAACGAGTTTCCGGACCGAATGCGAGGCGGCCAAAACGAGATAGGCCTGCGAGGCACACTGGGAGTTCAACGCGTATTCCTCGACCGCGTTAAAAACCTCACTGGCGACCTGCTCGATTTGAGATTGAGAATTTAATTTAACGTGCCAGCGGTCAACGATGCTCCGTGCGTTCGGCTTCGGTTTACCATCGAGCAGCCAGGAGCAGGGAGATTCAACACTCGAAGCATTACCACAGCCAAACAAATCGGCGGAGTTAATTGTCTTTGCTTGTACAGCCTCTGAAAATTCGCTGCTCCCCCAATCCAGCTCCCGAAACAAACCCTCCGAAAGTTTTTCTACTGAGATCGATTCCAATTTTTTCCCAAATTTCTTCGTCATAACGCTAGGCGATGCCATGAAGACTTGTTCCTCAATGCAACCAAACCCCTTTAAGTTTAATCTTTCACAGTTTCATTTATTCGACTGTGTATTTCAAACATCTTACCAACGGGACTCGTAGGTGATAGAACGAATTATATTAATTTAGTTGCGGCTGCCACTTTGCTTCAAATCCACCATGGATTTCAAAACAACTTGGATTTCAATGCAACTTAGTCCTAATCCTCAAATTCGAAAACTAAAATGACCCCAAATCATTTCACCTGGCAAGCCATCTTAGTTTCGATTGCCCTTTGTTTTGCCGCTACGGGTTGCACCCCTCGCTCCGAACCACAAGCATCTAAACCCGAGCAACAGAAGTCAATTCAAAACGCTAATCAGGAAAAGAGTCCCTCGACGGTTATTCCTCCTACCCCACAAACGAAACCTGCGATTGAGCCAGTCGATCCGGCGGTCAATCTTACGAAGACTCCAAAAACAGATCCGGAACTTCAGCAACCTGATTCCAATCCACCAGAAGAGATCCAAACGATCGACATCCCCGAAACCTGGAAGCGTTTAGGGAAAAAGGAAGAAATCTGGATTGATGTCGAATCAAAAGAGGTCATTTTTGCGGGGCACGTATGCCTTAACGCAGGCCCCTTGGAAATGTTCATCTGCCCGGCACAAACCAAGGAACACGAATCTGTCATTTCCGCTCACGCAACGGCACTTCAGGTTCACCTCGCCTTAGTTGCGCTCGGAGCCACCCCCGGGAAAACGACCTCCTGGGATCCAGAATATCGAGCAGCTTACGGGCCCACGATTGACATCACTTTAAAGTGGAAAGACCCGGAATCTGGAAAGATCAAAACGGCGTCGGCAAAACAGTGGATCCGCAACGTCAAAACAAAAAAGGCAATGGAACAATTATGGGTCTTCGGCGGAAGCCAATTTTGGGATGACCCAGCTTCATCTCACAAGGTTTACTACGGAGACGCCGGCGAACTAATCTGCCTCTCCAATTTTTCGACGGCCACCATCGACCTGAACATTCAAAGCAGCCAATCGAATGCTGGCCTCCTATTCGAGGCTTTCGAAGAAAATATCCCGCCGCTGAATACCAAGGTTTATGCCATCCTCAAACCCGGCAAAAGAATTGAACCTAAAAAGCCAAAAGAAGTGCCACAGGACAAAAACAAGCCGGAGACTCAGAAATCGAAATCCTAACCACTCGACGGGTTTGAAACCGCTGCCCTCTCACACACACAGCCATCCCCTGTTTAGCTCTACAAAAACGACCCCCATTGGCAGCAGGCTAGAAAGCCCTCACTGCTTCATTAACTCGCGATGGCTTAGCTAAACACCGATCATCGGCTATACTCTATTCCCAAAAGAACCACGAAGCTCGGCTTTTGGCTGCGGGCTTTATTCTTGGCAAGCAGTCTGCCAACCACTAGTACAGTTTTCACTTTCACCTCAAAGAACCAAAACAACCGTGCAAGACCGCAAACGCGCTCAGCAAGTCGACCGGGAAATCGCGATTGTCGCACGCGTCATCCTCCCCGATGATCCAATTGAATTTGACCCACTCGATGAAGTTCAGGGCTTAGCAGAAACTGCCGGTGCCATTGTCCTTTCCGGCTTGACCCAAAAACGAGAAAAACCTGACACCGCGACCTTTCTTGGACGCGGCAAAGTCGAAGAACTGACGCAATTGGTTGAATTCCATGCCGCCGATGTCGTTATTTTTGATAACGATCTATCGCCTGCCCAGAATCGCAATCTAGAAATAGCACTTAACATCAAAGTGCTCGACCGCACCGAGTTGATTCTTGATATTTTCGCAACGCATGCCCAAACCTATGAATCCCGCCTGGCAGTTGAACTGGCTCAACTTGAATACTCGCTGCCACGACTCAAGCGAATGTGGACGCACCTTTCCCGATTGAAAATGGGCGTTGGCATGCGGGGGCCTGGTGAAAAACAACTTGAGACGGACCGCAGATTGGTTGAAAAACGAATCCATGACCTCAAGGTTGAGTTAAGTAAAGTTGAAAAACGGAAAGAGCGTCAAGTCGCATCTCGGCGCGGAACGATGACGGTTTCTTTAGTCGGCTACACAAATGCCGGCAAGAGTACCCTCATGAATTCGCTAACCGCAGCTGACGTCTTGGCAGAAGATAAATTGTTCGCCACCCTCGACACCCGCACCCGCCGCTGGGCACTGCCCAACTGGGGGCCGATCTTGCTAAGCGACACCGTTGGCTTTATTCGCAACCTCCCACACAGCTTAATCGCCAGTTTTAAGGCAACCCTGGAAGAAACGCGCCAAGCTGATTTATTGCTTCATGTTGCCGATGCGAGCAACCCCAAAGTGGGTGATCAAATCAGTTCCGTTTATGAAGTGCTGACTGAGTTGGGCATAGAAGCCAAAGACACACTGCTGGTTCTTAACAAAGTCGACCAGGTTACCGAAGTTGCAATCCTCGAAGCAATGCTCAACCGGTACCCTAATGCGATTTCAGTGAGTGCGAAAACAAAAATCGGTTTCGAAAATCTTCAGTCCGCTGTCAGTGAAGCACTCAGTCGGTCGTTTCAAAATGTTGATATTGAATTGCATGTCGGAAATGGAAAATTATTAGCTTTCATTGCCGCCAAGGGAGAAATCATCTCCACTCAGTACACCGATGACATGGTAAAAGTGCATTGTAAATTACCGCAAAAATATTTGGGGCAAATCGACCCAACCGACACCATTATCACGCCCCACAGTCCGGCAGGCTGGGTCAAGTCGGACGAACCAATAACGGATAGTAAATCTGCGGAATCGGAACAAGCGATTGAGCTTCAAGCCACGGATTCGCACTCTCCAGAAAACACAATTGGAGATTAAAATCACAGTACCAACCACAGTACCTCTTACTGATTTTTAAACCCAACCGAATATGCCTTACCGAACCCTTCAAGACAAACGTGCTGTCGTCACTGGTGCCTCCAGTGGCATCGGCTGGCACCTTGCACAACAGTTAGCGGCTGAAGGTGCTTCGGTAATCGCGTGCGCTCGACGAGCAGACTTACTTGACGATCTCTCAAATAAAATTCAATCGCAGGGTGGAATATGCATTCCCTTAGTCGGAGATATCACGTCCGAAGCGAATCGGCAAGAAATCATGGACGTCGCTGATCAAGAATTCGGTGGACTTGATATACTCATTAACAATGCCGGGATAGGAGCCATGGGGCGATTTGATGAATCAGCGGAAACCAGAATACGACAAGTATTCGAAATCAACTTTTTCGCGATCGCTGAAATGATTCGGATATCACTTCCTCGGCTTAAGCAAGGTCATTCGCCGATCATTGTCAACATGAGCAGTATTCTGGGACATCGGGCGACTCCTTTAAAAAGTGAATACTGTGCCAGCAAATTCGCACTTCATGGCTTTAGCGATGCTCTCAGGGCAGAACTGGCTAACGATGCGATTGATTTACTTCTAGTGAGCCCTAGCACTACCGATAGCGAATTTTTTGACAACGCGATTGAGGATACCACCGGCAGGAATTGGAAAATCCGAGGAGCCATGCCTCCTGATACCGTTGCCTCAAAAACTATTCGAGCAATGAAAAAGGGAAAACACGAAATTATCCTGACACACGGAGGACGACTGATCGTCTGGATGGACCGCCTGATCCCTGGAATTGCGAATCGAATTATGGCTCGCTATGGCCAGTGATTTTGGCCAGTGATTTTGCAACTCTCGAATCGAATTTGAAAATGGCCCTCGGCAAAACATCGGTCAAACGACTTTAAAACAAGAGATCATGCCCTTTTCGGTGGCTGAATGCCAAATTGACGATCCATAATCGCCAAGTTCAGCTCAATTCCGTCTGCTCAATCTTCTTTCGATTCCCACCTTCGACAAATCAGGTTGTTTCTTTAGAATACGATCACGAATTCACTGAAACAGCCGATCCACACCCGCAGTTGAAGAGATAAAATGAACGACGGCGCACTCGCTCCCGAAGAATCCAGACGGAGTAACTTAAATCGAATAGTCGAACTAGGAATCGATCCCTGGGGGCACCGGTTCAACGATCGAGATATGATCGGGGACATCCTTCAACGAACCGATGAAATAAAGTTCGTAACCGAATCGGGCGAATCGGTGGACCTGCCCAATCCCGAACAATTAGGTGAGCTTAGCTTTCGAGACTGGTGCAAAGAACAAGGAAAAGGGACCATGAGCGGCCCGAAAGTGAGAGCCGCTGGCCGGATCTTGCTCCACCGTGACAAGGGGAAGCTGCATTTTATCGACATCGAGGACTGGACGGGACGGATTCAACTATTTGTTGGCAAGAACCAGGTCGGCGAAGAAAATTGGGAATTGATCAAATGCCTAGATTTGGGCGACCTCGTTGGAATCGATGGGACATTCCGAAGAACCCAAACAGGTGAACTTTCAATTTTTGCAGACAAGATACACATTCTCTGCAAAACGCTCGACCAACCCCCGGCAAAACACAAAGGACTCGTCGATGCTGAACTCCGACAGCGACGTCGTTACGTTGATCTCGCCTATAACGAAGGGGTAAGAGATCGTTTTCTAGCCCGCTCGAAAATTGTCACCTCCATTCGAAAAACCCTGACCGACCAGAATTTCGTGGAAATCGAAGGGCCAACCTTGCACACCATTGCCGGTGGAGCCGCTGCCCGTCCGTTTGAAACTCACCACAACGCCCTCGACATGCCGTTGACAATGCGCATCGCTCTCGAACTGCATCTGAAGCGTTTGATGGTCGGCGGAATGGAACGCGTGTTTGAAATGGGGCGTGTTTATCGAAATGAGGGGATCAGCCCAAAGCACAACCCCGAATTCACCATGCTCGAGGTTTACCAAGCTTACGGCGATTACGAGTCGATGATGGACCTTACCGAAGCAGTGATAGCAGATGCACTGCAAGCACTCAATTCGGAGACGACCGTCCCTTATGGAGATACCCAAGTTGACTTTTCTACCCCGTTCGCCAGAAAGCCCTATGACGAACTGTTTGCCGAGAATACCGGAGTTGACCCGCAAGACCCTGCTGCTGTAAAAGCATATGCTCAAACACTTGGTTTAGCGGTCGACGGCAAGCACCCGGACGTGATCAAAAACGAAGTTTTTGAAGAGAAAGTGGAAGATGCTTTGATTGGGCCTGTTTTCGTAACAGATTATCCCGCAAGCATTTGCCCTTTAACTAAACGAAAGAAAGAAAATCCGAATATTGCGGAGCGTTTCGAGTTATTCATTAACGGAATGGAACTTGCGAATGCTTACACGGAATTAAATGATCCGGATTTGCAAAAGGAGTTGTTCGAAAATCAGCTTGAAGGGATGGCGGAAGAAGATTCCATGGCAAAAATGGACCACGATTTTGTTCGTGCCTTGAGAAATGGGATGCCGCCGGCAGGTGGATTGGGAATTGGAATAGATCGGCTCGTAATGTTGCTGACAGATTCACCTTCCATCCGGGATATAATCCTGTTTCCACTCCTGAGAGCAGAGAACTAGAGTGTTTGAACCCGTTTTAAAAAACGGTGATTGACCCAATAAAAACGCGAGAAATCGATAACGGACTGGTCGAGATTCGCTTTAACAAGGCCAAAGGATTGGCGAATGTATAAATTGCTTTTGTCGTGGCGTTACTTAAAAACACGTTTCATTGCGTTGGCATCGATTGTCAGTGTGACTCTTGGTGTCGCAACCTTGATCGTGGTCAACAGCGTGATGGCTGGTTTTGTTGATCAGATGAAAAACCGACTCCACGGGATTCTCTCGGACGTCGAAATTTCCACTCAGATGTTCAGTGAAATCCCCCATCCCGAACGCCATGTAGAGATTATCAAACAAACGCTCGGCGACCAGATTCAAGAAGCGACTTGCGTCGTTCGTACCCCAGCCCTACTCTCATTTGATGTGCGTGGACGCCAGTGGACCCAGCAAATCATGCTGCTTGGGATCGACGATGAAACATTCGGAAAAGTCACGGACTTTGAGCCATATTTAACCAATGAAATTAAACGCAAGTCCTTTTCATTTGATCTCGAAGAAGACGGTTACGATCAGGAAAAATTCAAAGGAGATGCCGGTTGGAAATACCGTCGAACCCGAATTGAAATTCAACGACGAATTGAAGCAAACAGTCGGGAGTACGACAGTTTATACGACAATGCAGCCAATGCATTCTATGCCGCCGAACCGTCTCGCGTTGAAACTGTCAGTCACGAAAGCGAGAACATCCAGGAAGAGCAGGGGGGGCGATTCGCACCACTTCCTGCAACACTTCCCGATATTCCCCCCGTTGGAAAATCCCCCGAAGAGGGCATTGCCGCTCAACCAACCCCGTTAGCAACTGCCGACGATCAGGCGGAAAACCAAACGTCCGCCGATGGCACTATTCATCGGATTTCACCGTTTGACCCTCATGCAAAATTTCGCCCGGAAATCAAATCAGAAGATTTATTTGACCCTATGAAGGATCATCGGACGGGAATTATTTTAGGCTTAGCCATCTCAGAGCGAAAAGTCGAACTTCCATCGGGTGAACTGCAAGATGCGTACTTAATTAGACCCGGCGACGATGCAAATATCATGCTAACGACGATCGGAGACAGCCCGCAGCCGGTAATCGAAAACTGCACTGTCGTCGATTTTTATTCATCCAACATGCACGAATACGACTCCAGTTTCGCCTTTCTGCCACTAAGCGAACTTCAGCAACTACGCGGGATGATCGATCCGATGACTGGGCAGGGTTCGGTATCAACCATCCAAATCAAACTTAAAGAGGGTGCTGATTTAGACGCAGTACGCGACCAATTAATTGCTCAATTTCCTCCAAACTATTTCCCGGATTACGACATCCGCACCTGGCAAGATACTCAACGCCCTTTGCTCAGCGCGGTCAAAATGGAGCTAACCATCCTAAACATTTTGCTGTTTCTGATTATCGCCGTTGCCGGTTTTGGCATCTTGGCAACGTTTTATATGATCGTCGTCGAGAAAACGAAAGACATCGGAATTCTCAAAGCTCTCGGGGCCCCCAGCCGAGGCGTGATGTCCATCTTCCTCGGTTATGGCATGTCTCTCGGTACCGTCGGTACCGGTGTGGGAATCGTCATTGGATTACTTTTTGTTAAGTACATTAATGAAATCGCCGATGCCGTCGCCGTGCTTACCGGACAGGAAGTCTTCGATCCAACGATCTATTATTTTTCTGAAATACCAACGGTGGTAAATCCAGTTACCATTTTTTGGGTCGCCGTCGGCGCGATCGCAATAGCCGTGCTTGCCAGTGTGCTCCCCGCGCTCCGCGCTGCCAAATTACACCCAGTAGAGGCACTTCGATATGAGTGATGTCGCTCCCAGCCAACCCCTGCGAATCGATCCAGAATCCAAGGGAGACAATATGCCCGCTTCCGAATTAAATTCAAACAAGGGTCTGTCTAAGAAAAAATCAAACTCCGCACCACTCCGAATCGTTGACACCTCGGTCATGTCAGTCAACGGATTGTTCAAGAGCTACGGAAAAGGTGCGGTTCAAGTACCGGTCCTTAAAGGGGTGGATCTTGAAATCGAAGAAGGAGGCTTCACTGCAATTATCGGGCAAAGCGGATCTGGAAAAAGTACCTTGCTACATTTACTGGGAACACTTGATGCACCCGACAGTGGAGAAATTTATTTTCGCGATCAAAGAATTGATAACCTGCCGCCTCGACAACAGGAATACCTTCGCAATCGAGAATTTGGACTCATTTTTCAGTTCTATCACCTGTTACCCGAACTAACCACCTTGGAGAATGTCCTTATCCCTCGAATGGTTCAGGATGGTTTTTTTCGTTACCTCAAGAATAAAAGAAGCTATCGAAAGCGAGCCATCGAGTTGCTGGAAATGGTTGGACTTAGTCACCGTTTGACTCACAAACCTAGCCAGTTATCCGGGGGTGAGATGCAACGAACGGCCATCGCTAGGTCACTCATCTCCGATCCTTCGATCCTGCTGGCCGATGAACCTACCGGAAACCTCGATTCAGAAAATGGTTCCGAGGTTATGGAAACGCTCACGGCACTTCGAAAACACGAAAATCTTACCGTCGTGATGGTCACACACGATGACCAGCTCGCTTCGCAAGCTGACCGGGTTATTAATCTAGTTAACGGGGTAGTTGCCTCTTAACCTCCGCAGCGCTGAAGGTTGGTGTTGAACCAATCGCCGAGTATCCTGCAACTCCCCGGTAGCGGTAAAATCACTTCGACTGCCTCGCTTCGTCGCCTGCCGATTGATGGGGTGTCTGATCGTCACGCCCAATTTCCATTGGGAATTGCTGCCTACTCGGCCAGGCTTGCTGTCAGATTTAAGATTGCAGCGAACTTGGCAGCTTCGCCTCCACAAGCCCCCCAGCTTCACAAGCCCGAAAGATATTTTCGTTAAAAGCGCCATAAATAGGATCTTCGTTAAATCCGGCACAGCTTAACTGGCGATGAAATGACTAGGCAATGGGCTCGCGCCCCCTGTCCGATTTCCTTGAAAGCAAGAGGCTTTCGACGGAATCCGATTGATGAGTAAAGTCAATTTCAGAGAAAGTTGTCGTGAAGAACCAACTAACATTCGTCACACCGAAACACGGTTATCCGTTATTAATCATCTGCGTTGCCATTCTAACGACAGCTTCGTTTACCGGTTGCAAGCTCGGCATCAAAGAAGCGTCGATGTTGACGTACCGTGATACAGTATGGGCCAAACGCGCCTTTAATTTACGGTACGGAAACTGCAATCGTGCTTACGCAAAGCATTTTGAAAACGGTTTTTGTGCAGGCTACACCGACATGTGTAACGGCGGTGATGGATACGTTCCAGCACTTCCACCCGAAGAATACCGAGCACCAGAATACCAATCTGCCGATGGCGCGAAATGTGTCAACAGCTGGTTTGAAGGCTATCCTGCCGGTGTTGCTGCAGCGAGGAAAGACAAGTCCGGGACTTATCACGACGTGTTGATCTCTCGCATGATCGATTCAGCCATTGACCAATCCAACACCGATCCGGTGCTTCCCGCGGACGTACAAGTTGTCTCAACCAATGAAACTCCGTCCCCCACAACGCCAATGGTAATGACACCCGCTGGCAACTTGCCAGGTGGAGTAAGGACTGTAACAAGTAATTCAACAACCGATTCCAGCGGCAATCACGCAACTGATATCGGGACTCAAATAAATTACCTGAATTCAAAAGGATTCACTGACTTTAGCACCTCAGCTAGACCGGTGGTTCTGCCAACATCGAAGTAAATCGCGATTGAAAAGAATCAGAGGCTTTGCAAAAGCATTGTCTAACCAAAACATCCAAACTTATTACGACGCGGTCGGATAGCCCACCGCAATTAAGGGAGCACGAGTTGATGGTTATTAAGCCCCACTCAAAAAAATCTAGTTATCGAACCATGTCCAACCGGATGATTATCCTCTTTACGGTTCTGGCAAGTTCGTCGCTGACTGGTTGTACTGCCTTGTTTTCACCCATTGATACGATTCCAGCGAATCGCGTCCCCGTGCAATTTCTTGCGGAACCTCAGGCCGATAAAATCCCAATTGACGTAGCTCGTTTACGTCAAACCAAACCGGCCTTTTACACCTTGGACGCGGATGATGTCTTGGGCGTTTTCATCGAAGGAATTCTCGGCAATTCTGACGACGCGCCGCCTGTCCAATTGCCAGGACCAGACAGCGATCTGCCCCCCGCCATCGGGTACCCTGTTCCCGTTCGGGAAGATGGATCACTTTCCCTGCCTTCAGTCGATCCAATTCCTGTTCGCGGCCTAACGATCCAACAGGCGGAAGAGCTAATTAAGCGAGCCTACACCGAGGGAGACGAACCTCAATTGAAAGAAGGCGGCCGGATTATCGTGACGCTTATGCGTGAGCGAACTTATCGCGTTTTTGTTGTGCGTCAAGATAACTCACAAGCAACCCGTGGAAACCAATTCCAAGGCCAAAGCCAACGAATGGGCGTGACCGACCGATCGGATCAATCGGGAAGGGGTTTTGTTCTCCAACTACCCGCATATAAAAACGATGTTCTTAACGCCCTTTCCCAGACCGGCGGACTGCCGGGAATTAATGCGAAAGCAGAAGTTCGCATCTTACGTGGCAACCGCGTTGACACTTCTCAGCGGGACGAACAAATGAATGAATTCTACCGGACACACAGTCCTTCGGAATTCCCTTATGGAACCATGCCAAAAATCGCAGATGAAACGAATTCAATTAAAATCCCACTAAGATTGAAGCCGGGGCAAGTTCCTACGTTTAATACAGAGGATATTATCCTAGGAGATGGCGACATCATTTACGTCGACACCCGTGAGACCGATGTCTACTATACTGGTGGTCTACTTGGGGGCGGTGAATTTCCAATCCCACGAGACTATGACCTCGATGTGCTCGCTGCGATTTCAATCGCTGGAAGAGGGGTCGCAACGACGGAACGCTCCGGAGCCCTTGGAGGCGCTGCTCAAAATGTACCGCCCACCGAACTGATTGTTCTTCGTCAGGTACCAGGTAAACGTCAACTCGCAATCCGAATCGACCTTAACGATACCATCAACGATCCGAGGCAGAGAATCCTGGTCAAGCCGGGCGACCAGCTATTGTTACGGTACAAGCCGCAGGAAGAAGTGCTTAACTTCGCCAGCAATGTATTCTTTACGTTCGGGCTTTCGCAGTTATTCCGGAACTAAAATCGATGCGAGCCTAACCGAAGCCCTTCGATAAATCGAACTGGAAATCCCCAAGCCAGCAAGCAACACAAGGATGCCGAACTCGTTCGGCATCCTTTTTTCTTGGCCTTAATTTTCTGAAGCGTTAACTGATTTTCGATTCGCTGCCAAGATTCGGTTGGCCGCATTCAATACCGCTTTAATGGATGCCTCGACACAGTCCGTGGAGATCGCTCGACCGCGATAGATCTGCCCCGCATGTTCCGCTTCCAGGGTGATCTCACCCGGTGCGTCATAACCGAGAGACGTGCTGCGAACGTGAAACTCTTTGCAACTCATTTCTACCCCGGTGATCTGTTTCACCGCTAAAAAAGCTGCATCGACGGGGCCAGAGCCTTCCGCTTGCTCGACCGTTGTTTCCTCGCCACCCTTTTCCAGAGTGAGAAGTATCTTGGGAGGCATCTGATAATCCAAATTCACTTTAAAGGAAACCAGCGACCACTCTTCCTCTGAGATCCCGAGGATCTCATGATCAATCAATGCTGCAATATCGCCATCGAAAATTTCTTTTTTCCGGTCAGCGAGTTTTTTAAACTCCTCAAAAACACTCTGCAACTGTTCGCCCGTCAAGGTAAACCCAAGCTGTTTTGCTCGGTCGGCCAACGCCGCCCGCCCACTGTGTTTACCGAGCACCAAATCAGTATCTGCAAACCCTACATCCTCCGGACGCATGATTTCGTAAGTGGTTCTCTCTTTAAGCATGCCATCTTGATGAATGCCAGCTTCATGGGCAAAAGCATTTCGCCCCACAACCGCTTTGTTCCGCTGAACCTCTAAACCGGTGATCGAAGAGACCAACCGACTGGTAGGAACTAAACGTTTCGAATTGATCGTCGTCTCATAGTCATAAACATCGCTCCGCGTACGCATCGCCATCACAACTTCTTCGAGCGAGCAATTCCCCGCCCGCTCACCAATTCCGTTGACTGTGCACTCAATTTGCCCGGCGCCATTTTGAACGGCGGCAAGACTATTCGCTACCGCGAGACCAAGGTCATTATGGCAATGCACACTGATGACCGACTGATCAATATTGGGCACTCGGTCGACTAAATTTTTTATAACTCGTCCCATTTGGCCGGGAGTCGCATACCCGACCGTATCTGGAATGTTGACTGTCGTAGCGCCGGCAGCAATCACGGCTTCAACCACCCGGCACAAAAAGTCTGGTTCCGTACGCGCCGCATCTTCGGGAGAAAATTCAATGTTGTCGCAATAGCTTTTTGCCCGCTGAACCCCCGCTACTGCACGGGCAATTATCTCGTCGGGAGTCATCTTCAATTTAAATTCGCGGTGAATCGCGCTGGTCGCCAGAAAGACATGGATCCTCGGGTCTTGAGACTGTTTTAACGCCTCCCATGCTCGATCAATATCCTTGTCGTTGGACCGCGCGAGTCCACAGATCTGCGCGCCTCGAAAGTTCGAGGCGATTTGTTGAACAGCCTCAAAATCACCTGGAGACGCAATTGGAAATCCCGCTTCGATCACATTCACGCCAAGATCAATCAAAGCCTGGGCGATCTCCAGCTTCTCCTGCAAATTCATGCTCGCTCCCGGTGATTGCTCACCGTCGCGGAGAGTGGTGTCAAAAATAGTGACTTGTTTGGTAACGCTCATGAAGTTGTCAACCAATTTGAGAGAATGATTAGAGACTTAGCGATCGCTCTGTCGTTTCTAAAGCCAACCTAAGTTTATTCTGTTCTCGTATTATTCGCCACGAGGTAATCAAAGAAACACCAAAAATAGAATCCAATTCAAACTAACTCTTTGTTTTACCCGTCGGCCTGATCCAACGCTCACAATGTGAAAAACGCCGTGGTTTAGGCGAGTTCGAACGCAGTCAATGTTCAGTCACTGGCACGGGTTTGACGAAGTTGTTAATCCGCAGCAACCGCATCGGTTCGAAGAATATGCCAGCATCCAAAATCCCCTTGGTGCCCGGAAAATGAGTTCGCTTGAAAAAACGGGGACTCCTTGACCGTTTCAAATACCGCGCAGTAAACTATCGTCTTAATAACCAGTTCGGCTATACCAAGCCCCCTTCGTCTAGTGGCCTAGGACGTCGGATTTTTCGGTCCGGAAACAGGGGTTCGACTCCCTTAGGGGGTACTTTGGCCTTTTTAGCGGCCGGGCTTTCTAGGCTCTTTCAAGAACTGGTTTTACCAGCGGCGGTTTTCGAGAGTCGCTCAGAGCTTCCCTAGCTGAATCCCTCTGCCTACGTTAAATAGACTTGCTTCAACAGCAGATCGACGTCAGGCCGACTCCTCCCGCACTCCCAAGCCTAAAAACGGGACCAGCAAGCCTTAAACTCGTGCTGGAAATCCCTCTTGATTAGTCTTCCGCATCACTTACCGCGATTTCTGTGAACCCGTGTTCATAATTCACCAGTCCCCAACGCAGTTATTTGTGAAGCCCCCATGTGATTCACGGTTCGGAACGATTGAGCCGGCGTATTCGCGGTTTTGAACTAAGGCCCACGTAGGCGCCCGCACATCTTCACTGAACGGCCTGAAAGGGAAGGTAATTACGCGAAAACATGCCCCTCCCGCCTCTTGGATTTCTGACTCCCCCTAATTAAACTACGTCCCAAACCTCCAATTTTGAATCTTGGGCTTTCACGCCAGGCA
>JACLAC010000155.1_pt1 | contig 18785 bp, 17 predicted proteins | sample 8027881 | NCBI WGS metagenome assembly JACLAC01 (sample SAMN15725517, study PRJNA655200) | protist metagenome | isolation source: fluorescence activated cell sorting (FACS) single amplified genomes of... | place: Spain: Blaines Bay Microbial Observatory, Mediterranean Sea | collected 2016-01-19 | reverse complement strand
TCCAGCTGCAGATCCGCTAGCGCATCAGCTGTTGTACGCGCGCACCGTGCCAGTTCCGCAAACGTCGTGCCATCGCTCACAGCGCGTCCATGAGGAGCGCGTTCAACCATTGCCGCAAACGCCGCGGCATGGCTCGAATAGCGTGTAAGGTCTACTGTCATGCCTGCTATTGCGGGTATAAGTGCATTCACGCTGGCGGGTCGCACCGCCCATTATTCAATAAATCAGATCCGGGAACATTTTTATGGACGCGAGGGCGCTACACGAGGACGCCATCATCATTGATGGATTGGAAATCAACCGTTGGAGTCGCGACGTGTTCGAGGACATGCGTCGCGGCGGATTGACCGCGGTCAACTGCACTTGTGCGGCGTGGGAGGGTTTTCGCGACACGATGGACAATATCGCGCAATGGAAGCGCTGGTTTCGTGACTATGACGACATCCTGCTGCAGGTTTTTACAACAGAGGATATTCAGCGCGCGAAACGCGAGCAGAAGACAGGCATCTACCTGGGCTGGCAGAACACATATCCCATCGAAGACCGCATCGAATATCTTGGGGTATTCAAAGCGCTGGGTGTGGGCGTCATGCAATTGACCTACAACACGCAAAATCTGGTTGGCTCCGGCTGTTGGGAGAGTCGTGACTCCGGACTTTCGGACTTCGGTCGCGATGTCATCGATGAGATGAATGCACTTGGCATCCTCGTGGACTTGTCGCACGTTGGACCACAAACCAGCCAGGACGCGATAGAACATTCAAAGCGGCCCGTGGCATATACACATTGTGCCCCGGCTGCATTTAAACCTCATCCGCGCAACAAGACAGACGAGCAGCTCAAGTTCATTGCAGACCGCGGTGGCTTTGTCGGATATGCAACCTACCCGCCGTTTATGCCGCAAGGTCCCGACAGTACAGTTGAACACTGCGTGGAAGCGCTGGAATATCTGGTGAATCTGGTTGGTGAAGATACGGTTGGCATTGGTACTGACTTTACCCAAGGCCAGGACAAATCATTCTTCGATTATCTTTCCTCGGACAAAGGTACTGGCCGTGAGTTGATTCCGCCGCGGCCCGGTGGCGTCACGATCATGCCGGAGGGGCTCCGAACGATTGGTGAGTTCCCCAATTTGACCCGCACCATGCTGGAGCGAAGCTGGACCGAGACACGCATACGCAAGGTAATGGGCGAAAACTGGATGCGCGTTTTGCGCGATACCTGGGGCGCCTGATTGCTTTCGCGACGCATGTATTCGCACGCGTGGCGTGTTTCTCCTGTCCGGGGATATCGTTTGCCGCGAATTTGCCATGGTTGCCGTCGCCCTGGTGTGGCGGTTTGCGCTTATGGCAGGAAGTTCGTCGTGTGACTAACGAACAGCGGGCCAACACTTTACACTTGCGCCTCGTTTTTCCACGTCGATTCGAATCTCGTCTGTTATGCAACTTCCGTTAGAAGGCGTCAAAGTCCTCGATCTTTCCCACGCATTGGCCGGACCCCATTGTTCGACCATGTTGGCTGATTTTGGCGCGGAGGTGTTCAAACTGGAAACACCGGTAACCGGCGATATTGCGCGCGCGTGGGGCGTGCCGCTGGACGGTGGGGAAAACTCCTACTTTATTGCGCTACACCGCAACAAACGCGGCTTGTCGATTAACCTCAAATCCGAGCGCGGCCGCGAGTTGTTCATGGATTTGATCGAACAGGTCGATGTGGTGCTCGAGAATTTTCGGGTTGGCACGCTGGACAAGCTCGGGTTGGGTTACGATGTTGCCAAGACGCGTAATCCGGGGATCATCTACACGTCTATCTCCGGGTTTGGTCTCGACGGGCCGTATCGTGATCGCGCCGCGATGGATCTCATCATTCAGGGTGAAAGCGGCATGATCAGCGTCACCGGCGAGCCTGACAGCGAAGGTTCACGATGCGGCGTCTCTATCGCCGATCTGACGGCCGGTATGTATGCGGCGTTCGGGACGTTGATGGCGTTGCGCGTCAAAGAGAAAACCGGGCAGGGCCAACGCGTCGACGTGTCCATGCTGGAAGGTCAGATGTCACTCTTGAGCGTGATGATTTCGTCTTATCTGGCGAGCGGCAATGTGCCGAAGCCAATGGGGACGGCGTATGGACCTTTATTGCCCTATCAGGCTTTTCCGACGCAAACCGAGAGCTTCACCATTGCGATTGGTAGCGAGAAGTTGTGGAAGGTCTTCTGCCCGTTGATTGGACGCCCTGACTTGACGAATGACTCGCGCTTCAAGACCAATTACGAACGCACCCAGAATCGCGCGCAGCTAATCGATATCCTGACGCAGGTCTTTCTGACCAAAACTTTTGCAGAGTGGGCAGAACTGTTCGAAGCCAACGGCATTCCGTTTGGAGCGCTCAACTCGGTGGATAAGTTGTTGGAGCACCCTCAGGTCAAAGCCCGGGATTCCATGGTGAGTATCGATCACCCTCGTGCTGGCCCGTATCAGTTGGTGGGTGTACCCGTGCGTCTGTCCGAGACCCCTGGGGCCATTCGGTCACCTTCACCGGCGCTGGGAGAACACACCAGCGCGACGTTGCGTGACCTATTGGGCATGAGTGACGCGGAAGTCAAAGAGTTGCTTGCCGCCGACGTCGCGTTTGGTCAGTAGCCCGAGCTAGTCGCTGGCGACGGGGGTGTCCTGACGGGCACCCCATTCGCTCCACGAGCCGTCGTAGATTGCGACGTCAGATTTACCGATCAAATGACAAGCCAAGGCGATCACGCACGCTGTGACGCCAGAACCACAGGTTGCGACCAGGGGCTTATCTAGTTGAATGCCGGCACCCTGGATGATCGACTTGAGTTGGTCACCATCCAGGAAGATCCGGTTGCCATCCAGCAGCGTCGTGAACGGCAGTGAATGACTGTTTGGAATATGCCCCGAACGCATGCCGGCGCGTGGTTCTGGGTCAACACCGGTGAAGCGCCCGGCGGCGCGTGCGTCGGCTACCTGCTCTGCATCTGTTGTGACATTTGTCAGCAGGGCGTTGATATCCCGCACCAGTGCGGGCCGCAATGTTGCGCTGAATGTGGAGGCGGGGCGCGCCTGTGCGCCGGCTTGCGTTGCACGGCCTTCAGCCTCCCATTTTGGCAATCCCCCGCTTAGCAGTGACACGTTGTCGTGACCGAAGATGCGCATCATCCACCACGCCCGTGCTGCGCTCTGCAGCCCGTAGACGTCGTACACAATCACGTGGTCGCTGTTACGGACCCCCAGCTGCGATAGTTTTGCCGCAAATAATTCTGCACTAGGTAACATGTGCGAGAGGCTCGTGTCCGGATCGGCGATGTCGTCGATATCAAACCTGAGCGCGCCGGGAATATGTTTCTCGAGGAATTCGGCATTGCCGTCCCGACCCGTGGTGGGCAGGTGTGAGGTGCCGTCAAACACAACGACATCGTCGCGCCCGAGATTGTCGGCAAGCCATTCGGTAGTGACGAGAGCGTCCGGGTTCTGATAGTTCATGAGCACAACCGCGCATCTGTGCGAAAATTCGTCGCCCATTGTATTTCAAGGGTATGCCGCAGGCGATTGATGAACTGATGGCCACATCGTTATACGAGACGTCCAAAGAATTTTTTGTACCCACCGAACTGGCTGGTGGCCCATGGTCACGCGACGCGCAGCATGGTGCGGCGCCCGCGGCGTTGATGCTGGACCGCATGTGCGCGACCGGTGTGCCAGGCCGGCTCACGCGTGCAACGATTGAACTGACGCGTCCGGTACCCATGACGCCGCTCACTTTGAATGTCGAGGTGACGCGCAACGGTCGACAGGTGCAGCGCTCTGAAGCCAGGCTGTTTTCGGACGGCGCGCTGGTTGCAAAGGCGGAAGGGCTTCACATCGTGCCGAATCCGACGCTTGAGTTGCCGCTTGATGAGGCGTTGATGCGCAATCCGGACGAGCGGGCCATGCCGCCGCTCGCAGCAGGTGCCGCGCCTGATGACATTGGCGTTGGCAGGCGTGTGACGTTCGCGCGCAACGCCGTCGAGATCCGGGTTGTCGAAAGCAGCTTCACTGAGTACGGGCCGGGGGCTGCATGGTTCCGGCTTTGTGTTCCCGTTGTGAATGATGAGCCGATAAGACCCTGGTCGCGCCTGGCGGCAGCGTGCGACTTCTCGAACGGCGTTTCGCTCATCTTGCCGTGGCGCGAATATCTGTTTGCCAACGCAGATTTGAATATCTCAGCCGCGCGCGAACCCACCGGGGAATGGGTGGGGCTGTCAGCCGTGACGCGCGCATCCGACGACGGTATCGCCATTACGGACGGGCGCGTGTCTGACGAATCCGGCGTGATTGGTGTGACGCAACAGTCCGTGGGGATCCGGGCGCGGCCGCCAAGAACCTGAGTGGAGCGACGGTCAGGTCTGTGGGGCCGTCCGCTGGAAGCTCTCCATCTCGCAACAACGATCGAACCAGGATGTGACGGCCGGATACCGTTCTCGCCAGGAAAAGGTTGGGATGGAATAGCTGAGCCGCCAAATCGCAACCAGGGCTGCGCAGCTCAAATAGTCGTCGCCGTGACCCAGTAGCGCGATGTCATTCTCGAAGACGCTGAGACAGCGATGGGCGCGTGCCTTCTCCTGCTCGATGATGTCTTCCGAGAATTCGCCATCGGGCCGGCGCACTTCGCGAATGAACACCGCTATACCATCCAGGAAGCCAGTGATGAAGCCTTCGCGTTCCAGCGCTTTCGGGGCGAGATCGACTGGCATAAACGGTGGCGCATCGTGCAGCGTATCCAGGTACTGACAGATGAGACGCGCTTCGCCGATCGCGGTGTTGTCATCGACTACCAACGTTGGGATCTTGCCTGTCGCATTGTATGCGTGCACCGGCGAATCAGGGGTGCGAGTAGCCACGACTTCGAACGAGACACGGTCCTGCAGATTTTTTTGAATCAGCATCATTCGGACGACGCGGACATAAGGCGAAGTTTGCCCTCCTAACAAGCGCATGGTGGCTCTCTCAACTGCTGGCAAAGCAAAATAGCGTACTACAACTACGAGGCGCCTGTATCCGGCGGCTAAGTTGCTCTCGCGGCACGCCCAGCGCCCCGATTGCCGTAACGTGTCGAAATCCGTGCCGTCAGGATGCGCGTGTCTCCAATGGACATCGTGACTCTCCGACCATCACGTTCAACCGAGCGAGGTAGGGCGCCCCGTGGTTGTCAGACCAGGCACGTTTCTGGCGACTACAATGCAGGCACAAATTGCCTACCGGCGGCGGTTGGCAAGATGGCAGAAGGAACGCGGTGATGTTGCCCATTCTATTGGTCCATGGTTACAGCTCCGAAGGCAACGGCGGGACGGCACGGGACATCTACGGCGGATTGCCAGCGTCGCTGAAAGCGGAGTTTGGCGACGAAGCGGTTGTCGAGATCGATCTCAGTCGGTGGATCTCGTTATCAGACGGCATCACCCTGGACGATGTCAGTTTTGCGATGCATCGAGCGCTGTCGTCAAACCGCTTCAAGTCTCTGCTAAGTGATGGATTTCATGTGGTAATCCACAGCACGGGGGCGCTGGTCGTGCGTAACTGGATACGGTTGTTTTCGCCCAAGCCGTGTCCTATCGGCAATCTGGTCCACCTGGCGGGTGCACAATTTGGCAGTGGTCTCGCGCACGTGGGCAAGGGACAACTCGCGCGCTGGGGTCGGCTGGTCCTGCAAGGTGCAGGGCGCGGGGTGCGCGTATTGAACGAGCTTGAATTCGGGGCCAGCAAGACGCTGGATCTGCATCAGCACTTTCTGAGGCCTGGGAACGATATGTTAAGAGACTACGCCGTACAGGAATTTTGCCTGGCCGGCTCACAAACGCTGGGCGCGCTGCGCTTGGTGCCAATCCGCTACGTCAAAGAAGACTCAGCTGACAACACCGTGCGCACCAGCGCCGCGAACCTTAACTACACATCTGTCGTCATCACACCAACCGTTGAAGCGTTGCGCGCGACGCGCCGCCAGGTGACCCATCTGTACAACGATCGTGTAGGTGACAACAGGGTGGCCGCGGACTGGTATGACGTGGCGCAACAAGAGCGAAGCGATGTGCCATTTGCAGTATTGTACGAGACGGCCCACTTCGGCGAGGAGATTGGCATCGTTGACGGCGCCAAGAACCGTAACCGTGTGATCCCCGAAATCGGACGCGCGTTGCGAACAGCCGCAAACCCGCAAGCCTACGCCCAAACGGCGGTGGCTTTCGCCGCCAATCACAACCGAACCTTCGCTCGCGTCGCACGCCTGCGCGGCTCGCTGCTCGACTGGGACAAACATGCGCAATACGAAGGTCACGCCCAGCTGATATTCCGCCTGCGCGATCAGTTTGGTAACGACGTTTCTCATCACGACATCACCTTCAAGTCGCGTCGCGGACGCGGCAAACGCATCGAACAGATGATCGAAGACAAACACATCAACCAACTGAACCCAGGCACCGTAACCTTTTATCTGCGCACACAAGAGTTCAGCGACGGCCAATGGCAAGACCTGCTCGCCGCAGCCCCTGCCGTCGACATCGAAATCACCGGTCACGAATCTGGCTCAGATGAGATAACCTTCGTCCCTCTCACAATCGATCTGTCGCGGGCCAGACTCAAACGCTTTCTGCGCACGTTTCAGACAACCTTGATCGATGTCACGCTCGCGCGTCTGCCGAGCCAAAGAGTATTTCAAGTTGCGCGCGCGTAGGCCGCTGCCATTCCAATCGGCTTGAACTGGCGACTGCTTCTCAGTACGGGGCCGAATAGTGTGCGACGCTTAAACTCGGATGGTCGCGGCGCCCGGAGCGGTTATTGGAAGGGGGGATTCCAGTATGCAAACTGAAAATGTATGGACATCCAGCCTGGACGAAGCGCTGCAGGTCCTTCAAGCGTTTCGTGCCGACGATTTGCTGATGTCCAACTGTAATGACTTCTCACGTCTCCTGATTGAAACCTACCGCGCCGGCGGCAACGTGTTCTCGTGTGGCAATGGCGGCTCACACTGTGATGCGATGCACTTTGCCGAAGAACTGACTGGCCGTTACCGAAAAGACCGGGCGGCATTAGGTGCGCTCGCGCTGGGCGACCCCAGCCACACAACCTGCGTTTCGAACGACTACGGTTTTGAAGAAGTGTTTGCACGCCAGCTGAGCGGCCTGGGTCGTGCTGGCGACGTGCTGTTAGGTTTGAGCACCAGCGGCAATTCCGAGAATGTGTGCAGAGCGTTTGGCGTTGCCAGGGAGCGCGGCATCAAGACGGTTGGTTTGCTTGGGAAAGGCGGTGGCCGCATGCGCGAGCTGGCGGACATTGCCATTGTGGTACCCGCAGACACGTCGGATCGCATTCAGGAGATCCACATCAAACTGCTGCATACCGTCATCGAGACGGTAGAGCGGGAACTCTTCCCGGAGAACTACGACGACTAGCGAGTTGTAAGTCGTTAGCTCACGCTCGCGAAGAACCTCGTCAAACGGGCCTCACAGCGCGATTCGTACTCCGAGAACCACGCGTCATCCGCGTACCGTGGCCACTTCGGCTTGTTGTCACCCCTTACCATTGATGCGAGTTCCGCGATATCCACGTTGTCCATGCTCACAGAAGAGAACAACCCGCTCAGAACTTCTGTGGGGCGCTGCACCAATTCCTCGTAGCTGACGGAAATGTCCGACTGAGCAACACCATACGCGTGAGATAAACGCTAAATCATGTAAGACAGCTCATACGGATGCTCGACCTTGGAAGGTTCCAGCAGAGGGAAATAATACTTGAGGTCACGTGCCCACATTCTCAGATAGAACCCACCATAGCGCGCGCAGTCTTCAACGTTGATATCGCGCGGGCAGGAGCCATCTTTGGGCAGGCTTGAGAACCATTGTTCCCGTGGGTTACGGAACAGGTGTACAAACTTCCCGCTCGGGTAGATGTGACGAAAAAAACCTAGTCGAAAGTCTGCTCTATTGAACTGCAATACAGCCTGTTGTGGGGCCCGGTCGATCAATTCATCACAATACGCGACCAGGTCCGGACCCCAGTGCCGGGCATCCATGTACAACTGTTTTTCAATCCAATCCAGCCTGTACCATTGCGCCAGGTGCTCCATTTCGTCGTACTCGCGCCAGTAGTCGGACACGTTCAGGTGCGTAGGGTCAACCCGATCCGGGCGCTTTTGGGGGTCAAAGAACTGCGATTCGTTCAGCGGCTCATAGAAAGCGGTGACGCCCGGAACGTTGCGGAACAGATTCCACACCAGGGTAAAACCACTGCGGAAGCGGGCGCTGACGATGATTGGCCGCCTCTCGTCCCTATGGGCTATAGCGGTGTTTGGAGGTGGCGTCAGCGGCGGTAGCTGTGGCTTGTCCAGGCCACCGTGCAAGGAATTCGATAACACCGACCGGCCGTCGTCGGTGGTAAATATCTTCCCGAGAAATTGGTACGTACGCGCGCGCAAGCTCGCGCGGATAGTGGCGTACATCGTGTCGAATTCTTTTATTGTCGGGTGCAGGTTCCGTTGCTGGAAAGTGTAGCAGCCAGGGCCGCTGCAGCAGACGTGTGGCATCTACCAGCAAAGCCTCCCCTGGCTTGTTGCGCCGCGCGCGGCACGACTATCGTTTAGCACGCATTGGGTGATGGGCTATCGGGCTTTGGGGTTGACGTATGTCTGACGACGCTGGTCGTGAAAAGGTGGCGCCGCCGCCGCTGAGTGGTATTCGGATTCTGGACTTCTCGCGGATTATTGCCGGGCCGTTGTGTACGCAGCAGTTGTCGGACATGGGGGCGGAGGTCATCAAGATCGAGAATCCCAAGGATGGGGATGACACGCGGCGGTTGGCGGAGCCGGGCGTGGATGGGATGTCGCACTTTTTCCTGGCCTTTAATCGCAACAAGCATTCGATTGGGTTGGATATTCGCAAACCCGACGCGCAGGACGTGATTCACAAGCTGGCCGCGGAGTGTGATGTCCTGGTGCAGAACTTTCGTCCAGGAGTGATGGCGCGCTTTGGGCTCGACTACGAGACGATGGCCGCACGCCATCCGCATCTGATCTATCTCTCGATTTCCGCGTACGGAACGGATGGGCCAATGGCTGACCGGCCGGGCTTTGACCCGGTGCTGCAGGCGGAATTTGGATTGATGTCGTTGACAGGGGAGGCGGACGGGCCGCCGCTGCGGCATCCGCTTTCCATTATCGACACGATGACCGCACTGCATGCGGTTGGGGCGGTGACCGCGGCGTTGTATGCACGGCGTGACAGTGGCCGTGGGCAACACATTGATTTGGCACTGATGGACACGGCTGTTGCAGCACTCGGCAACGCTGGCTCTTATTACCTGTGTGGCGGCGGTCAGCCGCCGCGGGTTGGTAACTCGCACATGACGTCCACGCCTACGACGCTGATGGAGACCGCGGACGGGCCGATGTACATGGCGCTTGGTACGAACCGTTTGTTTGGCCAATTGTGCACGGATGTGTTGGAGCAGCCCGAGTTGGCGAGCGACTCACGTTTTGCGACGCCGGCGGCGCGGCTCGAAAATCGACCAGAACTGTTCGCCATGCTGAGTGAGGTGTTTTCCAAGCATCCGCGGGCGGAGTGGCTGAAACGCATGCGTCATCTGCCGGCGGGACCCATCCGCGACCTCGCTGATGCACTCAGTTCGGAGGAGGTGGCCCATCGCAACATGGTGGTAGAGGTGGAGCACGACGGCGAAGATCCCATGCGCCTGCTCGGCTCGCCGCTTAAGTTCTCGGGTACGCCAGTGCGCGAGCCTGCCCCACCGCCGCGTCTTGGAGAGCATACCGAGCAGGTACTGCGCGACGTGGCGGGGCTGGATGATATCGGCATAAACGCGTTGCGCGACGCTGGCGTATTGGGCTAATCAGGTTGGGATTATCACGCGGATCAGCTGGCGCGTGTTGATGCGCCCGGTCAACGTTGCCCCCCAGTTCGCGAGCCGCATGAACCATCCGTAACGCGCCAACAGCGCGTCGTACGCGCCGGTGACTTCCGTGTCGTCGGGGGGTGCGAGCACTAACGAGGCGCTGGTTGTCAGTGCCTCGCTCGACACTTTGCCGCGCATGTCGCACGCGGCTACGGTGACAGCCTCTGTGTGCCGCAGGCGCTTCACCTTGCCAGCGTTGCCCGCGCTGAAGACGTACCAGTGATTCCCGACGCGCGCGAACCAGACCGGAGTGGGTACGGCCCGGCCGTCGCGCCGGTATGTCGTCAGGCTGAAATATTTGGCGACGTCGATCGTCTCTACCAAAGCCATGGCGAAACTCCTTAACCCAACGCCCTGACACGATAGCCGAGACGCGGAAAGTGTACATGCACGAGCCCCGCCTCAGGCGACTCGTATGCGATGGTGATGCGTTGAGCGTCCGCCCCCAGCAGGACACCTTCGGCCGGTGAGTGCTGGTCCAGAGGTCTGACGGCCACTGCCGTACCGGGCGCAATGTCGGGCTCCGTCCAGCACTGTGAGTCGGCTATTGGCATCGGAGCTGAGTGCTTTGCGATGCTCAGGGCCTCTGCCGCTTCGATCTGGCTGAAATCGCCATGGCCCACGGCTGCAACCGCCGCCATCCAGCGCCTGAGTGCCGGTTCTTCGGGCAGCTCATGTTCGCCTCCGATCGTGCGCAAGAACCAGGGAATCTCGTAGACCGTGAAGTCAACGAGGCCGGGCGTGTCGCCCAGGATGAAAGCGTCCGGTCCATCCAACAGCCCAAACAGGGTTGGCCACTGGGCCTCAAACTGCTTGCGATACTGCTCGCCGGCCGCCATGACCCGGCTTACTTCGGGCAGGGGTTTGTTGTGCAACGCGGCCCTGTCGGCGTGAAACGCCGGCGGGAACTTATCCGCGTTGATGCCGGTGATGAACAGCGCCAACGCGCGCATCATGCTGCTTTCCGCCCAATGCGCGATCGCGCGGGCCCGTGCCCTTGCGTAGTCACCCGTTCCAAACAGCGAAGGCGTCGGATACATCTGTTCCAGTACGTCGCAAATCAGCTGCGTGTCACAAAAGACATCCGCTCCAACCTGTAGCGCTGGTGTACGCCGGTAGCCAGCCGTCAGCGGGGTGTAGTTGGGTTTGGGTGCGTACGCCGGGATGATGACGGATTGCCAACTGGCCGCTTTCAAACCCAATACCAGCCGAACTTTCTCCGAATAGTTGGAAAAGTCGTAGTGGTGCAAAATCATGGTTGCTGAAGATGTCCGCGGGTGTGATGACCGCATCAGTTTAAATGAATGACTTCTACCCGCAGCGTATCGTCTGTCTGACGGAAGAAACGACCGAGATCCTGTACCTGCTGGGCGAACAGGATCGTATTGTTGGAATATCCGGCTATACCGTGCGCCCGCCACAAGCGCGCAAGGAGAAGCCGAAGGTGGCCGCCTTCAGTACAGCCAAAATCGACAAGATTCTCGCGTTGGAGCCTGATCTGGTGGTTGGCTTCTCGGATCTGCAAGCGGATATAGCCGCTGATCTGATCCGTGCAGGTGTTGACGTGCGCATCTTTAACCAACGCAGCGTCACGGAGATTCTGAACATCATTGTTCAACTGGGCGCGATGGTGGGTGCACACGCGCGTGCGACCGCGCTCGCCGGCGAACTACAAGCCGAAATCAACCGCCTGCGCGCATTGAGTGACGCTGAGACTCGACATCCGTTTGTGTACTTCGAGGAATGGGACGAACCAATCATCACCGGTATCCGCTGGGTTAGTGAGCTGATTGAAATCGCGGGCGGCAGGGACTGTTTTGCCGAGCTTGCGCACGAGCCATTAGCCACCAATCGCATCGTGCACGACCCGAGCGAGGTTGTGCGTCGCGCTCCGGACATCATCATTGGCTCCTGGTGTGGAAAACGATTCAGCCCGCAGAAGGTGTGTGCCCGCCCTGGCTGGGACACCATTCCCGCCGTCCGTAACGGACATCTGTATGAGATCAAGTCCGCCAATATTCTGCAGCCTGGTCCTGCCGCCCTGGGTGACGGCCTGCGTGCGCTGCGCGAGTGCGTAGAGGTTTGGTTGCAGGAGCAGCCGCAATGAAGCTGGGCTCTCTGCTCTCCGATATGGCGGCACGTCGGCCCGCACACATTGCCTGTGTTTGCGGTCCGCACGAACGGACATTTGCCGGGCTGGATCAAAAAGCAACCCACGTTGCGAACGCGTTACGTTCGCTTGGCGTCAAACCTGGGGATCGGGTTGCTCTTTATTTGCCCAACTGCATGGCCGCCATCGAACTGATGTGTGGTTGTGCACGGGCTGGTGCGGTTGTTGTACCCATTCCAAGCCGGCTCACTATTGCCGAAGCGGATTACATCATCAGCGATAGCGAGCCACGGGTGTTGTTTACGGCGGATGCCAACGTGCATGTGACCGGAGGCCATCTTGTAAAGTTTGTGTTGGATGTGGAGCGCGAAGCAGACGCGCTTGCGGATTTCCTGGCGCAGCCAGACGACACGCCGTTCCCACCGCTACCGCAGCAGCCAGATGACATCGTGCTGGGATACACCTCGGGTACTACGGGCAACCCCAAAGGTGCGGTGGGCACACACAGCACGATCATCTTGAACAGTGGGATGATTACCGCAACGGAATATGGCTTGCACGCGGACGATCGCATGCTGGTGACTTCTCCGATCGCGCACCGGGTAGGACTGTCACGCATCGTCAACATGATCTGCACCGGGCTCACGACCGTGGTCATGCAACGCTTCGACGCGGCCGCGGCAATCGACCTTATCGAGCGCTATCAGATTACCGGTATTAGTGTGGTGCCAACTATTGCCAGATTGCTCGCTCCGGAGTTCGCAAAAGACGCGGAGCGGTGCCGGTCGCTAGAGTATCTGTATGCGACCGGCGAGGCGTTTCCAGTTCCTCTCAAGACCGAAATTGCCGCGACGTTGCCGTGGCTCAAGCTGCACACGTCGTACGCGCAGACGGAGGCGGGCTTTGTCTGTAACCTGCGTCCGCATGAGCAGACACTCAAACCGGAATCTGTTGGTCGTGCGGTACCCGGTGTGGAAGTGCGGATTGTGGATGAACAGTGCCGGGATGTTGCCTTGGGTGAGGCTGGAGAAATCCTGGTGCGTGGCGGAACACCTGGCTCAGGCACCACCATGCGTGAATATTTTCGCAGGCCCGATGAGACCCGCGAAGCGTTTGTGGACGGGTGGTTGCGCACCGGCGACATGGGGCGTGCGGACGCCGACGGCTATTTCTATTTTGTAGACCGCCTCAAGGACATGGTCGTATCTGGCGGCCTCAATATCTACGCCAAAGAAGTAGAGCTTGCGATCGTCTCGCATACGGGCGTCGCGGATGCGGCGGTGGTCGGTGTGCCCGACCATGAGTATGGCGAGGCTGTGCTGGCTTTTGTTGAATGCGAAGGGGGCGCGACACTATCGGCCGCGGATATTATCGTGCACTGCAGAGCCTTGCTCGCCAGCTACAAGAAACCGCGCCACGTTATCTTCGTGGAGCGGATGCCGCGCACTGCCAGTGGCAAAGTGCGCAAACCCGAACTACGTGCGCTGTATGCGCAGAAATTGGAACAACTATGAATAGTCAGCTTTGCGATATGTTTGGCATCGACGTGCCGATCTTTGCTTTTTCACATTGCCGCGATGTGGTGGTTGAGGTCTCCAAGGCCGGTGGCATGGGCATTCTTGGCATGGCACGCATGGATCCGGACCGCGTGCATGCGGAGCTCTCCTGGATTGACGAGCGCATTGAAGGGAAACCTTACGGCATCGACGTCTTGATGCCGGCCAAGATCGAAGATACAGCGGCGCAGAAGTTCGATCCGGAATCGCTGTTGCCGGACGAACATGTGCAATTTGTGCGCGACTTGCTGGAGAAGGCTGGTATCCCCGAGTTGCCGGCCGCAGAGGCGGAAGCGATCAAACGCGAAATTGTGAAGGGGATGAACTTCACGCCGCGCGAAAGCCTGCAGATGATCGAAACGGCGATGCAACATCCGATCAAAGCGATCGTGAACGCACTCGGTTCGCCGCCCGTGCATCTGGTTGAACAAGCTCACGCACGTGGCATCAAGGTTGGTGCGCTGGCGGGTAAGCCGCGGCACGCAATCAAGCATCGCGACGTTGGCTGCGACTTTGTTGTTGCCGTGGGCACCGAAGCCGGTGGGCACACTGGGGACGTGACATCGATGGTGTTGTGGCCAAGTATCGTCGACGCTGTTGCGCCAATGCCTGTGTTGGGCGCCGGCGGCATTGGCCGGGGAAGGCAAATGGCCGCCGCGCTGGTGTTGGGATGTGATGGCGTGTGGACGGGTTCGTTGTGGCTCAAGACCGTGCAAAGCGAAGTCATTCCGGAAATCAAGCAGAAGATGTTTGAAGCCGAGGCCAGTGACGCCGTTTTGACTACCACCGTTACGGGAAAACCATGCCGCACGTTACGCAATGCTTTCTCGGACGCCTATGACGCGCCCGGCGCGCCGCAGACGCTCCCTGCGCCGACGCAGAATTACCTCTGGTGGCAGGAAGGCCGCACACGCGTCGAACGCGTACGTGCGAAACCCTTCCTGACGTATCCAGTAGGGCAGGTTGTTGGCCAGATGACCGAAGAGATTGCCGTCAAAGATGTCTTCTACGAGCTGTTGACCGAACTGGTTGAGGCCAAAGAGCGCTTCGACGGCATGATCGGCTGATCACCAGACTGACGCAGCCCAACCTTTGATTGGTTTTGACATTGCCGCGATGTGGCACTTTCTCGCGTCTTGCGTAGCAGTGTCCATCGCGGTCATTTTCTAACCACCCAAACTTTCACTGGAGACTCGAACTGATGGCTTTGAAGCTTGGCTACCTATTGCCGACGCGGGAAAACATCATGCAGGACCGTCCCGATGGCAGGTTGCTGATTGATGCCGCGAAACACGCGCACGCACTTGGCTTTGATTCGGTCTGGGCCGGGGATTCGTTGCTGGCACGCCCGCGCCATGAGCCACTGACATTATTGGCGGGTGTCGCGGGCGCCGTGCCAGACGTTGAGATCGGCACCGCGGTATTGCTGCCCATGCTGCGTAATCCGGTGTTGCTTGCGCACCAGCTGGCAACCGTTGATCAGGTCAGCGAAGGGCGCTTGATCGTGGGCGCTGGCATCGCACAGGACAACCCGGCCGTCCGTGCGGAGTTTGCGGCCGCCGGCGTGCCGTTTGAGAAACGGGTGGGGCGCATGATGGAAGGGTTTCGACTATGCAAAGCGCTGTGGTCTGGTGAGCCTGTTGACTGGGATGGGTTGTGGCAGGTGGAAAGTGGTGTCCTCGGTCCGAAACCGTATCGTGAGGGAGGGCCGCCGATCTGGCTGGGCACCGGCGTACGTCCCGGTATCGAGCGCGCGGCCAAACATTTTGACGGCTGGTTTCCGATCGGGCCGGACGCGGAGAAGTTTGGTGAGCGTAAGGCAGTCTTTCGCGAAGCTGCAGCGGCGGCGGGACGTGACACGGACAAACTGACCACGGCGATTTATCTGACTGTGGCGATTTCTGACGATCCGGATGAAGCGGATCAGCGTATCAACCAATACATGGAGAGCTATTACAACGCGCCCGCCGCCGCGATGCGCTCGTTCCAGGCTTGTCACGCCGGCACGATCGGCCAAGTGATGGCCTGGATTCGTACCTTCGTCGCGGCTGGTGCCGAGCACGTCATCCTGAGGCTGGTGGGTGATCACAAGTCCATGCTTGAGCAGATCGCCGCGGAGCGGGTAGAGCTCGAGTCTTGAACATCACAACAGGGGCTTAGCGGTGGCCTTGTCGGTTGATTGGGATACGGATACGGATGCGGTCGCCGGACGCCGCGACCAGTTCTATGCGGCATCACAATGAGGACTGGCACCAGTTCGAGCCGTTCATGTTGGCCGCTCTCAAACGAATGCCCGTATTGGCGCAGGCAGGTATTCAGCACTTTATGAATGGCCCCGAGAGCTTCACACCTGACACAAAGCCGCTGCTGGGCGAGAGTCCTTATCTGCAAGGTTTTTTTGTTGCGGCGGGGTTTAACTCGACGGGCATGATGTCATCGCCGGGCGTTGGCGAAGCCGTGAGTTATTGGCTGACGCAAGGTTACGCGCCGTTCGATATGTTGGACGTTGAGATTGCGCGGTTCGATTGCGCTGCAGCAGGTGCCGCTCATCTGGAAGGCCGTATACCAGCGGCGGTTAACGACGTGTTCAACCTGCACTGGCCGTTCAAACAACCGCACGGCGGCCGAGATTTGAAACGTTCACCGTTGCATGAGCGCTTGGCAGATGCGGGCGCGATCTTTGGTGTGACGGCAGGATGGGAGCGCCCTTTGTACTTTGCGGGGTCGGGGGACGACACACTGCCCTATTCTTATACCGAACAACCGTGGTGGACGCTCGCCGAAGCTGACCGCGTGGCGATGAGCCGCGGAGCCGGTATCATTGAAGTGTATGCGCGTGCGGGTCAGCCAGTGGCGTGTACGCCATGGACGCTTGCTGGTGCAATGAGTCCCTGCACCGTGGCGGGCACGCTCGCGCAGGTACTCGCCGAGGCGCTCGCGACGATGGCACTGATGCAACTCATCAATCCGGGCGCGCCCTGTTTGATGGGGAGTTTTGCCAGCACCATATCGATGCAGAACGGCGCGCCTACGTTTGGTACGCCCGAGGCGGCCAAGATGGTGCTTGCGTCGGGGCAACTGGCGCGGCGTCTGGGTGTGCCGCTACACACGGTAGGTACGTTGTCCGCATCGAAACTGCCCGACGCCCAGAGCCAGCAGGAAGGCACCTGGACGTTGATGATGGCGATGCTGGCGGGGGCCAACCTGATCAATGACGCAACCGGGTGGCTGGAAGGCGGCCTGGTCACCAGCTTCGAGAAGACCGTCATTGATGCGGACCTGTGTGGCAAGCTTGCGAGTTTCTTTGAAGGGATCGACCTCTCCGAGGATGCGCAGGCGTTGAGCGCGATCGCGGCCGTCGGGCCCGGCCAACACTTCCTTGGCGCGGAACATACGCAGGCGCACTTCCGGGATGCCTTCTATCAGTCCACCAGCGCTGACGTCAGCTCATTTGAGCAGTGGGCATCCGAAGGTAGCAAAGACGCGGCTGAGCGCGCTCAGGAGCGGATGAACAGGTTGCTCGCACAATTTGAAGATCCGGGGCTTGACCCGCATATCGATGCCGAACGGCAGGCGTTTATTGAATCGCGCGAGGCAGAGCTACTGCACTGACGCGCTCACCGTAACACCATAAAGAAGAAGAGATGACAGACGCATTACAAGCGACGGCTTATTCGCCGCTCACATTCATTCGCGGGCCGGCTATGCCCAACCGCTTCATGTTGGCACCATTGACGAACCTGCAGAGCCATCCGGACGGGCAACTCTCCGATGACGAGTTCCATTGGCTGACGATGCGTGCTCGCGGACAGTTTGGGTTGACGATGAGTTGCGCTGCGCACATCCAGTCGATAGGGCAGGGATTCCCGGGCCAGTTGGGCAATTTCTCCGACATGCACGTCGAAGGGATGGCGCGGCTGGCTGCGGGCATCAAAGAACACAATAGTGTTGCCGTGATGCAGTTGCATCACGCAGGCATGCGTTCGCCAGCGGACCTGATTGGCGGACAGCCGGTATGCCCTTCCGATAACGAAGAGTTTGGCGCACGCGCGCTTTCAACCGCAGAAGTTGAACGCCTGTGTGAGGATTTTATCCAGGCGGCTGTTCGTGCTGATCAGGCGGGTTTTGATGGGGTGGAATTACACGGTGCGCACGGATATGTGCTGTGTCAGTTTTTGAGCCCGGACATCAATCAGCGTAGCGACCAATACGGCGGCTCGCTCGAGAATCGGGCGCGCCTGCTGTTTGACATTATTGACGGCGTGCGCGCGCGCTGCCGGCCTGACTTCAACCTGGGCGTGCGTCTGTCGCCTGAGAGATTTGGCATCCGCCTGGATGAATCCAAGGCAGTTGCCCGGCGCCTGTTTGATGAAGCCAGAATCGATTATCTGGACATGTCGTTGTGGGACGTCTTCAAAGAACCCGTGGAAGAGGCCTACCACGGCACGCGGCTAATCTCGCATTTCACGGAGTTGCCGCGCGGTGAGGTGCGCCTGGGCGTTGCCGGCAAGTTGAAGACTGCTGAGTCAGTCCGTCGTGCTCTGGAAGAGGGTGCGGATTTTGTGCTGTTAGGGCGCGCCGCAATTTTGCATCATGATTTCCCGATGCGGATGCAACACAAGCCGGATTTCGAATCGACAGCACTCCCGGTCACGGCAGAGTACCTGCGTAACGAAGGGCTCGGTGAGGCATTTGTCGAGTACATGTCAACGTGGCGTGGATTTGTTGCCACTGGCGACGAAGCCCGAGCGTGAGAGAGAACAGCCATGAAAGGTGTGCTGGTTGAACAATGGACGGAATTCAGTGAGCTCGAACTGCACGAGATCGAGCCGCCAGGTTCCTTAGAACCCAACCAAGTTCGTATCGACATATACAATGCGGGCGTGAGCTTTGCGACCAGCCTGGTCGTTGCTGGTCAGTATCAGCGCAAGCCGCCGCTTCCATTCGTGCCGGGTACGGAGGTTGGCGGCGTCATCGCGGAAGTAGGTGCGGATGTCACACGCTTTGCCGTGGGTGATCGCGTGTGTGCGGTACTGGATTGGGGAGGCATGGCCGAGCAGGCAGTCACCACGGATGCAAACGTCTTTGCTATCCCGGATTCAATGCCGTTCCACGAAGCGATAGGGCTGACCAACTCTTACATGACCTCGATGGCTGCGTTGACCTGGA